>Ga0114968_10004317_pt1 | contig 10611 bp, 15 predicted proteins | sample M_130807_EF_Meta_FD_87020 | JGI IMG/M metagenome (GOLD analysis project Ga0114968, IMG submission 87020) | Freshwater microbial communities from Lake Montjoie, Canada to study carbon cycling - M_130807_EF_MetaG | ecosystem: Environmental > Aquatic > Freshwater > Lake | place: Lake Montjoie... | reverse complement strand
GTGATATTTATCTGATTTCAAGGTGCTCCGAAGAGCACCTGAATCGATTAAGCAACCTTAGATTGTGCTTTTTCTGCGTCTACGGCAGTTTTATTACCAGACGATAATGTCTGTGTGTAATCAAATTCTGCTTTGGACATATATTCATTCCAATTTGATTTACTCAAACCAGTGAATCTTGTTATGGTACCATCGGCAAGGATCTTGAATGATCCTGCTAATTTGTGGCTGCCATCGGCTTGATATTTGTGTACCACGCCTGTGGCCTTGCCATCTGAATTTTCTCTGCCCATGATGTACATGTAGCTGCCGGAATTTCCAGACCACTTGTTGTTGGTCTTGGTATCCTTCTGACATCTTGCTGCCACTTGATCCAAAACCAGTCTTGCTTGTGCTGAACATTTGTAGTTCATATTATCTCCTCTGTTACCATTATTGTAGCAGGTTTTGGTATTTTGTCAACGGCTAATTTGCGTTTGTTTTGTTGATTTATTAAGACTTAATTTGAGATTTTCCAATTTTTAAGACTATTAACAAAAACTTCATGACCTATGGCAGTATCTGTCACAAAATTATTTTTTTTTGCATAATCTTGCCAATCCTGTGATTTGCTAATTTGTTGTATGTGTGAGATCAATAATTCTTTTTCTTCTTTGCTAAAATTGTTTTGAATAATTGCTTTGAGCCACAGTGTATCATTGTATTTCCATTCTGGCAACACTTGCATCGCAGGTGGAACTCCAGAAAATGATTTATCTCCGGTAATCGCAAAACATGTTGCCTTATTTTGTTGCATAAGTTGCGTTCCTCTCGAGAAATTAGAAATAAAAAAGTCAATGTCTCCGGCCAAAAATCCGGCTAGGATTGCTCCACTATTTTGATATGTAACCGATTTGATGTTATTGCCTAAACTAGTCACCATGGTTTTAGGATAGTCGGCACTTAGTCCAACTAACGTTTTTTGATTTGATTTAATTATCTGCAGATTATTTTTTTCTGGACGCCCACAAAATAACAATCTCGCAGAAAATAAATTGCTTACCAAAGAATCTTTTGTTGGGACTATCATAGAACACTCTTCATGCGCTGCCATGGCATTAAAACTTAATAACAAAGCTGGATGCTTTGCATCTAAAAATTGTTTTTGAGCACTGATGCAGTTGCCGCTGATTTCTAAGTGTAAGTCATAATTAAATTTTAATAAATGTTGTTTGAGCTCATTTGAAATTTCAAAAACTGTCCCCCCGGGATTGCCTGCAACATAAAAAACAATTTTTTTTGATTCTTTAGTAGATACATTGGTTATAATATTTGGCAAAATAATACTTAAAATTAAGATATAATAAAATAATTTGATGTAGTTCATATTGTAAATATATATCTTTTATTTCTATAGTTCTATTATTTCTATAGTTCTATTGAAAATTGAGTTGATAAAACCTAAACACTATCAATTCCAACGTTGGATATATTACAGCGGCAAATATTAAGATTTGTAGGTCATTTTTGCGAAGTATATAACCCAATGGAAGCAACAAAATAAAACAAAGAATAGTAGAATATAAATTATAATTTACAATACCATCCACTAATAAAACAAATATATTAATTAAGATCATAATCCATACGTGAGTTTTTTTTGGGAGATAGTGTAAAAGCATTAGGTACTTAACTCCGTGCCAAGACATTATCATTGCCAATATAGCAGATAACATGAAGAAAAAACAGACAGTAGTAAATATATCAGCTTGCAACAATGCTGTTCCCGCCACCTTGAATCCACCTTTCTCTATCAGATTTATTAATACTGCTTCGCTGGCCAATATTGGCAATCCGAAAAGAAACAATGGTACGACACTGGTCAATTGTCCTACGTTATTTGCTGTTTCAGCGCTGATCAAAGAACTAAGATCTCCGGTTTTTTTGTAAATATTTTTATTTAATCTATATGTTTTTTCTACATAATAACTTAAATTTGAAGATAAAATTGTTGTCAATCCTGGCACTAGACCACAAATTGATCCTAGGACTATTCCTCTAGCGCTGGACCATCGGTGATCCCACCATATCTTCCATGATTCTGTGAAGCCGGCAACCTTAATGTCTCCTTGTGAAATTTTTTTCCCTTCACTTTTTTTCTCAATGTAATTGTAGATATAAGGCATTGTAAAAAGTGCTATGACAAGCGAACCAAAAGGTATCCCGGAATGTAAAAATACTAAATCAAAAGTGAGTCTAGTAGTATTATTGATTTGATCGAATCCTACCATACTCAATAGGCAGCCCAATAAAAATAGCAAAATGCCAATGAATTTTTTTTTTGAGCTTACAATTAATAAAATTGAACTAACGACAAAAAGTAACAATTGTGTAGTATTGTTAAAAAATCTCGCAGACTGTTCTCCAATATAGCTTAAGAAAAATATTAGAATAATTGAAATCGCAAAAGTTCCAATCATACTACCTATGGCGCAGGTGCTCAATGCTTCCGGGAGTCTTCCAGTTTTAAATAATTTTGTGCCTTCTATCGATGCCGGAATGCTTGAGTTTTCTCCAGGAATGCCAAAAATGCTTGCGATTACAGATCCGGTAAATTGTGAAGTCCCACCCACCACAAGATAAAACATAATCAACTGTTCCGGGGGCAGCCCTTTGAGGAAAGGAGAAAAAAGTATCATTGTAAAAAGTAAACCAACCCCAGGGAGCAATCCTACTACACAACCAGTAATCAGAGCAATAAAAAATAACAGCCACATTATTATTTTATTTCTTTATATATCGAATCATTATCTAGTTCTATGGAAGATTTATCAGGCTTCACTATGGGCATGCCCGAGTTGTCAAACCAACGACCATCCGCAGATTCATATGCCACAGCAAAGAAATTTTGTCCTTCTGTGTTTTGTAGAGAGATTCTTCTGCGATGTACTCTACCTCTATATAGGGTTGAATCTTTGTTAATTAATTCCACAGCGTCTGTGGTGCCTAATTTATATAACCTATCAATCCATCTACCACCCATGTGATTGCTCTCAATCACTGTGCGAGTGCCCGTTGGTGCTGGTGTGTTGGGTGTGTTCACAGTTGCGTTCATAAAGTTATCCTGGGGTCAGTAACCGTATTCAACCACAGAGTAGGTCGGCCAATCAAGGCCCTGGCGCGACGACCTAATGGGTCTCTTGCATATAGCATTTTACAATGACCTATCTCCATTACTTGAACCTGTAGGTTACTCGACCCTTGGACAAATCATAGGGGCTAACTTCAACTTCCACCTTGTCCCCTGTGAGTATCTTAATCTTGTTCTGCTTCATCTTGCCGCTGGCATAGCCCAGTACAGTGTGACCATTCTCTAATTTTATTCGAAACATCTGGTTGGGCAGCACTTCTTCCACTTCACCTGCAAATTTTAATACTTCTTCTTTAGCCATTCTCTCGTTCTGCTCTTGTTTGAGCTTCTTCCCTCATTCTTAGTTTATTCATCATGTGCTTGTCTTATAATTTTATGTACTTCTGTAATATCTAGTTTTTCAATACTCTTGATATTTTTCATTATTTCATCTTGTTTTGAAACTTTTGCTTTATGTGCTTTAGCTAACTTAGTAAAATACTCAAATGTTTCTTCATTGTGTCCTATCACTGCAGGTTCTTTATCTCTTGCTGGCATTATACTTCATCTTCTTTTTTTGCTTTGATATCTTTCATGCTTTCAGCCAATGAGCTCAAGGTTACTTTATTTACTTCTATGCTGGCATCCAGCAATTCTTTGTATCTGGATTCATAAAATTTACAGCTTAACCACCAACCTATCATGCCACCTAGCCACAACAGCATCACAATGCCTAATATTAGAGCCGCATCTCCGCTCATCGTTTCTCCTTCAATATCTGTTTAGGTGTTTTTGCACCTGGTGTCAATTTACACAATCTGCAACTGAACAACTTCTTTGGTCCTTTATTTGTAATAATAACAGGTTGTCCATTTTCGTCAATTAAAATATCTTTGATCCGAGCAATTACATTGCGGAATCTGCCCACTTCCACAGTGTCTCCCACGTTTATTTCTATTTTAAAGTTTTTCATTCTTTTCAAATCCTCTGAACTTCATAAATCGCGGAAAACGCAGTGAATACTCATCCACAGCATCTTGATTTTGTGTCACAGCATCTGCTCTCACTTCCACAATCTGTCCTATTAGTTTTTCAGTGTCTTTCCAAAAAGACTCACGATCTTCATCGGTCAAGCCTGATCCCACATTGGTCTTAATAAATTTGCCATCGTCAGTGCCTTCCACAATGAGAGCACCCAGTTTGCCAGCATTCCTGCCTGTGCCTTCTTCCACTGCCACAACTGTAAGACTTACTTCTATGAAAGGTTTTACCTTTAACCACAGCGAGGATCTCTTACACTCGTACACACCATTAACCGGTTTGATCATGATGCCTTCATATCCCTTGTCTATGCACAGCCTATTGTAGTCCATGAACTTGTCGTAGTCCTCATCTAGGTCGAATCGAATGCTCTCGATCGTTCTGATGTTTGGACCAAAATCAAATGATTCTAACCATTCTTTCCTTTTTGTCAATGGCTCTGTGCATTCACCCTGTTGAAACAGGTGTAAAGGCATACAATCAAATAGATTTAATACTGCATCATCGGTCTGTGCATCACCTTTTCTATGTATCTGTTTCATCAGGCTTTGAAAATCTGCACTCATTATCTCTCCGTCAAACACCCAACTGCGATCCAGCTCTCCTAATAAATGATCCAGCTGAGTATTGATGTGAGGAAAGTTCACCAGCTCTTTGCCATTCCTACTCATCAGTACCACTTCATCTTTTTTCGTGTCACAGATCGCTATAACTCTCACCCCATCTAGCTTGGGTTCCACGAACACTTGTCCTTTTAATTTGCTCTCATGTTTCTTGCTGTCATCTGCCAGCATGCATTCAAACACCGGTACTTTAATTTTAGAAAATTTATTAACTGTCTTTTCTGTTACACCACATCTTAGATCCTTGATCAGTATTCTTCTATACCAGTAATTCCATTCATCCTGCAGACTATCATCGCATAACTTTTGTACCGCTTGTCTTGCGGTGTTGCCTGTGGTCTCTCTTTCTTCTAGCTGTCGAGCTATCTCTTTGAAATCTCCCCAGTCTATGCCTCGGCCATCTTTGTTCGATTCTGGCACTTGTTTCAGACCAAATGTCCTCAGTTTGTCCATGGCCATGCTGACACCTTCAAAGAATTGCACATTGTTGGCAGAGTCCTCGCGAGCAATAACGGACTCTTTGAACTTGCGTGAGTTGTCACTCTCTAGTTCTTTTATGACTTCGTATGGTTTCATTTTATAATTTTTATTTTTTATTTCCGTATATGGCTCGTGCTAATTTCTTACCACAGTCACCCAATCCATTGGTGTGCCATACTATCCTGTCCTGTGGCACTCCCGTGAACATGGCTATCTTCCTTAATTCATTTTCTCCAAGATCCATGTCACTCTTTAGACACAGTGCATAGGGCATGATACCCATACGCATCAACTCTTTCACGGAGTGTTGCACGGGCTTGGTCTTGATCTCTCCTGCGGCTTTTAGATATGGCACCGGCACATACAGCACAATTCGCACATCTTCTTTCAGGGTCATCTCTCTCACTGCTTCTATGGCCAATTGGTTTTCCAAGTCGCCCACGTTGCCGCCTATCACTGTGACAGTGTTCTTGGCTTCTGTCTTGACAATCCATTTACGGATCTCTTCTGTGATGTGGGGGGTGACCTGCACAGTGCTGCCTTTGTAGTCGCCCATTCGCTCTTTCTCCAGTACCTCGGCAATCATGTGTCCCACAGTTTTATATTCTGCTGTGATCTTCTTGGATACATTTAGACAGGGATCTAGGTATTTGTAATCTGTCTTGCCCTTGGCTGCTGTTTGGATAGATTTTGCTAATTCTACTTTGTCCACTGCAGAATGCACTCCGTTCAATATGATTGTGTGGATCATTAATTACTCCATAATCTGTGTTGTTCTTCTAATAAATTTTTATCTTGAACAAAATATTCAAAATGATTTTCTAAAGAATATTTGTTTAAATCAATCATTTCACCATTTGTTTTAAAAAAATTTGATTCGATACCTGCTACCAAATATCTTTGGAAGGGAAATTTTATATTGGTGTTAGTATCTTTTAAATTACCCAATAGTAATTTGTCATTTTTTTTTGAGAGTCTGCAAGTTGGCATTCTTATCATTACGTCGAATGTAATGAGGTTGTGCATATACATAGGAACCAAGTGATTTTCTAATGGTATGACATGTTCAAATACCTTGCCTTCTGCTTGGTGTATGTTTTGTTCATAGTATTGTGCTCCATTTGGTGCCGATATTTTTTTAATATACAGATCTGTTGCCTGTCTTATACATCTGTTCATTATTTCACTGTAAACAATGTCTGCTGTAGATTCTAAGTTTTTCTCTAGTCTTGACAATTTAAGTTGTTCAACGACGCTCTTGATGCTTCTAATTTTCTCATCAATATTATCATCCGTGTTTTTAGATCTTTGTTTATAGAATGAAACTTTTTTAGATTCTACGTAGAAAAAATTAGGCAACATTTTTAAGTTTGAATTTAAAACTTTCTATTAGATCGGGTTCATCGCCTGTTATTCTTAATTTTTCCGAAAACTTTTTATCAAAAGGTAGAACAATTTTTTGAAGCTGTTCCGGAGTGGCACATCTCACGAATATATCTCTCATCACTGTAGGGCAGTGCTGTTTAGTATTCCAAGAACCCCCTGTGACATATTTACATTGTGCTTTGATACAAGAGTTATGAATATATTCAGGACTGTCTCCTAGGTTGTCTTTTAAAACTCGATATACCTGTTCAATCCAATCTTCCGGAAACTCTTTTGAGAGATTTGCTTTTTCCACGGCCGAATATAGATAGACCATTCCCGAAAATAAACCATTATCTATTTTTGATTCTGCTCCTTCGTAGCACCAAACTTTTTTATATGCTTCTATAATTTTTTTCATTCCTTCTACACGTATCAGTGCTGTATTTTCTCTCGCATATAGAATATGACTGAAATAAAACTCATTGCCTCCACTGTTTTTGGTTCCTCTAGAGCTTTCTGGCTCTAGATCTATAATGCTAGACTCTTTGAAAACTGTAACTGTTTCATAAGCATTAATGAAGGTTGGATCATTGATCGTGTTCCTATAGTTTTGGTTATTAGGATCAGTTTTTAAACCTTCTATCGCAATCATATAATCTCTATATTCTATCTTTAGAATATCAAATTCGCCTGCTTGCAATGTTCCTGTCTTGTTTAAAATTCTAAAAATTTTACCTGGAAAAGTATGATCATCAGTATTGACTACCAGGCATTTTAATGTGTCTTGTCCCATCATTTTTGCGACGAGTATTTTACTTATCGTAGGTCCATGTTGGCCATCCACCACACTATAAAAATCATAGTTTGATAATTTTACCGTGATTGGCAAAGTAACCACGCGTGGATCAAAGTTCTTAATGATAGTTTTAATTGCATGTTTTACTTTAAAATATCTTTGCACTTGATAATCTAGAATAAGTTTGTCTAAAGGAACATCTTCAATGGTCATCCACGATTTTCCATTTGCAAGATCTTTTAAAAGTTTTGATTGAGCATCAGATAATATAGATTTGTATTCTTCGTTATCATTGATAACTTTCTCTATTTCTACGAGATAGTCTAAAACTTTAACTTTTTTTCCAGTCTGTACGGTCAATGTATTTCCTCATTAATTGGTAATTAGAACTTAATAATAACACAAAAACTTCAAACGTCAACCTACACAATCAATCCTGTTTTTGACACAGTCTTGATTGGACTCACTGCGTTGGAATATTCTGTGGATACTTTTTCCAAACAAGGTCCTATGGCCACTATGGCTGATTTATTGATTGTGACTCCGTCAACACTTTCCATTGTGGGAATGAATGCTCCAAATGCCAATCCCTGTTGGCTGATCATTATCACCACTGGTCTGTCCAATGTCACGGTAAGCTCGTCCTGCTCTTTGATGCGGGCAACCACTTCCTCGCCGGTGCTCATTTTTATCGTTGCAATTTTATCATTTTCTGGTATTTTCATATCTATATGATATATGGCTTTGTGTTTTGTGTCAATTGCTATCTTTTTGGCAACTGTTTCACTAGTTCTATCTTCTCTTCTGGGGTCATTAAGAACCAATTAGCAATTTCTTCTGCTGTTCGTGAGCACCCCATGCACAAACCACTGTCAGGATCTACGGTGCATATCTGAATGCAAGGATCTATCACCTGCTCGTGTTTCTTTTTCATGCTGTTATTTAATAGTATTACTTGTCAGAGGGAATATGTGGCAACACAAACTGTATGCCCAACCAGCGGAATTTCTTGGCACTGTCAGCAAAACTGCAGTTGATCCTGGCAGTTCTCACACTGTAGGGATTCAAGGGTTCTATGACCACTCGATTTTCTCCCGTGAATCTCAGTGGCACGGTGGGCCAATTGTCTCCATCGTTGGTGGTGCACACTATGTTCTTGAGATTCTTCAACCCTGGCACGAACTCTATCTCCAGCTGTGGTGGGTTATTGAACTCTGACACTTTCTTGTCCACGGGCAGGAATCGTACATAGGGCATGGGCAGTGTGTTCAAAACCATTTCAAATCGTTCTGCCTTGCCCCAATTCTCATTGATGGGGAATCGTGGCAGCTCATATCTATCCTTGACGCTGTCCACTACCCCTGAGTGCTGTCCAAATGCCAATCTGAATCCCATGTCTCTCACAATCTCTTTGAACTCCAGGCCGTACTCTCCAAATGGATATGAGAAGTACTCGGGTACGGATCCCAACTCTCTCTGGAAGTCCTTGCTGGCCTGCCATAGATCATTCTGTATGTCATCTCGGCTTTTGTTCATTAGATAATCGTGTGAATAACTGTGATGTCCTATAACTCCTATTCCTGACTGGTGTATCTCTCGCACCTGTGCCCAGGTCATGTAATTTCGATTCTTTTGATTGATTTCTCTGGTGTTCAAGAACAACACAAAAGGTATGCCTTCTTTTTTCAGTATGGGCCAAGCATTCTTGTAGAAACTGGCATAGGCATCATCAATGGTCAGCAATACTCTTTTATTATAAAGTTCTCTGTGTCCATGCACGTAGTCATCAAACTCTTCGATAGAGATGAAATCTAATTTCATCTTGCGAATCATCTTGAGTTGATTCTCAAAGTCTCGCATTCGTACGTTGGTTGTGGGATATCGGTTCTCATCAAAACGATGATACATCAATCCAATCACACCGGGTTCTTGATGCGGTTCCATAGACACGGCAACATTATTAATTGCAAAAAATAACAATAATAATAGCGTTCTCATACTTGTATTATAGTTTATTTTTAGTAAATGTCAATGCTAGTTTGACAACTTGGGCCATTTGTTTAGATCGGGGGCAGTCTTTTCTATCTTGGCTTTTTCTTTGGGCAACTTGGGCATGAAGTTTATACCTGTGAGTTTTTCCACTGCGGACACAGTAGTGGCATATTTGGCAAGATCTTCCACGGGTAATGCTGTGTGGGGAAATATGAATGCTATGGCCTTGCCTTCTTTTCTGTCCACTATCACTTTCCACAGGGTATCAGGCACTCCCACTCTGCCTTCTCCAATGGTCTTGAATTCTTTGTTATACACTGTGCCACTGATCACATATAGATCCATGCCATTGTCCACCACCCATTCTCTCACAAATGTTTCCAACTGTTTCCATATGCCTCTGTTGTGATTGGGCACCTGTGGCACCATGTTGGATAGGAAGAAACTTTCACTCATGACCTCTTCACTCTGTGTGTTGTTGCCTGCGGGAGCAAGATGTCCTCGATCATAGGGATGGCCTGCGTAGTCTTTCAATGTGGCCGTGTGTTGTTCCGGTATGGCGGGATCTGGCCTGAAGTCGTCTTTGCGTTTGGATGTACCTGTGGTGCCTTCCTGGGTCACATGTTCCGCCACATACTCTGCTGTCTTGGTATCATATCTGTAGTGTATAGCATAGTTTATCTTGCAGATGTACTGTGTATTTTGCTTGATCTTGCTGATGGGCGCTCCCAGCAACACATGTTGTGGACACTGATCGTCTATGGGGTTTGCCCACGCGGCATTGGCTATCAATAGTGCTGATATGATTGTGATGATTCGTAGCATGGCAATATTTATCTGCTGCTATTTGGATTTGCGATTCTTTTTGTTCTTGCGTGTTTTCTTTATGTAGGAACCTGGGTGCAGGCGCACATCGAAGTAGATATAGATCAGGCCGCCCAGCATCACGAACATTACCAGGGCAACAACTATCTCCTTCATCTGAGTCCTTTGTTGTTTGGGTGCCCGGAGGCACCCTCGCAATTACTTAGTCTTTGTCTTCAGATTCGTCTTCATCTTCGTCGCCATCCTCTTGGTCTTCGAGATCATCCTCATCAGAATCATAATCGAACTCATCTTCGTCCTGTATCTCCAACACGGATTTGATGTTGTCCATTTCAGATTCCAACTTCTCGATCTTTTCCTGCAGTTGTTCTATGATG
>Ga0114968_10004316_pt1 | contig 10612 bp, 12 predicted proteins | sample M_130807_EF_Meta_FD_87020 | JGI IMG/M metagenome (GOLD analysis project Ga0114968, IMG submission 87020) | Freshwater microbial communities from Lake Montjoie, Canada to study carbon cycling - M_130807_EF_MetaG | ecosystem: Environmental > Aquatic > Freshwater > Lake | place: Lake Montjoie... | reverse complement strand
TTTGCATTGTGCAAAAGTTTTTTATCCATATAAATTTACCTTAGATAATTCTCGTCGCATTTTTATTACCGTCATCTTTTGGAACGCCAAAAATATCAAAAATAAAAATAGTATTGGGATAAGTGGCTAATGGAATTATAGTCAAAGCAGTAGCTGATATAAATAGTGTTAAGTTTTGTGATATAGTAATTGTAGTTCCGTTGATTGCTGTAATATAAGTATTCGCTGGAAATGAGCCTCCACCAGTAGCAAATATTTGTGAGCCGATAATTACACTTGCAGGTGGCGCCGAACTTAAAGTTATTGAGTTCGAATTTGTTGAGCCGGTGCCTGTTAAATTGGTCACTGGTGTTCCCAAAGTCGTCACAATCGCGTCATCTAATATGCGCCAATATTCTATAGTAAGATTGCAAGTATCAGAGTTCTTACCAAATGTCGCTATATTGTTACTGTAATAATACTGTGTGGTGGCACTTGATGGCGTGAAATTAAAAGTGGCTAATGTAGTAGTCATGCCATTTACACCAGTTTTCACATTATACGTTTGATTTATCCACGGCAACCCACCGATCTTAACATTAACATTTCTGCTATCAGCGTTAGGATCTATAGTGTTTGCTTGAGCGGTAGATATTGTATTCAGACAAATATTAAATATATCAAATTGGTCATACATATCGCCTAATAGTGTTCTTAAGTTTATATTGTTCCAAGTTATTGAGCTCCCTTTTGCATTCATTGAACCTAACTGATTTGTGTAAGGTAAACCATAGATATAATCTGACCTTGTTGTGAAATCACTCGTCTTTAAAACTAAACCGGCATTTCTATCTGTCATTTTCTTATATAATATACGTAAGAAAATAATTGAAAATAAAACCAAGGTTTTCAGTCATTTAGAATTTTGCATATGCGGTGTTATTGTCGAATACGAGAACTTCATCAAAGAGGGCATAGGCGTCAAATCTGACAGTGGCGTTAGCACTTGCACCAGAATAGTTAATAACAGCATAGATATCATCAGTGTTACTATTGTAGCCGGCGAAAATAGTTGATCGGTCACTGGCGGAATAATTTTCTACGTCAAGTCCAATGTAAAAACTTCCTGAGTTGTTAACATACGAGGTGTCACTGCCGGCAGTAGAAACGTCAAGAGTATAAGAAGTAATATCGATAGAAGGCTGGTGATTGATATCTCCAATAGAACCAATGGCTTTGATGGCTTCGGCGAACATTTCAGGCAAGTTATCAGGCATCTTTGTAGGAACAATTTGAGAACCTAAACGCCAATAATAGGATGTTATTCCGTTTTTAACAGAAGACTGAGGAAAGTAACCAGCACCGCCTGTACCACGGTCGCGTGAACACAGAAAAAGACTGCGCAAGCTTGAGAATTTTGCGGGAACGGGAATATTAACTTGTGTGCTACTTCCATTAGGAACATAATAAGTATACTGATAATTTCTGTAGGAAGGGACAACAAATTGTAAAGGTTGACCTTGAAGAGACTCTTTTATTAAGCCCATAGCTTGGTCATTGAGCTCGATAAAGTTGGCGACATATTCAACGTTAGAAAGTGAAATAGTAGAAGTATTGGATGTGCAAGCAACAAATTTTTGAACCTGGTCGACTAATTGTATCTCGACACGGAGCGGTGCACTGGTGCATGCCCAGAGCGGGAAGTAGTTAGCACTGTTTAGAGCACCAACAATAGAAATGAGATTTAAACAGTAAGTTCTTGCGGTTGATGATCCTGCTGCGGCGATAGCATTACCGACTAATTCACCGCTGTTTGAGTTGAATATTTGTAAAAGAGCATTTTGAGCATAAGCACCGGCAGTATTAGAAAGGACGGCAAGGTCATTTCTTGTGCCACATAAGATATTAGACTTACCGTAGCATGAATCAGTGGGCTGTTGTAAATCAAAAAGCATTTTAGCGAGTAAGTTGTAGTTATCAATGTCCTCCAATAAATTTGCGCCACTCCATACTCTTATACGTTGAATCACTGAATGTGCGCCTGCGCTATCTAATCTGTAGCTATTGGCACCGGCGGAAGTATTATTTATGACTAAATTGAATTTAAAATAGCTTTCAGTAGACGCTAAGAATAAATTCTGTCTCGTAGGCACGTTTATAACAATTGTATCACCTAAATTATATGTAGATGTTCCATTCATCGGTGCGATATTGGTGCGGTATGACTTCGCTTGACTTGATTCGACTTTTCCTTGATACTTTAAAGATTTTGGAAGCATTTTTCTTATATAATATATATAAGATAAATTTATGAGTAATTATATGTAAATTTTAATTTATTTCTTTGAAGATAAACCTATAGGTTGAAATTGGGTTAAATTTTTGTGGTGCTCTATAATACCATTTCCGCTAATATTGTTGACACCATTGTTTTTGTTTAAATCTTGTTTATTTCCTACGAATAACATATTTTTATCTTGTTTTTGGCCAAAAAATGCAAGTTGTTTATCTTTCTTATGTCCAAACATATTTTATATAATATATTTATATAAAAATATTCCTTATAATTTTATTTTATTTTATTAGTAAACAAATCGGACGACATCTAACTGAATCGTTACAGACCAATGACACCCATTTAAATCTAACAAATTATTATTTTGGTCTAATAATCGAATCTGAATACTGCTTAAATTATTTCTGAAAAGATTACTTTTAAGATTATTCAGATTTGTGTATGTTATCATGCTAAAAGGATTTCCTTCAATTGGTATCGAACATAAAATATTGTTATGATATTTACTGCTATTATTTATATGACCAGTCGGTAAATTTGTCGCCAAACATATGCACATATGTGATTGCAAATTAATACAGTTGCTTGAAGTTAGCAGTTTATTACTTGATGTTATAGTTGTTTTCACCGGCATTCCTATAAGCGCTAAAGCGTTTGAAGTATTTAAAAATGAAAAATCATAAACCGAATGCGTAAAGGTGAATTTATTTGTAATTAGATTATAAGTTATTGTCATCGACGGAATATTAGTTTGCAGAAATGTGATTAGTGAATAAGGATTATAGTTTCCATATGTTATAAAAATTGTTGATGTGACACCGTTAATAAGGATGTCCAACCGATTATTGTATTGATCGATATTATAAAAGGTATAGGGAATAACAGCATGCTGAACGCTACAATATATTTGATGTTGCTGAGGAACTTCAATCAGAGGTAATACAAATTCACAGTCACTTATAGAACCATTATAATACATTGCGTCTTTACTGCTTAAATGGATTTGCAAAGTTTCAGTATCCATATATAAACTTAATACATAAAAAATATTTATATTTCTTTACATTATAATGTCATATAAAATAACTGATTATTCGCGAGGACGTAACGCCGTCCTACGCATGCCTCACTTGAAAACGTGATATTAATTTTAGTGAAGTATGCGTAGGACGGCGTTACGTCAATTTTATGGTATGGACAAGTCCAACCATTAAATAAATAACGCTTTAGCGTTGTCCTCGCTTAAATAAAAATTTTACTATCTTTTATATTATCAACATCATGGCTTATATATGCGTCAAGTGGTGTGATTCCTGTTCGCCAATTAGGATTTTTTAGAGTTGTCATTCTTTTTGAACCGGCGTTCAATAGTGAAACGGCGTCGCCTTGTGTTCTGAAAGCGGTTTCATTACTTCTTGTTTTTTGACCAAATGTCGCCCCTTTATCTAACGTGAAGACTTTGTCATTTTTCCCTGCTACATACTGACTCAATGTCGCACCCATGCTATGGCCGGCTACTGTTGTATTTACTGGTTTATATCTCTTCTTCGCCTTTTCTAAATTTGCTTTCTCTTCCTTAAATCTGTTGGTGTCTTTCAGGTGACCGGTTGCTAAATATAAGTCTGTCCCAAGGTCTTTTAACGATAAAGGATTAGTTCCCTTGATGCTGTATAACATTTTCTTTTCTTTAGGATTATAATAAACTTGGTGCTCGTGATTACTTAAATCGCTATCATATACAAAGCCGTCGTTTTTAAAAGCACCTTTTTGCTGGTCTCTTGTCGAATAGCTATTTTTCAGAACTTTGTGAAATGACAGTTTGCTCATTTATATCTATATCTTCAACTGATAAATTTTTTATAGTCTCTTCCCATATTTTATTTATAGACTCTTGTTCTCTATCTCTCATCTCTTCTAACGGTGTTTTTGCTTCAAAAATCATAGATTCAATAATACTCTCAGAGGCTGGCAGATTTTCAAAACCTGTTGGAAATTTACTTAAAAAATAATCTGCAGATTTATAGAATGCGTTATATCTTACTTTTTCCCAGTCTACATTATCATCAGCTGAGTTTACAAAATTAAATTCAGGTGGTAATATTCCAAGTTCTAATGACTCATTTATACGTCTTATATCTCGGCTTGTCATATATATTTATATGAGATATTTTTAATCAAATTTAAGTAAATTGAAATTTTTATAATATGTGTTAGTCACTAAATCGATATCTATATGAGTATATGGCTCATGAAACACATAATCAAAAACTTTTAAGGCGTCGTCTTTATTCAGATTCATTAACTCTCCGGCTATAGTATTCCATTCCTCGACATTTTTGCACTTAAATATTGTTACATAAGTAAGTTGTTTTCTTAAGATTTTAGGCATATAATAATAACTTTGCAAAGTAAATATAAAACTGCAACAAAGATGACGCGCTTTTATAATCATCCTTGATAGTTGTGATGATATAGATGGTTCTTTTAAAGACGACGCCATATCATCGATGATTATACAAGAATACTGAATTTCCTCTTCTTCTTCGTCCTCGCTCTCTTGGTCTTCATATACTTTTGGTTTCTTCTCTTTTTTCTCTGTCGCTTTTTCTTTGAGATCGATTAGCTGATTATAGATTCCTTCTAATAAATCAACAGTAAGTTCATGAAAAACTTTGTCATGTTTTTCAAATGGATGCTTGTGCACTGATGAAAATGATGCCGTCGGACATATATAAAATATATTATGAAATTTGCCCCTATACATCGTTTTGTTTTTCATCATATTTAATAAAAGTGACGACTTACCTGATCCACCTGATCCTGATAAACAGTAAACCATTCCATTACGTTTGCTGATATTTTCATTGATGATGTCAGGAATAAAAATATCCATTTTTTCTTTGATCGGTTTCATCTTCATCTCATGCGGGTTTTTTATTTCGACAATGTCTTTTATCGTCATTATATATATAAAATAATAATATATTTTTAAAAATTTATATTGTATTTATATATATAACAAAAATGTCCGAAAATACTATTAAGGAAAATTTAGAAGATGAGTCGCCATTAGAAAAACCCTTAAAAACATCTGATGAAAATATTATTGATAAAACTCCAGTAACTAAAGAAAAAAAGCCAAGAAAACCAAAAACACCAGCTCAGCTTGAACAGTTTGAAAAAATAAGAACAAAAAGATTAGACGCCATAAAGCAAAAAAATGAAAATAAAAAAATCGAGGCATCTAAGTTATTGTTAGATAATGGCTACGTCAAAAAAGATGAAATAATTCAGCCTGAGAAAATGATCAAACAAAAAACGCCTATTCAGAGTGATACACAAAGTGATGAATCAGAATCAGAGCATGAAATCATTGTAGTGAAAAAGAAAAAGAAGCCGAAGAAAAAAACTTATATTATTCAAGAGTCATCAGATGACGACAGTGAAGCAGAGGCTAAAGAAGTATATAAGAAATCTCGTAATATGGTCAGTCAGCAAAATAAAAAATCTGTCATAAAAATTCATAAGCCGTCTTTTGATAGTTATTTTGTTGACTAAAATTATTTTTATAAAAAATCTCATTACTATGTATATATGCATTTAGAGAAAAAGAAACATACTTCTATTAGCAATAAAAATGTCGTGAATGTAATCATAAACACGCAAAAAAACAGCAAATCAAAGCATAGACAAAATAAAGGTCATGCAGAGCAACAAGGATATTCTTCATCATCATCATCATCATCAATGCCTTTTAGTAACTCCGCGGATTTACAGCATGAAATTCTGAGGCAGACATTACATGATAGTCCTCAAATCAACAGACCTTCAAATCCTATTTTCAAAATAAGAGACGATGATGCAAGTGATTCATTTATAGCGGAAGGAAGCGCTTCACCTCAAGTAAATTTGGGAGAAGACTTTTCTTATAGCAATTTTCCATTTAAAACGCCATCAAAGCCGTTTAAGCTGATATCGGGCTCTTTTAAACCCAAGCCGAAAAGGAGCTATAAAGCTGAGAGAGAAATACTAAAAGAAAAATACGTCCGATTAGGTGGTAATAATCCAATAATATTAAATTCAACGCAAAAAGCCACCATAGTCAACGCTATAGCTCAACTTGCAGAAGCTTCATAAAAAATCGCATCTTAATATATATATGAGCAATTTCTTAAATAATTTTTATACCGGTGTTAATAATCTCTCGAATATAAATGCATCTGTTTTTAATACTGATATTGTAAGCAATGATGAACTGAATACTTTAAATAATATTGATACTTCAAAAACTATTCAACAGCAAATAAATGCTTTTACTGCTATGGTTGGTGCGACTGGCGCGACTGGTGCAAGTGGACAACAAGGTTTTACTGGCGCGACTGGTGCAAGTGGACAACAAGGGTATACTGGTGCAACTGGTGCAACTGGTGCAACTGGACAACAAGGATTTACCGGTGCGACTGGTGCAAGTTTTATTTATGTTGGAAATTTTACTTATTCACAACAATATTATAAAGGACAAACGGTTTTTTATAATGGACAATCCTATATAGCCAAACAAGACAATATTAATGTGTATCCTGATAACACTACATATTGGGGATTAATAGCAATAAAAGGACAAGACGGATTAAATGGAACAAACGGTATTGATGGAGGTCAAGGTCAAAAGGGAGATAAAGGAGATAAGGGAGATTCTGGGGATGATGGAGGAAGTGCAGGGGCGATCGCAGGGGGATTGGCGGGCAGTGCAAGTGGTGCTTTGGCGGGCACTGCATCAGGAACAATAGCAGGCAGTGCAAGTGGTGCTATCAGTGGTGCAGAAGCAGGGGCGATCGCTGGAGCAGAATCAGCAACAACTGCTTATGAAACAAGAGTTTTATCATTAGAAACAAAAACAAAAGCACAGTATTATTATGAAGATTTTAATTTAGAAAAGTTTACACAATTCCAAGGACATTTAGAAGTCGTAGATAGTTACTTAGCGCCTCAAATAAAAATTAATGGTAATACTCAAAAAATGACTATTGGTTCCAGCCAAGAATTAAATGGTGTTCAAATGATTAGTCCTTCTGTTTGGTGTAATAATATTGACGCCAGAACCTTAACAGAAAATTTAAATATTGGAACAAATAACGGTGTTTTTACATCAATCAATATTGGTCATCCTGGTGTATTATTAAATTTTAACTGCGCAACAAATTTTGGATTAAATTCTTTAACCGGATTAATATCGCAATTTTAATTTTTATGTGTATATTATATATAAATGAGTTGGTTAAGTGATACAAGTTCTAATAAATATAAAAAGAGTTATTTCAATGGATTCATTGATGTTAATGGTGGTGATATAGTTCAAAGAAATAATAATATAGTAGTTGGATGTGGTATCGGATCTTCTTTAATTACTGGTCAAACTGGAGGAATTTTCAGATGTAGTAATCAGACAACAGCATTAGACAATGAATATATAACAAAATATTGGGTGAATAGTAATGTTGTTGGAGTTACTGGTTCGCAAGGTATTCGGGGATTTACTGGTGCCACTGGGTCGGTTGGTGCTACTGGTTCGATTGGTGCTACTGGACAACAAGGTTCTACTGGGTCAATTGGATTACAAGGAGTGCAGGGAAATACTGGTGCCACTGGGTCAGTTGGATTGCAAGGAGTGCAGGGAAATACTGGTGCTACTGGGTTGATTGGTGCTACTGGTGCCACTGGCGCTTCAGGAACAGACATTTTACCATTGAATAACATATGGACTGGGACAAATTCATTTGTTAGTCCCAGCTTCACTGGAACACCTATAGCACCAACTGCAACAGTCGGAACAAACACAACACAATTAGCAACGACTGCTTTCGTATTAGCAAACGCCCCGGGATCAAGTTTATTATCAACTAATAATAGTTGGACTGGAACGAATGATTTCTCAATCGCACCAGTTATGAGTGGGGCTTCTATTTCGGCAAGAAGTATTCCAGACGGTTCTCTCACTACAAATGTAGCACTAAAAACAGGCGGAGTGGCTTTTACAGGACAAGTTTCTTTTAATGTTCCTCCAATTATGAGCGGAGGATTTATTTTACAAAATACAATTCCAGACTCCGCATTAAGCACCAACATAGCCCGATTAGACACTATACAGACTTTTAGCGGGGCAAAAACATTCTCAACTGCACCAGTTATGAGCGGGGCTTCTATTTCAAACGGAACTATTGCAATTGGCTCTGTTTCTGGAACTGCTGTAAATCTTTCATCTAACCAGACAATAACAGGAATAAAGACTTTTACATCCGCAATAACTTCATCAGGGGCTATATCATCATTCGCTTCGGGTTTTGGTTCTATAAATTTACAACAGTCAGGAGGAGGAACGCGGTCTGGTTTGTTAGAATTTAAAGCGAATGGAGGCACTCGTTTAGGATATATAGGTTATATAGATTACAATAATACAACCCAACTTGGAGTAGGAACAATGAATTTTTCAGCAGAAGCAGGAACTATTGGCTTTGCTTTTGATAAAAATATCACTACATCAGGCACGAGTTCAATTTTCATAAATAATGACGGAACAGCAAGTTTTTACTGTGGTTCAGGTGCTACCGGTAGAAATGTAAGATTATTCGGTTTATCAACAACAGGGTATTTGGATTATTATTCAACAATGCAATTTCGGGCTGTTAATGTTAATGGTGCGGTCGTAAATAATAGTATAGTATTAGAAGCGGATGGTTCTTTGACTGCTAATAATATTAATACTAATAAAACTACTTTGTCATATAGCACCACCCCAACTTTCGGTTCAAATCAAATAGGATATGTAGCAGTTGGAACATTACTTTCAACAGCAAATTTAACAACGAGTTTTGTTGCTTATTATAGTGTGTCATTACCAGTAGGCGTTTGGAAAATAGATTTTAATTTATATTGCACAAATTCAGGCACAGCGACTTTACTTCAGTTAGGTATTGCTGATAACTCAGTCAATACATTCAATCAAAGTAGCAGTTATGGAGTAAGTGGTTTTCCAGTTTCCTCATTAATATCTTTAACTCTTACAATAATAAATTCAACCACAACAATATACGGATACGCCCGTTATGCTGGTGGTGGAACAAATTTAACACCAGTCATTACTTCAGGGTCAAGCACTTTATCTACTTATAGGGCAGTTAGAATCGCATAAATATAATAATGTAATGATATAATAAAAATATATTGCAATAGTATATATATGACTGAATGGTATAATACATTTGATGCGGTATTTTTTACAGGTATAGCTACAATGGTTTTTGGTTGTTTTGCTATTATTATAAAAACAGCTTTAGCCAGTAAATGCGATAATCTGAATTTATGTTTTGGTTGTATCACTGTTCATCGTAAGGTTGAATTAGAAAGCCCAATTGAAAAAAATGAGGGGAGAGAAACAGCTGAACGCACCCAAAAAGAAGACAGAAAATCTCATGACGACGAGAGACAAAAAGTCGTTTAGTTTTTTTTTAAAAAATAATTTTTTATAAAAATAATTTTATAAAAAAGTATACGGTCGGTGGCGGTGAACAGTGATTAATAAAAATTATTTTTGACCAGTAATTTATAGTTACACATGTTGCTACACATTTTCACTGTGGGGCTGACTTTACATATTGATTTTCAATTTCTTCATCTCAATAAAATGAACTCGCGTTTTCTTATGATGTCGAATGTGATGACCAGATACTACCCTTCCACATTCACAAGTAACTTTTTCGCACAGTGATTCTTTGAGGAGCATATATCTTAATTTGTTGTATTCTTTTAGATATTCTTTGTTTGCCGGCATTTTTGTTCTCAGATACTACATTTGAATAGCTGGACTTTTTTAAATCAATTTTTTTTAATTTTATATAAAAAGTTGGGGGAACGGTGATTTTTGCGATTATTTTTTAGCGGTAAATTCTCTGCTCGATTTGGGAACACCACCTGTTACTGACTCCCACTTTATATACTCTCCAATGATGCTTTTCGATAAGCCATCGTCTAAAAGCAACCATACTTCCTCTCTTTACTGCTACCCTCCAATCCTTCTCCGACAACACCTCGCGATTCTTCCAGAAGACCCAAACGTGATCCAAGAGCCCTTACTTCTACTCCCTCCTTCTAAATCCGAGTGTAGAAGTTTATGACACACTCTGTCAACTGCCATTTTTTCGCACGAACCTATAAAAAGAAGTCTTCTTGTCGAAATTAGTATCTCCAAAGGCATAATATCAACTCCGTAGCGGCGAGCCAGAAGCAATACATCTAGATAAGATATTTTATCATCGAAATTCCAGAATCTAAAAATCCGTC
>Ga0114968_10004314_pt1 | contig 10613 bp, 14 predicted proteins | sample M_130807_EF_Meta_FD_87020 | JGI IMG/M metagenome (GOLD analysis project Ga0114968, IMG submission 87020) | Freshwater microbial communities from Lake Montjoie, Canada to study carbon cycling - M_130807_EF_MetaG | ecosystem: Environmental > Aquatic > Freshwater > Lake | place: Lake Montjoie... | reverse complement strand
CATTTGATTGTATTCAGGATAAGCACATGCACTAGAAGAGTAAAATACAAATTTAACTTTCTTTTTTGCACATTCATATGCAATATTCAAATTAATTAATGCCGAATTATGCATTACATTAGCATCATTTTCTCCTGTGAATATGTATCCTGCACCGCCCATATCAGCCGCTAATTGGTATACTTCAAGTTCACCGTCACTATATGGAATTATAGATTCCACATATGCAGGATTTCTTAAATCACATACTTGAAATTCATCAGCGATTCCTTCACAATATTCGTTTCGTTTCAAATCAACTCCACGAACCCAATATCCTTCAGATTTTAATTTTTTAACTAAATGTCCACCGATGAATCCACCGGCACCTAATACTACAGCTTGTTTTTTATTCATACTTTAAATCCTTTATTTTCTTCATGCGTAAACTGTTTGTTATATCTCATATTTGTTTCTATTTGTTTTTCTATTGTTTTATTGTGATGTGATTTTTTACTTCACTGTCAATGAATATATTATTTTGTTCCCGCCATGTTTTTGCATTAATTGACTTGTCATCAATTAATAAATCAAAATGAGGTTTATTTTTATCGATTAATTCATGATGTTTAACATTCCATTTTGTTAACTGTGACATTGTTAAATCATGATAATCAATTTTTGAAATGCCGCCTCTACCAGTAAAAATTGTAATTTTATTGCCAGAATCATACAATTCATTTATTTTTTTGATAACTTCTAAATATGGGGTAGCATTTGCATACTGTTTATCAATCGTATCGCAAATAGTTCCATCTAAATCAAAACAATATATCATACTTTAAACCCTTTATTTTCTTCTTCTGTAAACATTTTATTATATCTTAAATTTGTTTGTATTTGTTTTTCTATTGTTTTATTGTGATGTAAAGACAATTCATATTCATGTGGTAGATGAACATATGTTTTTGCACCTTCTACTTTTTCATGTAATCTACGTTCCCATCTCATATAATCAACATTACGAAATAATCTTCCTTGTGGATCTGGAAAATTAACTATAAACCGATCTTCATATGGTGTCAGTCTCCATCCCCATTGCGCCGCATTTTGAGTATTGACTCCCCTAAAATCATTTATACGGGGAATCCAGAATAAGTCAATATTTTTGTTTAACTCAATTAGTTCTTTTAATGATTGCAATAATGTTTCACTTGGCAATTCATCTGCATCAATTTGGAATATATACTCACCTTTACACAAACTCTTTCCATAATTTTTATGTTCGCTATAACTGTTATTAAGTTTGTGTTGATGTAATTGAAAGAATCCATTACTATGTTTAACTGCATTTTGTAATATTCCAATTGTATCTTTATCGTCACTATAATCATCGAGAATTATACATTCATTGCCCTCACTATATTTATATAGTCTTTCTAGAAGATGTTGAATATCAAACCCTTCATTGTGACACGTAACTAAATAACTTATAAATGGGGTTTCCATGATTATTATACTTTATTCAAACGAGGCAACTCAATCTTCTTTAGTTTGGGAAGAATTATCTTTTGTTCCACCGCAAATTCCGGAACATACTTATCCAACAATCCATGTAACAACTTATCCATTTCTTGCAAACTAAACTTTTTGGAATTTTCTTCTGCCAATTTCTCAGCTTTATCCGTCAATTGTTTATTGAAGGTATAATATGTTGATCTGATTTTATCTTGCGCAAGACCATATGCTACATAGAACCAACTACTTTCTTTAATTAACCATTGATTTACTGAGTCGGAATTGATCGGTTTAATTGTACCTTCAAAGAAATTACAATAAGACGGATTCAAGAAATCTAAATGTCCGCTCCAATTAGATACAAATAATGGTTTGCCACTCAATGAAGCTAATAATAATGGATGACCAAATCCTTCGCCGTGAGTAAAATTCAAATGAGCTTTTACTTTTGGATGATTATATAGACTATTCATTTCTTCATCGGTTAGTTCGCCGTGAATCAAATATACGTTTGGAGTATCTCCACCAACTTCATCTTTGACGAGTTTAATCTTCTTTAACATGTCATCTTTGTCTACTTTAGAAAAGTTAACTCCGCTTGTTTTGAGAATCAGACATGGACGTTCTCCGGTTTTATCCTTGAATACGTTCAAGAATGTTTTAATCAAATTTCCAATATCTTTACGATCATTGTATAATCCACCGTGAGTCCATTGACCGACAAACAAGAACGCAAATTTTTCTGGAATATCACACAGTGCAGTATTGACTGTTTCAACAATTTGATCGGTTTTCTTATATACATTGGTATTAGCCCCCCAGAAACAAACTTCCATTGGCTTTTCAACTTTCAATGGTTCTTGTCGTCCATCTTGATATTGCTTTGCAAAGTTTACATTTGAAAACACATCCTTAACAAATTTAGATGTAACAATATTAAAATTCATTCGGTTCATACCTTCAACAAATTCGCCTGAGGGTATGGTAGTTTCAATTCCTGCTGTAATTCCGATATTATACTTACCGTTTGGTTGAAATTCATTGGGAATGCTTATCTTGATAAATAGATCCGGTTGTTTATTTAACGGACCATTCAAAAAGCATTGTTGTAGTTGACGATCTTCTTCGGTTGCCAACTCATCTACCGTAGTTTTTGAGGGACAGTTACCCCAACGAGTTGCTGCAATTTTTAAATCATATTTTCCATATCGTAATATACTCTTAGCTATATCTGTAGATAAATCACCATATCCACTACGATTGAATACTGGGGCTTCTATAACACACAATGGTTTGTTACTATTCATAAATATTTATTTGAACTATTTTAAACGTTTTCTTTTTGTTTCATCAACTCTTCGTATCTTGGTTTGTTAGATGTGGATACACCCCTTTCATATAAACCACCGATTCCTTTATATTCAGTTTTGATGGCAGTATCAGTACTACCAAATCCACCATCGCCTCTTGTCGTTTTATCTAAATCGGACGTTTCGGTAAAATCAAAATTGTTATATTTTTCAAAAATGATTTGCGCAATAGCTGTTTCCTTACCATCTTTAACAACAGGAAGCTGTATCGGTTTGTCTCCAAGATTGATAAGTGCCACTAGAATTTCTCCAATATAATCACTATCAATTACACCGGCCAAAACATCAATTCCATGTTTTACCGCAAGTCCACTACGTGGTGCAACTCTACCATAAAATCCAGTTGGAATTGCTAACGAAATATCTGTTTTGAATGCTTTACGTTCGCCTGGTTTTAATTCGTATGACTCAGTTGTATACAAATCATAACCTGCTGCTCCCGCACTGCCCTTGACAGGAATAACTGCATTATTAGAGTGTTTCTTGATATTCATATTTTATTTTGTATTATTATGAATCTCCTGTTGCAATTTGTCAATATTTATTTTTGGAATTTCAACGCCCATAGAATCGTCCGGTTGAGCTTGATCATAAAATTCGTTTATGGTATAAACCTTGAATGTGGAAGGTGGAACATAATTGTTGATGGTAAAATCCATCGCCTTAATAAACTGTTCACACATATTCTTCGCATTGATACCTCCCTCATTCATGGCCCAACGTCTACCCTCCATACCACATTCTTCCCGTTTTTGTTTGCCCGCTAAATACCAATACATGATAGCTTCAGCCGATTCTTCCCATGTGCAAATATCATCAAAGATATATGGCGTAGGAATGCTTCCTTGAATGCTCCTTACCGATGGGAATATTGCTCTTGCCCACTTGCCATACGTTTTGTATTTGCCGACACTATTGGTTCCAAATTCTTTTGTAAATTTAACAGGATTACCTTCATCATCAACTTGACCAATTTGATCTTGTAATCCACCGGTTACATTCACAATGATAGGCGTACCACACATAATACTTTCCGCAATACTCAAACCAAATCCTTCATTGGAACTGATAAGAATAGTTGCATCCGCAATATTATACATCGCAGTCATTTGTTCTGGTGGAAGTTTTGCTTCACTAAATACCACATCATATTTTGGACATAATGCTTTAATAACTGTCGGTAGATCTGTTCCAGCATCTTGTAATTTTTCAGTATGTAACAACAATACACACTTACTTGCTTGCTCCGATGTCAAATTATCACAGAATGCACGATATGCCAATACTGTATTGCTTGTCTTTTTACGTTGTACATTGCGGCTATTATGAAATAACACGAAGTCGTATTGTTTGTTACCAAATAATAGTTTCTTAAGATTCTTTATTGAAACGTCGTTGTCTGGTAATGGTTTGAATACATCACTATTGATACCATGTGGCACAAGGTGCAATAGATGTTTGTTTACTACTTTATCTTTAATTTTAAATGGCATAACTTTTAAATTTCTCCTTTGTTTATTTTATCAAAAATTATCATCCAATCTTAGACAATTTTCAGATCGTAAAACTTGTTCAACAAGATTATCAGTTTGTTTGCTAATGGAAAATAATGAATCGCAACTTTCATAGAACGGACGATTCCACATTGGATATGGAAGTGAATCCCAAATCGTCAAATACGTCAATGGAACTTTTGCTCTTACTTGAGCTTCAATTGCATACAGCCATCCCCAAAACCGGGGATCTGTGAAATGTATGATTGCATCTGGCTTTTCCATTTGCATAATTTGAAAAAGTATTTGATCATTACCATAACCATCTACTGGATAAAGTTTTACATGACAATCCTTACGACCTGTAGCTTGATTTGTTGCGTCATTCAAATCAACTATTTTCCCAGCTTCTGGGTGTTTTATTGCTCCTGCTATTTGAATCCAATCGTAGTGATGAACAGTTCCTAACACCAATTCTCGGGACATTGTAGCAATTCCTGAATTCATCCTCAATTACAAATCGTCAGAGAGAAGAAGAATTTTCTTTTTGTGACGATTTGCCGCCTCCTTGTCGGCCATATTTTCTTGATTATTAATCATATAATTTTATTAGTTGTTCCGTCACGATTGAAAACATAAATTTTATAATCAAATCCATTTTTGATTGCATATTCTTGTTTTAGTGACATATTTTTTTTATGTAAATTGTATGTAAAAACAGATTTTACATCAATAAATCAAATCCAAAATTTTCATATCCTTGGTATTTTCCCCTTTTATCCGATTCGCAAATTATTATATTAATATTATTTTCCATAAGATCCACTCACAGTTATGGTTTTGATATAATCCAAACAAACAGATGCAATCCATTTTCCGATGATAAGATTTCGTGGATTGCAATAATTGTATATTTCGTGATAGTCTTTATCAAGAATATTTACCATGTGTCGTTTGTTGTTACTCCTAACATTTTTCATGATAATAAATAGTGTTTAACTTTAGTAAACATTATTTTATTTTTGTAAACGACAAAAGTTATTCGTTTGTTGGTTTTACAATTGGAGTCAAAGAAAACGGAGCGGAATTACTTGAAGTAACAGTTGATGGGGTTGTAGCAGGAATCTTGCAGTTATTTATAGTTTCCTTGAAAGATTCATCATTCAAATATAGATGTATGGATCTATTAACCAAGTCTTGTAGAAAGAATCCACTTTTGTTGATTTTTGTTTTGAATTGTTCATATAACTCTTTATGAACTTTTACCGACGTCATAACAATTTCTTTATTGATCATATTGATTATATATATGACCGATTATTTTATTATGATTTTTTATATTTTCAATCTTCGATCAATTTGTCAGGCTTAGCATCACAATTTACTTTGTAGTGTTTGCAATATTTGCAATTCTTTTTTGCTTTGCCTGGTATTTTCGGATATGTTTGTTTTATATTATACTCTCCGTCTGGGGTGAAACAATTGCTTACAAATTCAGAAAAGTCATTGATAGACTCTACAATTTGTTGTTTGTTATTTGGAGGTTCAAATATTTGAATTCTGCTTTGGGGAAAGTCAACTCCTTCATAGAGTTTTCTTTTTAAGATGAAAAATTCCACATCAATGTTAGAAATTGGAACATCAAATTTCTTTGCATAAAATGCTTTATATAACAAAACTTGTGATGATTTGGCAGTATCAGCCTTTTGCCATTTATTCCATCCACTGGAACTGGTTTTAAAATCCCAAATTTTTATTCTGCCTGTAGTTTTATCTTTTAATACCAAGTCTATATATGCGATGAAGTTTACATTATTTTTGATTGGCATTTCTAGAGGAAATTCAACGCCTATAAATTCGTATTTGTTGCTGGGAAAGTGTTTGATACGATTTTTTGGACTGGTAAATGTTTTTATAATATCTTCTCCGTCAAATACAAAGTCAGTGTATTCTTCGTCGGTATATTCAAACTTTGCATCTTTACCACGTTCTTTTGCAATTTCCTCGTCAAATCGTGTTTTAAACAACTCAAACATATTGACACTATCAGCGGCACTGACACCGTCTGTATATAATGCTTTGATAAATGTTTGTACTGAATCATGGATAGCAGTACCAAAACAAGTATTAAGGGTAGCGTCAAATATACGCTTTCCTTCCAAATAATTGAGCTTCCAACTATATGGGCATTTCATATACATGCTGTATTGGCTGAAGCTGACTTTTTTCTTTTTGATTTCTTGTGTTGGTTCTGACATATTTATCTACTATACATGATCTATATTATTTATGAAACATTTTTTACCACTTACTTTTTTTATCGCATTTAACTGCATCGCAGATGGTGCTTTTTATCTTAACAAAACCAACAATTTTGTAATTGAAGACGTTCAAAACAATCGTTTGAATACAATACAATCCGAGTTGGGAAAGACATATTATGTTAATACCAACAATTTATCGTTTACAACATCAACCAATGGAGACGCAGTCGTAATATTCAGCAACGATGTTGTATTTAAATTAAATGACAATACATCATTACAAATCGATTCGTTTGATCAAAACATACAGAACCTCAATTCTACCCCAGAGGTCATCAAATATACAAACAATACATTAAATTGTTCGTTTAATGCGGGTGAATTGGAGTTAGTTGTGAATGGTAATGTATCTATTCATACCTCCGTGGTTAGTATTGCTCCAAAAAACGGAAAATACTTTATAAAAACAGACGAAAAAACCACTACAATTGTGGTTGTAGACGGAGAAACCAAAGTATCTGACGTTCTCAGTAAAAAACAACAAACTATAAAAACCGGAGAAATGTTAGTGGTTACTACTGCTCCCAAGTTGGTAGGTAGAACGGGTGAGTTATTTAGACGACAAAATATATTCTCAACAAGAAAACTTGAGGATGATGAAACAAAAGCATTTGTATCTACGTTAAATGATACACGACAACAGAATTCTAATATTAAATTTGTGGTATTTGATAAAAAGATTATTGGCGTCAAAATTGATTGACATTTTATTTGTTATGTGGTAACGTGTCTCTGTGACACTAGAACAATTACATTCGTTGGATGAAGATGAAACTGCAATATTGTGGTTTATCATCAACAAAATCAATCCGCCTACTCTTCCGTATGAAATGGATCCCAAATTATTTGTTTCCATAAAACATAAAAAATTGATGGATCGTTTAAATCAGTGTGAATCTTATATAAAAGAAGAACACAAAGGTAAATTTATTAGTCTTAAGGAGAAGTTGACGGTAGCATAATCGTTATGTATAAGAATATATTTATTGATCGTAAGCAAAATCTTGTTCACTTATGGGACGATGAACGTGGACATCTCGAATTTCCATTTAGAAACTACGCATATCGTAAAAGTACAGGCGGAACATTCAATTCTATTTATGGTGATAAATTGGAAAAGATTTATAATTTTAATCCAAGAGATCCTAGTTTATTTGAAAGTGATGTTCCTCTTGAAACTCGCATACTCATCGATGCGTATGAAGATAGTGATGAACCGTCCAAAGGTCACGTTATTGCGACTATTGATATTGAGGTGAATACAGATGGTGGGTTTCCCGTAATTGCCGAGGGTGACAAAGAAATCACCGCAATTGCGCTTCATGATTCATCAACACAAAAATATACAGTGTTTATTTTGGATAAAGAACGTAAAATTCAAGACAGCATTAATGGTGACGTGGAAATACGAAGTTTTGACAACGAACAATCGTTGTTGATGCACTTTTATACCAAATGGGAAGAAATTCAACCAACAATTGTCACTGGATGGAACATTGATGGATTTGATATGTTGTATTTATACAATCGTTCTAAACGAGTTGTTGGAGAAACAAATGCCAAACGGATCAGTCCAATTGGCATCGCACATTATAACAAATATGCTGAACGAATGATGATTGCAGGAGTTTCTTCATTGGATTATTTAAATTTGTATAAGAAGTTCAGTGGTAAAACCGAACCAAGTTATACTCTTGGTGCTATTGGCAAGAAAGTTGTTAATATAGACAAACTTACATATCGTGGAAGTTTGAATGATTTGTATAAAGAAGATATCAATAGGTATATTGAATACAATTTGAACGATGTTAAAATCGTAGTAGCATTAGATCAAAAGTTACAGTTTATTGATCTTGCTCGTGGTATTTGTCATACAGGCCATGTTTCCTATGAACACTTTGGAACTTCTTCTCGTTATTTGGAAGGTGCCATTTTGATATATCTTCGTCGTCAAGGCAAAGTAGCTCTAAATAAGCCAATTGAAGGACGAGAAGAATATGAACAACAACTTGAAGACAATGAAGAAGGATTTGAGGGTGCATATGTTAAGGATCCTGTGCCTGGACGTTATGATTGGGTGTATGATCTAGATCTTACATCAATGTATCCAAATATTATTATAAGTCTTAATATTAGTCCAGAAACCAAAGTCGGCAAAGCTGAAAATTGGAATGCTGAAGAGTTCGTGAGAGGCAATCTACAAACTGTTAATCTTTCTGGACAAACATACAATGCTGAAGATTTCCGTAAAATGTTGGAAGAGAATAATTTTAGCATTGCTAGTAACGGAGCAATATACAAACAACCAACCGAAACCGGAAAAGAAGGTACGATTCCAAGTATTTTGATCAAGTGGTTCAATGAACGTAAAGAAATGCGTAAATTGGCCAAGAAGTTTGCCGATGAAAAAGATTGGGAAAAGTATGAGTTTTATGATCAACGCCAAAAAATTCAGAAGATCTTGCTCAATTCAATTTATGGATGTTTAGGATTACCAATCTGGCGTTTTTATGATAAAGATAATGCAGCTGCTGTAACTTTATCCGGTCAAGATATTATTAAAACTGCGGGAAAAGCAATCAATCAATATTATAAGAGCATATTGGGTAACTCCGATACGGATTATATCATATATATCGATACGGATTCCTGTTTTTCTAGTGCATTACCAATCATTCAAAAGACTATGCCTGATATTGATTTGAATGATGAAACACAAATGACCAATGCAATTCTAAAAGTTTGTGGAGAAGCACAATCTTATGTCAATAAAATGTTTGATGTTATGGCGTTACGATTGTTTAATCTCAAGACACATAGATTTGATGCAAAACAAGAAGTTATTGCTAAAACGTCGTTTTGGTTGGCAAAAAAGAGATATGCACAGTTTATCATCAACAAAGGTGGAGTTGTGTGCGATGAATTGGAAGTTAAAGGTATTGATGTGGTACGAAGTTCATTTCCCGCCAAATTCAGAACTTTTATGAAACAATTCTTGATTGATTTGTTGAAGAAGGTGCCGGTAGAAGTCTTGGATAAGAACATCTTAGAGTTCAAATCATCAATGAAAGATTTGAATGTAATTGATTTGGCGAAGACTACGAGTGTTAAGTTTATGAGTCAGGATAAGAAGAAAAATTACAATCCAAAAACTAGACAACCATTTCAAATTACATCGGGATCACCTGCCCAAGTAAAAGCTGCGTTATATTATAATGATTTGTTGAATAAGTTTGAATTGACCAAAATTATTCCACCGATATTTCACGGTCAAAAGATTAAATGGGTATATTTGAAACAAAACGAATATGACATTGACTGTCTGGCTATGAAGGCTGACGGAACAGACCCAGATCAAATTCTTGAATTCATTGAAAAATATATTGATAGAAATACAATGTATGAGCAAGAACTGAAGAGTAAATTGATTGATTTTTATAAAGTTCTCGGATGGAGTTATCCTGATGAAAATGATGCAAAGGCTAGTGAATTTTTCGCATTTTAAATTATGAGAGATAAAAAATATAGAGATCTTCTTACAATATTGGAAGATGGTTGTACATTGCAACTTAAAACTAGTAGTGGAACAGTTATTTGTGATCGTTACGAACGAGTAGTTATTGGTCTTCGTGGGCCATATGTAGAATTGACAAAAAATCAAATCAATGAAAAGTGTTTGTATATTCCATCCGAACAGTTATATAGACTAACAGATCCACGAATCTATTATATAGAGTTTAGAACCAATGATGAAAGCAATGTAAAAGTATATTATCAAATGCGAACAGTAGCATATGCTGATTACAGAATTGGTTATTTTTATATATCTACATCCGATTTACAAAAAGACAACGGTGATGTTTGTATAAAAAGTGACGATTCAAGTTTTAAACTTGCTAGAAACTTTTTTGAATTTGAACAACCAGTAT
>Ga0114968_10004309_pt1 | contig 10619 bp, 8 predicted proteins | sample M_130807_EF_Meta_FD_87020 | JGI IMG/M metagenome (GOLD analysis project Ga0114968, IMG submission 87020) | Freshwater microbial communities from Lake Montjoie, Canada to study carbon cycling - M_130807_EF_MetaG | ecosystem: Environmental > Aquatic > Freshwater > Lake | place: Lake Montjoie... | reverse complement strand
GGCCGTCGTGCCCCGCGCGGGCGATGGCTTCGGGCTCGCGCTCACGCTCCCTGTGACCGCGCCGACGGGCCCAACCGAGAGCTCACTCGGTGAGGGTGCAGCCACATTTGGTGCGCGCTTGGGGGGCGAGTACGGTCAGGGCTCAATGCGCCTCGCAGGGCACTTGGGCTACAAGGGTCGCGCGGCGCAGCGCTTGCTGGATGCCGTCGTCGACGACACCGCGCAGTTCGGCGCGAGCATCGACTGGACGTGGCTTCCCGACCTCTCGACCGAGGCCGCGCTCGACGGCGACACCTCGGTCCGCGCACCGTTGGGCGCACAGGGCAACACACGCATCGAGGCGCTCTTCCGCGTTGCGCACGGTGAGTCCATGGGGCCTCGAGTGAGCGCGACGTTTGGTTCGGCGCTCTTCGACGGGGTCGGCACGGCGCGCTGGCGAGCCATGGTCGACGTCTCATGGACGTGGGCACCGAGCCCAGCGAGACCGCAAGCCGTAGACTTGGACCGACGCACGCCGAGGACACGCGCACCCGTTGGCCCCGCGCCGGTCGCATCCACGGCCGACGCGCCCACACTTCGACCCTTGCCCCCCCTGTTCCCCCCCCCAGAACGCCCAGCGGAGGCCCCCGTCGCCGCGCCCACGCATACGCCCTCGCCGTTGGCGTCGGCCGCCGAGCGACCGAACCGCGTTGGAGACGCCTGGATCGCCGACACGATGGTGGTGACGGCCCGACCCCTGAGCGTCTCGCTGGGCGCGCGGCCGCGGCTCACGCCGACTGCACGCGCGCTCCTTGCCGATGTGGCTGCGCTCCTTGCGGCACATCCCGAGGTCGGCCGCCTGCGCATCGAGGGCCACAGTGATACCGGCGCGAACGAAGCCGCGGCTCAGCGCGCGTCACTCGAGTGGGCGACTCAGGCCGCTGCGCTGCTCACCGAGCTCGGCGTCGAGCCCCACAGGCTGCACCCTGTGGGCGTCGGTGACGCGCAACCCCTGGAGTCCAATCGGACCCCCGAAGGTCGCGGGGCCAATCGGCGCCTCGAGCTGCACATCGAACTCAGCGTGGAGCGCTGAGTCAGGCGTCGTCCCAGCGCCGCAGGCGAGCATCGGCTGCGGCTTGCGCCTGGGCCTGGTCGCTCTCCCGTCGCGCTTGGTCGAGCCGCGTCACCGCCTTCCAGAGCGCATGCGTGAGCGTCCCCAAGTTCTCGCCGTCAATGAATCGCATCGGTAGCCGCCACTCAACGGGGGCGCCCTCGACGAGCCCCGCCTCGACGAGGTGCCGGTCCACGGCCTGCGCGACCTGAGCCCCTGCGCGCGAGACCTCGGGAATCACGGTCAAGGGCGTCGACGAACCGCTCTCGGGCGGTGTCAGCCCCAACCACAGCGTCGGTGACATCAGCGTCGCTTCGAGCTGCGCCGCGAGCGCGTCCGCCAGGGACTCAGTGCGCTTCTTCAGTGCGCGCAGGGCATCATCGTCGAGCGCTGCGGCGCGCTCGGGGTTCGACACGAAGCGTGCCCGCGTCGTGGACCCGACGAAGGCGCGCACATCGGCGGCCAGCAAGCGCGCAACCCGCGCGCCGCAGTCGGTCACTTTCGCCTCGAAAGACATCGGTTCTTCTCCGGCCCCTGCGAGTTTGCCCTAGTATAACGCCATGGACCGTGTGCGCATCCTGATGATCACGCAAGACCTCGGGGTCGTCCGTCAGGTTGCGGATGGTTTTGCCTCGTCGGCTCACGTCGAGCATGTCGAACTCGACGGTCTCGACGCGGTCACGCGCCAGCTCAGCGATGTGGGTGACGCGGTCGTCGTGGTCGACCACGGTCTACCTTGGATTGACGGCCTTGAAGTGTGCGCGTTTACCCGGCGTTGCAGCGAACAGGTCGTGGTGGTGCTGTTCAGCGACTCCGCGTCGAACGGGGCCTTCGTCCAGAGCGCGTGCGCTGACTTCGGCGTGACGCACGTCATCGCGCGGCCGCTCTCTGTCGCGGACCTCCGTGCCCGCATCAGCGTCGGCGAGGCACGGCCGGCTTTCCTCCCGCACATCGATACGCAGGTCCTCCTCGTCGACGCCATCGAACGCGTCGACGAGCTCGACACAGTCTCCCGCGCGATCGAGGCAGAGCCGAACGACCTCGCAGTCACGGGGACACCCTTTCCCGATGATTTGGCCGCGCTCGGACCAAGCCTCTCGGTCGGGGGCGCTCAGTATCGACTCGCGCCGATGCGGTCGAACGACCCCGCAGCGCCTCAGGGCATCTACGGGGAGCAAGCCTTCGGTTCGCTCCTCTTCAGCGTCTACAGAGACCTCTTTACGGGTCGACTCCATCTTGAGCACGGCGGGGTCGCAAAGACGATCTTCGTGCGCCACGGTCACCCGTTTCGAGTGACGAGCAGCGTGCGGTCCGAGCAGCCTATCTGGCGGCTCGTCTTGGATGAGCGCGTCGATGAGTATGCGCTCTCTGCATACCGAGCGGCCGTGGGGCGTGGTGTATCTGAGCGCGACGCCGTCCTCGCGCTGGGCGTCGTTGACGCGTCGACGCTGGTCGCCCTGGAGAACAGCCTCGCGCGCGAGGCGATCCTGCAGTGTTTCAACTGGGACGCTGGTCGCTACGGGCTCGCATACGATTCGACCTGCAGCGCTTCGGGAGAGCCCGAGATCAACCCCGTCGCGCTCGTGTTCGAGGGTACGCAACGGAGCTATCCGGTCGGCCCGCTGATGGCCCACTTCGACGACCGAGCCAAGCGCTTGCCGCGGACGAATGAGCGGCTGCGCGATTACCGGCGGTTGCTGAGGTCATTCGGGGACACCCTCTCGGTCGCCGAGCTCTGTGACGGCGAGCGGGCTCTCGGGGAGGTTCTCGCCCTCTCTCCGGTCGGCATGACCGACACCCTGCGTGTGCTCCTCGCGCTCGGGACGCTTCAGTGCATGGTCTACGGCGAGGCCACGCCGCCCGCGCAGGCGCGTTCACCGAGCGCGCTGATTCCCCCGTTGCAGGCCCCGCCCGGTTCGGGCGTGCGCCCCTCTCGACCCAGTATGGGCCCGCGGAGCTTGGGGGGATCACTCTCGTCAGCGCCGCAGGCAGTCTCGTCGGGCGGGGCGCCGATGCCTTCCCGAACGACGGAGCCGCGAACCTTGCCCCCGGGTGCTCAACGACCCAGCCCAGCGACGCAGTCCCTTGAGGCTTCGGTCGAGCGGGTGGACACATCGGAGTTGAGCCGCGTTCAGACCGCGGAGTATGCCCGCATCCAAGGGGCGTCGAACCACTACGGCGTGCTCGGCGTCGCGCGGGATGCTGCGCCCGATGTTGTTCGCCAAGCCTATGCGCGGCTCTCGCGTCTCTTGGCACCTGAGCGCGCGCAGAGCCTCGCCCCCGACGTGCAGTCGCGCGGCTCAGACGCCCTCCGGCGGGTTCACGCAGCCTTCGAAGCCCTGGGTGATGCGACGAAGCGCGAGCAGTACGACCCGCTCGAGGGCGCCGCGCCCATCTTCGATGGCCGGGCGGACCTCGTGAAGGCTGAACAAAACTTCAGCCGCGGCAAGCTCTGCCTGACGCGCGGGGACAACCTGCGCGCCCGAGAGTTCTTCGAGGTCGCGGTGAAGCAGGATGCGCACACGCCCGCGTACCGCGTGTATCTCGCATGGTCGCGCTTCCTGTCCGCGGACAACGCCGACGCGCGAACGCGAAATGAGGCGCGCGAGGAGATCAAGGCTGCGCTCTCACAAGACGACCGTTTGGAGGCGGGCTACGTCTTCTTGGGCATCGCTGCGCGAATGCAGGGCAATGACGAGCTCGCAGAGCGATTCTTCAGAAAGACGCTGTCGCTGAACTCGGGGAACCAAGACGCCCAGCGGGAGTTGCGCGCGCTCGACCTTCGTCGCAAGGGCGCTCAGTCGAAGGACGGCCTGCTCGGCAAGCTCTTCACCAAGAAGCCCGGTTAGCGCTGAGCGCCGATCGTCGCTCTGAAGACCCGCGTCCCGTCTTCGTCTGCGGAGCGCGTGACCTTGACGACGCGCAGGTGGAGCTCGGTGAGCTTGCCCGCGGGCAGGCGGACCCGCAGCTTGTCGGAGTCGGGGGGCGCCATCACCTTGCAGCGGCCCAGCGCAGGATGAATGATCAAGTCGCCCGGGCGTAGGTCTTCGCTCTCGTCTTCAATGTGCGCCCGGGACGGGCGGCCTGCGGACGCCTGGGGGCTCGGGCGAGGCGCGTTGCTGGCCGCGACGGCGCTCGCCCAACCGCTCGGCTGCGGCGGTGCAGGCGACGCGGGTGGTCCCGACGCCGCAGCGGGCGCCGGCCGCGATGTCGGCGCGACGCCGGGCACGGGCGCTGGAGGTGTCCGCGACCCAGCCGGCGCGGACGGTCGCCCTGGCGCCGCGGCAGCGACCGGTCGAGGCGAGGACGCAGGCTGCTGCGACACGGGTCGGTGGGGCAAGTCGTCGAACGCCACGGCGCCCTCGTCGAACGCCGTGAGCGTCGCATCCAGCGCCACAACCGTGCCTTCGACCAGCGTGCCGCCGACCATGTGCGGCAGCCCGCGTTCCGCGAACGCCAGCATCACAGAGAGCGAACGCAGACCCAGTTGCGGATCGACCAAGCCACGCGCGTAGACCACCGCGCACTCGCCAGGCAGGTCGATTCCGTTGACGAGGCCAGGCATGGAGACATGCGCGTCCTTGACCACGCCCTGAAGGACGACCTCGCCGAGCCCGAAGCCGACGCGCTCGACGAGCGCGTCGATGGCGGTCAGGACGGGGGCGCCCACGGTGAGCGCTTGAACGACGGTCTGGAAACGGCTGGGCTCGGTCGACAAGAGAGACTCCGACTCAGGGCAGGAAGGGGACGACGTCGTTTGCGTAGACGAGGGCGACGACGAGCATGACCATGCCGAGGGTGCCCTTCACGACCTCCATCCAGCCGCCGCTCTTCGGCATCCGCGCGAGAAACTGAGTGAAGGTGCCGAGCACGATGAACAGGAGGCCCATACCCAACGAGTAGACGGACAAGAGCGACACGCCCGTCGCGACGCTGCCCTTCTGCGCGACGAAGGCGAGGACCGCGACGAGAGGTGGCCCGACGCAAGGCGCCGCGATGACGCCGGCGACCGTGCCCATCACGAACGCAGTGAGGAATCGGCCGCCCTCGCCACCGCCGAGCTGGTTGAGCCGTTCGTTCACGGACTCCGGCAGTTGGAGTTCGAACACGCCCACCATGGACAGTCCCATCGCGAAGAACACCAGCGCGATCGCGCCGACGACCCAACCGGACTGCAACGCTGAGCCGAACAAGCCACCCGTGGTGGCCGCCAAGACGCCCAGCGCCGAGTAGGTGACAGCGATCCCGAGGACGTACACGAGCGAGAGCGTGAAGCCGCGGAGCCGCGAGGACGCGCCGCGCGCACCGAAGAGGCTCAGCGTAATCGGGATCAGCGGATAGACGCACGGCGAGAGGGACGCGACGATGCCCGCCAGGAAGACGAGCAGGTAGACCACGAGCGAGTCGTCTGCGAGGCTGGCCTTGATGCGGTCCGCGAGCGACGCGCCCGCCTCCCCCACAGCGCCGGATTCGGCCGCCTCAAGGCGCTCGAGAAACGCGGCGGGGGGTTCAAAACCCGTGAGCGTGAGCGGGGTGAGCCACTGACCCTGCGCGTCGATGAAGGCGACGGTCGGCAGACCCTGAATCCCGAAACGCGTGCGCATGGCCGCGTGCTCCGGCTTGTCCTGGGTCATGTCGACGCGGACCGTGACCCACTTCGACAGCTCGGGCGCGACCTCGTCTGCGGAAAAAGTGTGCGCCTCGAGCTCCTTGCACGCCTTGCACCAGTCCGCGGAGAAGTCGACCATGATCGGCCGCCCCGTCGACTTGGCCTCCGCCTCGGCGGCCGCGAGGTCCGTGCGCCACTCGACCTTGCCCGAACCCGAATGGACGGGCGCGCCGACTAAGCCGAGCCCGCGCAGCAGGAGAAGCGCGCCGACCACCGCAGCGGCGACGCCCAAGCCCTTGCGAACCTTGCCCGCCGCGTCGAGCTCAAAGTTCGCAGTGAATGCGCGCCCCGCGATGATGCCGCCGAAGAGCAGCGCCAGCCCCAAGACCCCCATGCCCCCCATGTGCTCTCCTCAGCGCCCGAGCGCCGCGACCAATGCTTTCGGGTCGAACCCGCCCATGATCTTGCCACCGATGTCGAACATCGGCACCCCGTTTGACGCGACCCCGGCTTGCGCGGCCTTGCGCTGGAGCTCCTCGGCTGCGGCGCGGTCCTTCTCGATGTCCTTCTCCACGAACGGGATGCCCTCGGCCTGCATGAACGCCTTCGCCTTCTTGCAGACGCCGCACCAGGACGCGGAGTACATCGTAACCGCAGGGGCCTTGGGGGCCTCGAGCACGGCGCTGCGCAAGGTCCGCTCTAGGTCATCGCGCGGCACGGGGGACGCGGTCACTGTTGCGCCGTCGGTCGCTCCGGTCAAATCCGCGACATAGACCCAAGCGTGCGCGGCACGCGCTTCGGGCGGCTGCTTCAGGTCCACCAGCTGCACGGCGCGACGACTCCCCGCGGGGACATCGGCCAACTTCGTCGCGCGTCCGAGCACCTCGCCGTCGGACCAGACAAAGAGCACGTCCCCGCGCTGAGTGTCGACGACCCACGGCGACGGTGCAGTCGCCGGCGCTTGTGCGGCGCTCACTCCCTGCTCTGTCGAGCAGGCGATGCTGCCTGCGAGAAACCAAAAAACGAGCGAGAAAGGGGCGAGGTGTCGGTGCATGGGGCCGGAGAGTTTGACGCAGGGCCGATGCCGCTTGTCAACCCCGGGTGGTCCTATGTAGATTCCCGCGCCCTTATGACCGACCCACACCGCTTCGGCTTCGTCGCCCTCGTCGGGCGCCCCAACGTGGGTAAGTCCACGCTCCTGAACGCGCTGCTCGGTGAGAAGCTCGCGGCGGTGTCGCCAAAGCCTCAGACGACGCGGAACCGAATCCCCGGCATCGTGACGACGCCCAACGCGCAGTTCGTCTTCATCGACACGCCGGGGCTCCACGAGGGGAGAGGTGCTCTCAACCGCTACATGAACGACGTGGCGCGGGAGGCGTTCGGCGGGGCGGACGTCATCCTGCTGCTCGTCGAGGCCGGCGCTTCGGCCGACGGCAAGGTCGCGATCTCGCGCATCGAGCAGCAGATTCTGGGTGAGTTGGCGCAGACGGGGAAGCCGGTCTTCCTCGCGCTCAACAAGATCGACAAGCTCTCGAAGCCGCTCCTCCTCCCGATTCTCGACACTTGGGTAAAGCAGCACCCCTTCGCCGCGCTGGTCCCCATCAGCGCGATTCAGGGCGACGGCGTCGAGCGACTCAGGGACGCGCTGTGTGGCGCGCTGCCCGTAGGTCCCGCGATGCACGACAGCGAGGCCTTGACCGACTTGCCCGAGCGCTTCATCGCCGCGGAGTTCATCCGCGAGCGGCTGTTCCACGCGCTCGACCGCGAGGTGCCGTACTCGGTCGCCGTCTCGATCACATCTTGGGTGGAGCGCCCAACGGACGGTATCGTGCACGTCGCCGCGACGATTCACGTGGAGCGTGACTCCCACAAGGGGATTGTCATCGGCAAGGGCGGGCAGCGTCTCAAACAGATCGGCATTGAGTCTCGTCAGGCGATCGAGGCTCTTCTGGGCACACAGGTCCACCTCGAATTGTTCGTGCGTGTCGAACCGAAGTGGACCGAGACGGCAGACGGGCTCCGCAAGCTCGGTTACCAGTGAGCGGGACCTAAAATGACGCCCATCGTCGCCATCGTAGGCCGACCCAACGTCGGCAAGTCGACCCTCTTCAACCGGCTCATCGGTGAGCAACGCGCGATCGTGCTCGACACCCCGGGCGTGACGCGTGACCGCCACTACGGGGACGCCACCTACGACGATCAAGCCTTCACCCTCGTTGACACGGGGGGCTTTGAGCCCGAGGCCATCGAGGGTGTGGTCGGCCAGATGAGACGACAGGCGATGATGGCCATCGAAGAGGCGGACCTTGTGGTCTTCGTCGTCGATGGCCGCGAGGGGCTGACCCCTTCCGACGAGGACGTCGCAGACTTGCTGCGTCGCAGTGAGCGACCCGTCCTCGTCGCCGTCAACAAGGTCGATGGCCCACGGCAGGAGGCGCTGCTCGCGGACTTCTACGGGATGTCCGCTTGGGAGCCCATCGCGGTCTCTGCGGCGCATGGACGCGGGATCGATGTTCTCCTGGAGAACATCGTGGCGGCAATCCCGCGCGTCCCCGTCGAAGAGGTCGACGAGACCATCACCCGCGTCGCCCTCGTTGGCCGTCCGAACGTCGGCAAGTCGACGATGACGAATCGCCTGCTCGGCGAGGACCGGATGATCGTGGACAGCACGCCCGGGACGACACGGGACGCGATCGACGCGCAATTGAGTGTGGACGGGCGTGACTACGTGCTCGTCGACACCGCGGGGCTCCGTCGCAGTCGTGGCATCGACCGGCGCAGCAGCGAGGGGCACAGCGTCGTTCGGACCCTGCGTGCGGTGAATCGCTGTCACGTCGCCGTCCTGTTGCTCGATGCGACTGAGGGCATCACTGACCAAGATGCGCGGATCGCGGGTCTCGTCGACGAGAAGGGGCGCGGCCTCGTCATCGTCGTGAACAAGTGGGACGCGATCGAGCGAGACGAGAAGACCGCGAAAGCGTTTGCTGAGCAGATCGCGCTGAAGATGCCGTTCGTGCACTATGCGCCGATTCTGTATTTGTCGGGTCTGACTGGGCTCAAGGTGCCGCGGCTGCTTGAGGCCGTTGACCGAGTCCGTGAGGCGCAGCGCCAGCGTATCGGGACTGGCGAGCTCAATCGCTGGCTGGAGAAGTGCATCGAGCGGCACCAGCCCCCCATCGTCGGGCACCGGCGTGTCAAGCTTTACTTCGCCACGCAGGTCGCCGTGGAGCCTCCCACAATCATGGTCTCGTGCAATTACGTCGACGGCGTGCACTTCAGCTATCAGCGGTACTTGGTCAACCAGTTCCGTGAGGCTTTCGATGTCGTCGGCACGCCTGTTCGCCTCGTCTTCCGCACCCGCGGCGAGCGTGCCGAGGGCGACGACGACGAGTGACACGGCAGCCGCATGCCGGAACTGCCTGAAGTCGAGATTTGGCGGCGTCACATCGCCCCGTTCTTGGTCGACGTGACCCTGACGGCCGTCCATGTGCACGCCGGCGCGCCTCTGGGGCCACCGCTGTCGGCTCCAGAGCTGAAGTCGGCCCTGGTCGGTCACCTGTGCGCAGATGTCGAACGGCATGGCAAACGACTGGCGCTGCGGTTCCGTGGGCTGGACAAGGCGCTCGTGATTCAGTTGGGCATGACCGGTCGCTTTCACGTTGAGCAGCAGCAGTCGCCGCCGCAGCCCTTCGAGCGTGTTCGACTTGACCTCGACAGCGGCTACGCAGTTGTCTACGCGGACGCACGACGCTTGGGTCGACTGAGCTGGGTACCGCACGCAGACGCCTTTCGATCACTCGGTCCGGATGCGCTCGCGACCGACCCTTGGGCGTGGGCGGCGTACTTTGCGGAGTGCCGCGGGCCGGTGAAGGCCGTGCTGCTTGATCAGCAGCGCATTTCGGGTGTCGGGAACATCTACGCCAGCGAAGGTCTGTACGCAGCGCGCGTGCACCCTCGGCGCGGCGCGCGCACGCTGAGCACCGCCGAGTGGGCAGCGGTCGCGCAAGGGATTCAGGCGAGCATGCGACAGACGCTCTCCCGCGATGGGGCAGGCCCGCTCCGCTACATCTCGGCCAACGAGACGCGCGTCAACCCGTTCGTTGTTTACGGACGAGCGGGCGAGCCGTGCCCCACGTGCGGCGCCACATTCGATCGGGAAGTACTCGGTGGGCGTGGCACCTTCTTTTGTCCCGTGTGCCAAGTGTCGCCCTCCGCGAGCGCTTAGGCGACGGCAGTCGCCGGCGCGACAGCCCCGAGTCGCTCGAACACCGCGTCCCGCATCGCCCCCTGCAACTCCGGTCTCGCCCTCAGCGCGGCGCACACCTGGTCTCGCCCTTGGCCGAGGCGCTCCTCGCCGAAGCTGTACCACGACCCGCTCTTCTCGACCGCGCCCGCGGCCACGGCCTGGTCGAGCAGGTCGCCGGCGCGATTTATCCCGGAGCCGTACAGGATGTCGAACTCAGCCTCCCTGAACGGCGGCGCGAGCTTGTTCTTGACGACCTTCACGCGGGTGCGATTGCCGACCGTCTCCTCGCCGTGCTTGACCGCACCGATCCGCCGAATGTCGATTCGCACGCTGGAGTAGAACTTCAGGGCATTGCCCCCGGTCGTCGTCTCCGGCGAGCCAAAGGTCACCCCGATCTTCATCCGGAGTTGGTTGATGAAGACCACTGTGCATCCGGCACGGGCCGCGACCGAGGTGAGCTTCCGGAGCGCTTGGGACATGAGGCGCGCCTGCAGGCCGACATGCAAATCCCCCATGTCGCCCTCGAGCTCAGCCTTAGGCACCAACGCCGCGACGGAGTCGATCACGATGAGGTCGACGGCACCGGACCGCGCCAAGGCATCGGCGATCTCGAGCGCCTGCTCGCCCGAGTCCGGCTGCGATACCAGCAGCCGCGAGACATCGACCCCGAGGTT
>Ga0114968_10004307_pt1 | contig 10620 bp, 6 predicted proteins | sample M_130807_EF_Meta_FD_87020 | JGI IMG/M metagenome (GOLD analysis project Ga0114968, IMG submission 87020) | Freshwater microbial communities from Lake Montjoie, Canada to study carbon cycling - M_130807_EF_MetaG | ecosystem: Environmental > Aquatic > Freshwater > Lake | place: Lake Montjoie... | reverse complement strand
TTCTTTTTTTTTTAATTCTATTATTGATTTATCAATAAAAACTTTTATTAATTTATCTATCATTACTATATTTTTAATTATAATTTAAAATTTATCTAACTTATTAACAAGACTTTGTTAATTTTACCCACCAATTAGGATATTTTAAGTTGTATTTCTTAGCAGCATGTTGGAAGCAAATATGATAGCTGTACATAATCCAACCTACGATGACTGCATTAATTATTACATTGACTATTAAACCATACAATCCAAAATTGGAATACATAATCAAAGATGTTCCAACAACCCAAAGTAAAGCAATTTTTAAATAATCAGTCAAAGCATAGGCTGCGTTTTGTAAAGTTTCTTGGTCTTTTGAAAAGTTCATTACTGAGAATTTAGAACTCATTTCAACAGAACCAATTGAAAATTGAATTGAGGCGAAAACAATTGCTTCACCTACGGCCTTATAGTAAAAAGTATTATCCATTAGTTTAAACTAGATAATTTTTTAAATTAATATAAAAAATTGATTTAAAAATTTTATATAAAGATATTTATATTAATTAAAGAAATGTCATACGAATCAAAATATTACGGGGAGGATGTTAAAAGAATTCATACAGTAGATTTTAGCATCTTTACAAATAAGGAGATTAAAAGTTACTCCTCTGTTAGTTCAGACCCTTTTGGTCTAAACTTAGCAGACGCGTATGAAAATTATGAACCAAAGAAAGGGGGATTAGTAGATCTTAGATTAGGTACGTGTGACCCTTATTTAAATTGTACAACTTGTGGTTTAAATTTTTTAGATTGTCCAGGACATTTTGGTCATATAGAATTAGCAGAACACGTTTGGCATTATGGTTTTTTGGACCATTTAAAGTCTTTATTACAATGTATCTGTACTAAATGTTCTAATATTTTAATTGAAAAGAATGACGTTAATTTTAAAAAGTCATTATTAAAAAGAGGAGAGACTAGGTATAAGGAAATTAAAATGATAACAAAGAGTGTTAACTTTTGTTGGAATTGTGGAACCCAAGTACCTAAAATTAAAAGAGAAATTAATGCAAATAAGGTATCTATAAATTTAATTTTAGAAAGAGAAATAGGTTCTTCGCAAACTGATGAAAAAACAGGTGAAGTTACTGAAGAAAGTAGAAAGGTTATTGAAATTTTAACACCTCGTAACTGTTATAATATTTTAAGAAATGTATCAGATAACGATTGTTTTTTACTTGGATTTAATCCAAAGTCTGCCAGACCTGAAGATTTAATTATTAAGATTCTACCAGTGTCTCCAGTTAATAATCGTCCTACTTCTAAAATAGATATGTTTTCTTCTTCTACTATGGAAGATGCATCAACACTAAAGTATTCAGATATTGTTAATGCTAATTCTAGGTTAAGAGCTCAATTGGATAAGGAAACGGTTGACAATGAATTATCTATTTTTTCAAATACTAATCATACACTATTACAGTATCATATTGCTACATTTTTTGATAATGAATCAATCTCATTACCTAGATCTGAATTTAAAACAGGAACTCCTACTAAAAGTATTTCTGACAGAATTAAAGGTAAAGGAGGACGTGTGAGAAGTAATTTGATGGGTAAACGTGTTGATTTTAGTGGTCGTTCAGTTATTACTCCAGACCCTTATATTAATATTGACCAATTGGGTGTACCAAAGAAGATTGCTATGGAATTAACTATTCCGGAAGAAGTAACACCTTATAATATTAAAAAGTTAACAGCATTAATTAAAAATGGTAGAGATGAATATCCTGGTGCTAACTTTGTATTGAGAACTAATTATAGAGATGGAAGGAGTGAAGTTCAAAAGATAGATTTAAAATATAGAAAGAAATCTATTAGATTGAATATTGGTGATATTGTAGAGAGACATTCAGTGAATGGTGACTTTGTATTGTTTAATCGTCAACCAACACTGCATAAGCCTTCTATGATGGCTCACCAAATTCATGTATTAGATATGGATAATGTTAACACGTTTAGAGTAAATGTATCAGCGTGTAAACCATACGGAGCCGATTAACAATCCCATCAAGGTCGGCAAAAGGAGAACTCAAAAATTTCTTCTAGTGAATAGTCTAAAGCTATTTGCAAAACATCTTGTTGCGGGGACCCCCTTAGAGCTCTAATTACTACTTTTAGTGAGAAATCATTAAAAGGAACCCGGTTAATTGCCGGCTCCAACAGTAATAAAATTAGAGATTGGGAAATCCGCAGGGTTACTACCTAAATCCGCTTTGGTTAGGATATGGTAGGCTCTCAACGACTGAACGGATGTTGGTAAGCGCTGTTTCTTCGGAAACTAAATGAATTTAACCAATTCAAAGCTTGCTTAAGATACAGTCTACTCCCTAATGAAAGTTAGGGTACTCATCTGTTTTATCACAATATTAGAAATTCTGATGTGATTCACATAGGTTTGATGGAGACGAAATGAATATTCACCTTGCACAATCCATCCAAGCAAGGAACGAGTTAAAAAGAATTGCCAACGTAAAATATCAAATTATAGGCGTAAAAGACTCGAACCCAATTATCGGATGTCAGCAAGATGCATTATCAGGCGCATTTTTACTAACACAAAAAGATGTTAGAATTAAAGGATCAGATGCTGCTAATATATTATGTAATACCTCTTCTACTACTAAAGACGAACTTGATATGGATAAAGAATACACCGGTCAAGAAGTGTTTAGTCATATTATTCCAAAGGGTATTAACAATGTAAAGAAGAATGATAAAGGAGAAATTACTTTTCAAATTAAAGATGGTCAATTATTAACAGGCCTATTAGATAAATCATCTTTGTCTACTGCAAAGAATTCAATCATTCATTTTATTTGGGATAAGTTTGGACCTAACAAGACCAGACAATTTATTGATGATGCTCAAAAGTTAATATTGAATTTCTTGATGCAAAGAGGTATGACTATTAGTTTTAAGGATTCCTTCTTGGATAAAGATTTTGAGAATAAAATTAAGAAATTGATTGATAATACTGTATTAGAAAATAAATATACTTTGACTCAATACGAAAATGATATTGACCAAATTTCACCTGCTATTATTGAAGCTGATTTAAATGCTAAAATGTCAGTGGTTGGTAATGATGTTGGTGGAACAATTAAAAAGAACTTGAATGTGTCCAATCTTTTCTGGGCTTTGGTATCTTCAGGTGCTAAAGGAACAGAAACTAACTTGCAACAAATGACTGCTTGTATTGGACAACAATCTATTGAGGGTAAACGTATGATGAAAAAGGTTGAAGGAAGAACAATGTTTTACTTTCATAAAGATGACGATACTCCTGAAGCTAGAGGATTTACTCGGTCTTCACTATTGGACGGATTAAAGGGATATGAAGCTTTCATTTTTAGTACTGCGGGTCGTGAAGGGTTGATAGATACCGCTATTAAATCAGTAACTTGGGAAACACCAATTGTAATTATAGAAAACGGTCAACCTAAATATACTGAAATTGGTAGATGGATTGACAATCACTTGGATAATAATAAAGATAAAGTTAAACATTATAAAGATCGTGATATGGAACTACTTGATACTAATAATATTTTAATTCCTACAACTGATGAAGATGGTAATGTAACTTGGGGAGAAGTATCAGCAGTAACCAGACACGACCCTGGAACTGAATTATATAAAATTAAAACTTATGGAGGAAGAAGTGTAATAGTAACTGAAAGCAAATCATTATTAATTTGGGATAAGGAAACTAAGAAATTAAAAGAAATGTTAACTCCTGATATTAAAGTTGGTGATTCTGTTCCAGTTACAGCTGAATTATGTGAACCACCTATTATATTAAATCATATTGATGTTTCCAAGTATTTACCAAAGAATGAATATATCTATGGAACTGATTATAATAAAGCAATTACAATGATGAATGAACAAATGTCAAATAAAGATAGAATTGAAAGTGGGTGGTGGGATAATAATAATGGTAAAGAATTTACATTGCCTTATAAGAAGAAATCATCATTAGAAAGATGTTTAATTCGTTCTAATCAAGAAAATATTAAAGATGGTTATGTATTTCCTTATTCAGCTAGAAGAAATAATATATTAATGCCAGATAAATTTGAATTAAATAAAGAGAATGGTATTTTTCTTGGATTATTTTTGGCTGAAGGTAATGTAAATAATAGTGCTATTAGAATTACCAACATTAATAAAAATATTCAAAACTTTGTAAAATCTTGGTTTGATAAGCATTCTATTAATTGGAAAGAAGATAATAAAATAAATAAAATTGGTGGAAGAACTGAAACAGTCAGAGGATTCTCTTCTGTATTATCAGACTTTTTGACTAACCTAGTTGGTCATGGTGCTGAAAATAAATTTGTCCCTTCGGAAGCATTTATAGCTCCTGAAGAATTTATTATTGGATTATTAAATGGTTATTTTTCAGGAGATGGTTGTGTAACTAAAAATTCTATTGAATCTACATCTGCTTCTGAAAGATTAACTGAAGGAATTTCTATGTTATGTTCTAGATTAGGAATATTCTGTAAAGTGTTTAAGGTTCAATTGAAATCAAATAACTTGGAAACTAAAAATATTAAACCTAGTTATAGAATTAGAATTTCTGCACAATGGGCTAAAAGATTTTCTGAAAAGGTAACATTATTAGAAGAGAATAAAGATAAGAAGATGAAAGCAAAGAAATGGTGTTTGAGACATCAACATTTTGAAACTTTTAATAATATTGCATTGGATGAAATTGTAGAAATATCTCTTGTTGATGTAGCTTTACATCCAAAAGTCTATGACCTCACCATTCCTTCAACATTAAACTTTGGCTTAGCCAATGGACTCCAAGTAAGAGATACAGCGCAAACTGGATATTTACAACGGAAACTCATCAAAGGGTTGGAAGACTTAAGTATTAAATATGACGGAACAAATAGAAATTCTAGAGGAGTTGTAATTCAATATGTATACGGAGAAAACGGTATTAACCAAGCAAGTCAAACTGAAATCAAATTAAATATCATTGAAATGGATAATAAGAAACTAGAATCTGTCTTTGGGTTCACCCCTGAACAAATTAAGAAACTAGAAAAGAAACATAAAATATCTAATATTAAGGATTTTAATAAAAAGTATTTGGATAAACTTGAACAATACAGAAATGAAATGAGACAAATTCAAATGAAAGCATTAATGAACTTTAAAACTATGGAGGAAAAGTTTATGTTACCTGTGAATCTTTTTAGATTAACTCAAGATTATTCTAACAAAACAGAATGCTTAGATTTGAAGCCTCAAGACATTCTAGATTCAATTAATGCATTTTTAGAATCACCTGACATTCGATTGTTACAAATTGCTAACAAAGGCAATGAAAGATTTATTAAGGATGATAGATCATTGAAATTTATATTAGAAGTAGCTTTACACGAATATCTATCTCCTAATAAATGTATTTTTGATTATGGTTTAAATAAGGAGAAACTTGATAAAATCTGGGCCGATATCAAAACTCATTTTATTAAGAGTATTGCTGAACCTGGTGAAATGGTTGGTATCTTAGCAGCTCAATCAATTGGTGAACCTACTACCCAATTGAACTTGAACACTAAACACTTTGCAGGAGTGGCTTCTAAATCAGGAGCAGTTTCAGGTGTTCCTCGTATTCTTGAGTTGTTATCATTATCTAAAGACATCAAGACACCTCAAATTATGGTCTATTTTAATAATGAAATTAGAAGTGATAGGAATGCAGTAAATAGAATTGCATCTTATTTCAAGTTCTTGTCTATTAAAAATTTGATTGATAGTGCAAGTATTTATTACGATGTTGGAACTGAAAAAATATTAAAGAGTGATAATGTATCTACACCATTCTTTGTAAATAATCAAAAAGCAGAACTAACTTCTTTACCATTTGTATTTAGAATTAAACTAAATTTGGAAAAGATGTTAGATAAAGAAACTACATTATTGGATATTAAGACTAAATTTATTTCCTACTGGTACAAGAATTTTACAAATATCAAAACAATGAAGAAAAATGATAAAGATATTTTTAATAAAATTAGCAGATGTGCAATTCTAAGTAATAGTACAGCTGATAAAGAACAAATTATCCACGTTAGATTTTCAATGTCTTCATTCAATTACCAAATTCTAGTTGACTTTTTGAATATTGTGTTGAATGATATTACATTAAAGGGTATCGATGGTATTAGAGATATTAATATGGAAGAACAACGTGTAATTAATTTTGATGAAAGCACTGGAGAAGTTAAAGTAGAAAAGGAGTTTGTGGTAACTACTACTGGTATTAATTTGGAAAAGATTAAATATATGAAAGGAATTAATAATACTAGAACAAGAGTGAATGATATTTATACTGTTTATAGAAATTATGGAATTGAAGGCACACGTCAAATTTTGATTAAAGAATATATGGATGTGTTGGGAGATAAATTAAATCAAACTCACTTGTCTCTATTGGTTGATATGATGACTCACAATGGTGATATCACTTCTATCGACAGACACGGTCTAAGTAAATTAGATTCAGACCCTTTCGCAAAAGCATCTTTTGAACAAACAATGGATCATTTTGTAAATGCATCTATCTTTAATGAAAGGGATACAATGAAATCAATTTCTTCAAATGTAATGTTAGGTAAAGTAATTCCAGGAGGAACAGGAGCCTTTGATTTGTATTTGGATACAGGCAAATTAGAAAATTCAGAATATACTGCGGATGAATCTGGTGGTCGTGTCACATTCACTCCATTGGAAGAGGATTCTATATTGAAAGATATAATAAAATACGGTATTAATCAAGCTAACTTTTTTATGCCGTCTGAGTAATTATAATTTATTTATATAATATAATGAGTAATTATATTGTGTCATTAACTACTATTCCAAGTAAATTTGAATCTATATATTTATCAATTGATTCTATATTAAACCAAACAATTTTACCAGAAAAAATATTTTTACATATACCGAAGGTGTATAACTTTCGATTTGAAAATCAAGAGATTCTTTTAGAAAAAATAGATAAATTCAAAGAAAAGTATCCTAGTATTATAGTAAATATAATAGATAAAGATTATGGTCCTGGTACAAAATTATTAGGATTGTTTTGTAATAATATAATAGAAAATATTAAACCAGATACTTATATTATTTTAATTGACGATGATTTAACTTATAAACCTTTTTTGATTGAAGGATTTAATAAATTAAATGAATCTAATAATATAGAAGTAGCTTCTTATTATTGTTATACTTATAAAAAAATTACAATAGGACAAGGTGCTGACGGATTTTTTATTAAAAAAAATACATTAGACTCTTATTTAAAATATTATGATATTATAAAAGACCAAAATTATATATTCTATCACGATGATTTTTATCTATCATTTTATTTTCATTTATTAGAAAAAAAAATAATTAGAATAAAAATAAAATCAACAATTTATAATTCTAATATTATAACTCACCTTGATGCTTTACATAAATTAAAAGGTGAATATGGTAGTAAAAATTTACATTTAAAATCATATGAAATATTAACTAACCTTAATATAAAATTAATTTAAATACTTTTCTATATCAGAAGGCATTTCTTTAATCGCAATTTTATATTTTTGTTTCATCATTTCTAATGTTTTCATATCTGAGGGGTCTTCTGACTTTACCATTGAAATAGAAACTCCTTTTTTCCCAAATCTACCACATCTTCCAATTCTATGAATATAAGTTTCTTTGTTTTGTGGCAAATCATAATTAACTACCAAATTTACTTGAGGAATATCTATACCTCTTGATAAAATATCAGTTGTTAGAAGTAATCTGGTTTTACCATCTCTAAAATCTTTCATGGTATTATCTCTTTCCTCTTGTGACATTTTACTATGAATGCAAGTAATTGTAAAATTATTCTTTTCCAAATTTTCTTTCAACCAATCAACAGTTTTTACTGTATTACAGAAAATAATAACTTGTGATGCAGATAATAAATTATACAAATCAAGTAGAGTTTCAAATTTCAAATCCTCTTTTTCTACATCCAAATAAAATTGACTAATTAATTCAACTACTACTTCATAATTTTTTAATAAGATTTTTGTAGGGTCGTGAAGAATTCTTTTACTCAAATTAAAAACATTCATATTCATTGTTGCTGAAATTAAAATGGTTTGAATCCCCGTTGGAATTTTTTCTAATACATAATTTAACTTTTCAGTTATACCATCCGACAATAATTCATCTGCTTCATCCATAACTAAAATTTTCATAGAATGTAAATGAATTGTTTTTTCATCACACATATGATGAACCCTACCCAAAGTACCAATAATTAAATTAGCTCTCTTTAATTTTTGTTTATTGTCACCAATACTAGTTCCACCTATGCATTTTTCAACAGTAAGTTTTGTAAATTTTGATAGTGCAATAGCTACATTATACACTTGATCACATAATTCCCTAGTAGGTGTAATAATTAAAGATTGTTGTTTATCTGTTTCTTCTAATCTATTCAAAACACCTAATAAATAAGTAGCTGTTTTTCCAGTTCCAGATTGAGATTGTAATAAACAATCCTTTCCTGAATTAATAGATTCTATTCCATTCATTTGAATGGATGATGGTTTTGTAAAACCATATAAATATACCCCTTTTAATAAATTTTCACTTAAGTTTAGTCCTTCAAAAGATGCTTGTTTCTCCATATTATATATAAATCCTATTATCTTTAAATATAATTTGACCTATATACCTAATTATGATTAAATAAATTAATCCTAAGTTTAGGCTTTCAGCCCTTAAACTTTATAGGCTTAATTAGAGTTTTCTTCGAAAACATCTAACAAACCTAAAACAGGTATAAAAAAAAATTGATTTAATTATACATTAACAACATTTTTTCAATATATTAATGTCAAAAAATACAAGCAAAAGCGATGTAATGGTTGTTAAGCCAAACGAATTCAGTATTGAACACCTATCTTTTACCAAAGCAACTAAGAAGCCAAATGATAGTTCTAATGTCATTGCATATCCTAGTTACAAAGGCGAGCGATTGGTTATGAAATTTCCTAATATTGCTATTACTTCTTATGGAGTTCCTGCCAAAGATAATCCATTTTTGAAGACTGTAGAAAGTCGTGAATTTTGTCAACTACCTCTTGATCCTTCCATTGAGGAAAATACAGATTTTATTGAATCTTTGAAAGCTATTGATGATTTCATGAGGACACCTGAATTTAAAAAGAAATATCTCGGAGATAAGGGTGACAAGTTTGATTTGTCTCCTTGTATTCACACTCCCGATGTAAAACCTGGAGAGAAGACTGCAAGCGGAAATCCCAAAATTAATATTCCATCTCTAAAAATTAGATTCAGTAAAAATTATGAGACTAATAAGATAAATTGTGAATTTTATAAATCAACTATAGTTGATGGTGCAAAGACAAATGTTTTGATTGAAGATACTGATGATATTGATAGTATTAGAACAAATGCTCTTCGTTATAAATCAAAAGTGGTATTTATTGCAATTGCTACTAAGTTGTGGAGTATGCCTGGAACAAAGAAGTATGGTCTCAGTTGGAAGGCAATTAAAGCTTTGGTAGAACTTCCTTCTGGTAGTGGTTTTGATTCAAGTAAGATTACCATTAATGATTTCCTTGATTCTGACGATGATGTGAAAGTGGTAAAGGTATCAAAGCCAATTGCGAAACTTGCCGCAGATGATGATGACGACGAAGATGATGACGAAGAGGAGACTAGTGCTAAACAAGAAACAAAGACTTCTAAGAAGACACAAAAGATTGAATATGATGAGGAGGAAGAAGTTGTTGCAAAGCCTAGTACTAAAGTTGAAACTAAGATTACTAAGAAGACACAGAAGATTGAATCTGATGAGGAGGAAGAAGTTGTTGCAAAGCCTAGTACTAAAGTTGAAACTAAGATTACTAAGAAGGTTCAACAAATTGAGTCAGACGACGATGATGATGACGATGAGGAAGAAGAGGAGGCACCTGTGGTAAAGCCTACTGCTAAGCAAACTAAGCCAGTTAAGAAGGTGGTAGTTGAAGAGGATGAAGAGGAAGAGGAAGTTGTGGAAAAGCCCAAGCCTACAAAGAAAGCAGCACCAAAGGGAAAGGGTAAGAGTGCTAATGCTTAAATTTTGATTTAAAGGTGATTAATTTATATTATATTATATGAATTATCAAGAACCCTATAGAATTCATCAAATAAATCTATCTAATATTGTCTATACAAAAGTAAAGACTACAGAAACAAAAAAATTAGTTTTTATAAAATATGAAGATAATAAGAAAATTAAACCTTTAGTAATTCAATGTCCTAGCTTGTTAAATATTAATCAACCTACTAAAGTATCTAACGACTATCACGAATTAGAAATTCCTTTAATTACACAAGAAAAAGATAAAGCTAAATTATTAAATAAATTCTTTGAAGATCTTGATGATAAAATAATTGATGATGCAAAATATAATTCAACTTTATGGTTTGATGGAATTAAAAATAATAAAGATTCAATTAAATATAAAAGAATAATTAAAGAATCTG
>Ga0114968_10004305_pt1 | contig 10622 bp, 17 predicted proteins | sample M_130807_EF_Meta_FD_87020 | JGI IMG/M metagenome (GOLD analysis project Ga0114968, IMG submission 87020) | Freshwater microbial communities from Lake Montjoie, Canada to study carbon cycling - M_130807_EF_MetaG | ecosystem: Environmental > Aquatic > Freshwater > Lake | place: Lake Montjoie... | reverse complement strand
GATACCGGCGACATGGTTATTACTGTTACCAATGCAGGATGGAAGTCAAGCGGCACAGGTACCCTTACATTTGACACAATTGGTGATGCATGTACTTTACAGTATATCAATTCCAAATGGTACTGTATTGGCAATAACGGTGTAACATTCGCTTAAAAGTTTCTTGCTCTTGCTTGGGAATTGTGTTATACTATGACATAGGCCCAAATTATGGAACATCCGTTAATAAGCAACATAGATCATCTAAACGTTGATGAACTACAGACCAAGGTAAACGACCTAAGTCGTAAATTATCTTGGGCTCAGCGTTCTGGCAATGGCCAATTGTACAATCAAATTCAAATGGCCATTGAAAGCTATAAAAACAAACTCAACGAAAAACAAAACGCCATGTATGAAGCTATGAAAAAACATGGACCTGATTTCTCTGACAAGATTGACATATCATGAACGCTCGAATTCGCCAACAATTTAATTTTGTTGCTGGGTTAGTGTATAAAGATCACTATGTAAGCAACCTGTATCAACTCACATTGGACATGCTGACTGCAACTGATGACCCCGAAGAACAAAATGTTGCCTATGAACGCATCAAATATTGGGTTGAAGATGTATTGGCTGACTCGGTGTTGATACAAAACACAGATCCCACTATCGACGCACACAGAGCCACAGGCCGAAGAGTTCATGCTTTGCCCGAAGAACCGATTGATAGTGTGCTTGGGGTAATGATTTATCTTAAAACAAATGCCATAGCCGAAAATCGAATGATGGTTACCGAAGTGGCATTGTCCAGCTCTGAAGGAAGAGACGTAATTTATTTGCACGGCAGCAACGAGGAAGAAGTTGAAATACTCACCGAACCAGGTTGGTGGTGGGAATCCAGACCCTATTGCATTGACCACAAGAATCGTCGTAAAATAGATAGTAATGTCATTGCATTGGACAGGATGCCTGAATGGGCTGACCTAGGGCTTGATTGGGAAAATACACAGGAAAAAACATCGGTGGTGATTACTAATTTTACAAGAGATGATAAAAAATAAATTTGGTGAACTTGTCTTCAATGAAGATGATATCTTTAGTATTATTATGCAAGGACACCAAGTCACTGACTTGACTGACGTCTATATTGATGCCAGTATTGACCTCAAAAATGTAATCTCTGTATTAGAAAACCCAGGTACTATTTCAACGTGGCAGGCACCCAATGCAAGCAATATCACTGTTGATGAATACGATGTATTGAAACAACAACAGTGGTTTATGCCCCAGGAATATAATAATTTAGACATTGCTGAATATGTACTTGAACTATGTAAAAATGAACAAGAACTACAAAGATGTGGCCAAGAGTTATTGATGTTTCAGGAACGTGACTTGTTTAATCTATTGCGTTATTTGAAATATCTAGTAGATGTAATGCAAGAAAATCGATTGATATGGGGTGTTGGCCGAGGATCAAGTGTGGCCAGTTTTGTGCTTTACAAATTAGGTGTACACAAAATTGACAGCATATTCTATGATTTAGACCCCCGGGAATTTTTGCGTTAAATAAAACTATTAGGAGAACATGCTATGACTAGAAAAGTATATCGTACTGCACAGGGGAGAATGGTTGACCTTGGTGCATTACAGCTTAAAAACGAAAGTGTTCGGGCCGTGGGCAACATGAGCGTGAACGCTCGTGGTGACATGCTGGATGCCGATAACCGCCCAATTTCCACTCGTAACGCACAGGTGGCACGACAATATGGCCGCCAGGTCAGCAATGTCAGCGATGATAGCGTACTGAGTAAAAAGATGAACCCAAATTCAACTGCTCCTGCTCGCAGAGCCGCAGTTGAAATCCCACCCCCACCAGAAGATTTTAATGATGATTTTGAAAAGGTTGAAGACACTCCCGAAACACCGGCAGCCGCGCTGGCACCGGCACCCTCCACCAGAGGTGGCCTTGCAGACGCAATTGCCCGAGCCCGAGAAGTACGGCAAGAACCTTTGAACACTCCACGTCAACAAGCACAATCTGGAAAAATTAAACGAGTATAAACAATGAGTATTATTCCTAATAAAGTTCGAAAATTACAAGCCCTTAATGACAATGTTTTGGTAACTGAGATGGAGTTTGAAGCTCGGCAGTTAAGTTCAGGTATTATATTATTGAATGACAACGGTACCACTGCCGGAATTCGTCCTCGCTGGGGGCAAGTGTATGCAACTGGTCCCAAGCACAAAGATGTACAAGTCGGACAATGGATTTGTGTGGCACACGGACGTTGGACACGTGGAATTGATATTGAAGGTGAAGATGGTGTAACGTTTGCCCTGCGTCGCGTTGACCCCAAAGACATTTTGTTGGTATCGGACACACGACCCGATGACAGCACCATGAGTGACGCTATTCAGGCCCAAGACAAAAACCGCTTCGCCTAATCAGGCAAGCATGAACCAATACTACTGTTCACAGAAATTCGACTGGCTCGAACTACGTCTTTATGACGGGTACGTGGCCAGTTGTTGCAAGGCCACGCCTACTAAACTAACCACCAGCTTTTTAAAAACTGATCCACAAGGATTTTTTAACTGGCCCGAGATAGTTGACGAGCGTGAAATGATGTTACGCAACGAACGTGTGTCTGGTTGTGAACTTACTTGCTGGAGCCAAGAAGATCAAGGGCTTCCCAGTAGACGTATTAATTTCTACAAAGATTACCGTCATAAAAACAAGCCCACGTTCTATGATAAAATAAGACAGACTCCACGAGTGTTGAATTTAGTGGTGTCAAATACCTGCAATCTAACCTGTAGTTATTGCTGTAAAAATTTTAGTAGTACTTGGTTGCGTGACGTAATTGACAACGGAGATTATAACATCAGTGGGTACAAAGACCGATACAACTCCACTGGCCGAGATCAAGTACTGTATGCCAGTAGTCAACGGCTGATGGATCAAACTCAAGTTGGGAACATGCTTACCCAACAATTAATGAATAATAATGATACCATAGAAGAAGTCACCATCACTGGTGGGGAACCATTGTTGTATAGCCAACTTGAAGGCATACTTGAAATGTTTGCTGACAAACAAATTACTATCTACAGTGGTCTTGGAGTTCCGGCAGCAAGACTCAAACAGTTATTACCTTTGCTCAAACGTTACAATGTACTCATGAGTATCAGTGCCGAAAATACTGGCGCATACCACGAATTTAATCGCTATGGTAGTACCTATACGCAATTCAAAGACAACTTGGCCAGCATACAACAACATTGTCAAATGTTGTTTGTACCAACAATTAGTAATCTTACTATGTTTGATTTCCCAAACTTTGTGCTGGCCAACCCAGGTTTTGAGATACGGCCAAATGTGGTGTATGATCCTGAATTTTTTAATCCCGCGGTCATGGATCTTGACAGCAAGCAAAGGCTAGCTGACCAATTTGGTGATTACACTGACGCACTTGCACCCATATTAATGGCTGACTTTGATCCCTCTCTTCGACTACAACTGGCAGTATTTTTAACTAGATTTATTCAATCAAGGCAGTTATCACTTGACATCTACCCCGAAAGTTTTGTACAATGGCTATACAAAGGTGAACAATGAAAAAACTATGGACTGAGGCTTACCGCCCCAACAAACTTGACGATTATGTATTTAGGGATGCGGCACAAAAGACTCAAGTGCAAAGCTGGGTTGACAGTGGGGCAATCCCGCACTTGCTATTCTCTGGAGCACCAGGTGTGGGCAAGACCACACTGGCCAAAATCCTCATCAACGAACTGGGCATTGATGAGTACGATGTACTTGAGATCAACGCCAGTCGTGAAAACAGTGTAGACACTATCCGTGATAAAATTTCGGGGTTTGTACAAACAATGCCGTTTGGCGACTTCAAAGTTGTACTGTTAGACGAAGCTGACTATATTTCACCCAATGGCCAGGCAGCGTTACGTGGTGTTATGGAGACCTATCATGCCAGTGCTCGTTTCATTCTTACTTGCAACTATCCCAACCGTATTATCCCTGCACTACATTCTAGGTGCCAAGGCTTCCATATTGAACGTGTGGACATCACTGAGTTCACTGCTAGAATGGCCACTGTATTGGTCACAGAAGGAGTAGAGTTTGATCTTGACACCCTTGACACTTATGTAAAAGCCACATACCCTGACTTGCGCAAGTGTTTGAATACTTGCCAAATGAACTCAACCACTGGTCGACTCATCACACCCAATGGTGACGAAGGTGGGGTTAAGGACTGGAAAGTGGATGTGATCAACCTGTTCAAGAAGGGACAAGTACGAGATGCACGTAAACTACTGTGCGCATCAGCCCGTGCTGACGAAATGGAAGAAGTATATCGTTGGATGTACGACAACTTGAGCATGTGGAGTGACAACGAACAAAAGCAAGATCAAGCCATTGTGATCATACGCAATGGTATTGCAAACATACCCATGGTGGCTGACCAGGAAATCAACCTATCTGCCACACTTATTGAGTTGGCAAACCTATGAGATACCTTGTACTAACTTATTATACCAAACCTGATGGCAAAACAGACGAAAGCGCCACAGTGGTCAAAAATATCAAAAATCGTGACCTACAAACGGCCAATGTGATACTTGACTTCAAAACCCTTTCTGTGTTAAAATGTAGCATGGGTGGTGTACAAGTACCCCGTGACTTTCACAAGATTGTACAGTACTACATGCAATACTACGAAAACATCATCAAGCGACTGTTCGCAGAAAACGGATATCAAATTGAAACTACAGAAACACAAGTACAATCAAGTGATCCTAGTACCCCAGTTTAGTAGAACCTTGTATAAATTAGTAACAGGGCAATATAAAACACACAAAGGATGGATAGTTAAATGAAAGACAGAGTACTTTTAGTAGATTGTGACGGCGTACTTCTTAATTGGGAATACGCATTTGCAGTTTGGATGGAATCACATGGATTTGAACCTGTGCCCGGTGGCGAGTTAAACTACGACATTGGCGAACGCTACAACATCTCCTGGGAACAGGGTAAAAAGCTGATTAAAATGTTCAATGAAAGCGCCGCAATTGGATTCTTACCACCCTTGCGTGACGCCATGTACTATGTCAAACGTCTACACGAAGAACACGGCTATGTGTTTCACTGCATCACAAGTCTGTCAACTGACATCAACGCACAACGACTGCGTGAAATGAATCTAAACAAACTGTTCGGTAAGACTGCTTTTGAACGTGTGACTTGTTTGGAAACTGGTGCTGACAAGAATTCAGCACTGGAAGAATATCGCGACTCACGCTGTTGGTGGGTCGAAGACAAGCCCGAGAATGCCATTGTGGGACATGATCTCGGGCTTAGGTCAGTGCTCATGGAGCATGGTCATAACATGACACATTATCATGCTGATATTCCAATTGTTAAAAATTGGCGTGAGGTTTATGATATCATTGTTGCCGGTTAATCTCCATACATTTTTAACACATTGGTGATGATGGGGTGACGCTGTACATCACGTGATCCCAACTCACACAATTCCAGGCCTGCAAATCCTGATCGTTTGAGTCGCTCGCAAAGATCAATCAAGCCGTTGTCGGCACGTTTGCGATCTGTTTGTTCAATGTCACCAGTGACTACAATCTTACTGTTTTCCCCAATTCTAGTTAATAGCATTTTCATTTGATTTGGGGTGGCGTTCTGCATTTCATCGGCCACTATCCAAGCATTTTTAAAGGTGCGTCCACGCATGAACGCTAGGGGACTGATCTCGATGATTTCGTCCTCCACCATTTTTACAATTTCTCGTGGTTGGTAAAATTCCTTCATGATGTCTAACAAGGGGCGAGTCCAGGGTTCCATTTTCTTGTTTAGGTCCCCGGGCAAAAATCCATGTTTTTCTTCATCAACTTCCACGGCTGGTCTTGTGAGAATAATGCGATGGCAAGCCCCTGTCCTAAGTGCTCGCAATGCTGCCAGTACTGCAAGATAACTCTTGCCAGTGCCCGCAGGACCCACTGCCACTGCAATGTTCACCGAGGGATCTAATAATGTTACTATCAAGTGTTCTTGTGCCGGGGATTTGGGTCTTAAATTTATGTGCCTTTGTTGTGGTTTGGTTGCTGTCTTGAAATCAATGGTGTTTTCATAGTGATTATCAAATTGATGCTGGGGTTGCATGCGCTTTTGTGCTTTGGATCCACGTGCTCTGCTCAAATCAAATTCTCCTTTGGACATTGTTGCTACCTCTGCTGTGGTATTTAGGTAGAGTACAAGTAAAATATATGAACATGAATTGATGGCGTATCCTGTATAAGTACTGACCTGGCAACAACTTTTTCATAATAATGTCATTCATGTGACCCGCATAAATATTGAATGGCACTTAAAGATTTAGCAAACACCTCGTTTCCTTCAAATTTTATAATACTAGTAAACTTGTTTTCCCATTATGGAGAGTCAACACTAGGCCCTAAACCAACCGGTTATCCTACAAAGAAAGTAACTCGACAAGATATCACAACCTGGCAGGATGTAATACCTAATAGAGTTTCTAATAACTCATGGAACAATGCAGGGGTGGCCTTAGTTGGATTTTGGAGGCAAAATATTGTTCCAATTAATCCAACCGCTAATATAAATCAAGGCACATTTAACAAAGTATACCAAGACGACGCTACATTTAACAATTACTTTTTTATACTTAGAACACAGTTACTTGGAGCATTAAATGGCAATGCTAACGATCCATTAATAAAACAAATGGACGCTGTTTGGACCAAGATTTCCGCAGTTAAATTACAATGGATTGTAGTTAGTCGTGAAGAACGTTATCGTGGTAGGTAGTAGATTCTAACTAAATAACAACATGGACAAAGATATCTTTAAAGATCACGCTGATTATTGGCTGGTGGCCGATAACATTAAAAACATCTACATGAGTGAAGGTAGCTTGCTCAGTCTCCTGGACTTTGAGCGTGTACTTGATGAACTAGATATCTATGCATTTAAAAACTGGATCCTGGGCGAGCTTGTAGCTGGTCCAGAAATTGGCCGCTACAAGGTCACCTGCACATTCATGTGGCCCGAAAAGCTCATGCCCGATCCCCGCGGAGCACGTAGACTATTGCCGTTTGACTGTGAAGTCAAATACAAAAAGACCACAATTAAAATTCCCGTTAAAATTGAAGAGCCCGAAGATTATATCCCGGGCACCCACAAGGCCCGCTTGATTCAAAAGCCGGTTTGGTTGGTGGAAATCACCATGCCCAAGAGCTTGATCACTGACATCCGTACAGGATCCGTGGAACTTGAAGGTGAAGAAATTGACCTTGAAGACCTAGATGGTGCCTATGAACAGGACCTGGACCAACAAGAATTTAAGACTGACGACAATGAGCAACAGCAACAACAACCCGACAATGTCACAACCCCAGCCGCTCCCGCTGTGTGAGGCCCTTAATTACAAGGACATGGAGGGCATGCTAAAGCCCACAGTTCATGTGGATGAATTTGCTAGTAAAATGGGCGACGATGATGACATCATTGTCTTGAGCTTCTTTGTGCGCAGTAAAGAAGCTGCCAGGGACCTGGTTAGTTGGTTTGAAAAAGGCTATGACTGGGTCATGGATGCTGACATGAGTCCCGGAGAAATCAGCCCCGGCCGTTTCTTGGTCTATGTAGAAATACGCAGACGTAGCAGTGCTGGGCGTTGGGTAAATGAACTCATTGACGATCTTAGCACCTTGACTGAATTCACAGCCAAAGACTGGACCATGACCTATGAGCGTCGTGATTATCCCTGGAGCGAAGAAACATTTGAACGTTTGGTACCATTAAGTCCTGCACAGTATCGCACTGAAAAAGAAACTGGACTAAATGAAATGCGCATTGCAGCCGGGCTAGATCCTGTGCAAATTTACGAGCGCAAATCTGATGTCAAGAAACTACAGGCTGCTGCCGGCATCTGATATATATCTGCATGACGCAGATTAAAAGTTTTGGGTGCAGTTTTGTGTACGGCAGTGACCTAGCCGATGATGGTCATGGTCTAGTAGGCGCTGACGCCAGTAAATTGACATGGCCTGCACTGCTGGCCCAGCACAACAATTGGCACTATCAATGCTACGCTCATCCTGGCAGGGGTAATGTGTTTATATTAGATCAAATTTTAAAGCACGCCGGAGCAGATGACACTGTGTTTGTTGTTGGTTGGACCTGGATAGATCGTTACGATTATATTGATGACAGTGAAATCTGGCAGACTCTGCGCCCCAGTCAGAACACTGCGGAATCACATTTTTATTATAAACAACTGCACTCACAGTATCTTGACAAGTTAAAAACATTGACCTATGTTAAAACAGCAATTGATGTACTACAACAGCTTGACACGCCGTTTGTAATGACCTACATGGATGAGTTATTACTGGAAAAAGAATGGCATACTACCCAGGCCACCGAGTGCTTGCAACAGTATATTGAACCACACTTGACCACGTTTGATGGGGATACATTCTTGACCTGGAGTCAAAATCAGGGTCACAAAATCAGTGACGCAATGCACCCATTGGAGTCAGCACATGCGGCTGCGGCCCAGTATCTGCGTCAATTAGAGGCGCTGATACACAAAGTATAATCTATCGTTGGCATCTTTCTTAAAGGTGATTAATTTAAGATTGTATCGGTCGGCAAATTCTTTTACTACTTCAAATGTCCAGGGAAAGATGTCTACGTAAGGTCCAGTCTTGTGTGGGATGCCTGGATTGGCTCGCAAATAAAAACGACCCCCGGGCATTAATGAATCCACGCATTTTTTGAATCGGCTTTCAATTTCATCTCTGCTGTTAAAATTAATTGAACCTAGCGCAACAATAACATCATGGCTGCCAACGTACTCCAAAATATCCACCATATAATCAGCGCAGTTGTTGTAGGGATCAATGCCCACAATATTGTTGATCCTGCCTTTGAACGGGTGATATCCACAGCCAACATCCAGGACACTGACAGGATTCAGTGCATTAATTTCTTCCGCCAGCTGCCATCCAGTGTAGTCATAATCATTGGTCCTGGGCTTCCAAATTTCTGCAAAGAAACGATGTATGTAACGCTCGCTGAGATCATGCGTGATGTGTGCTAGTGAACCTTGATAGTCGCAGGGCAATTGCAGTTCTGCTTCCACAGCATCTTTGAACTTGCGATAACGTGCCGGAGTCCAAGGCAGTTCATCAACCACTGTGTCAGCATCAAAGGTGTTGCGTATCTTTTGATATTTGGGCAAGCTGAAAGCTTCCTCTAAATTTTTTAAAATAAGGTTAAAAATTTTGGTGTTCATATAAATTTTTTAGTCTGGATAAATAATTTTACAACATACCAAGAATTTTTCCTGGTCCATGTGTGTTTGATTAAGTATATTTAATACTCTAGCACAATAGTAGGAAATATCTTGAAAATAGGACTCAGTCAGCGAATAATGTGGCATCGTGGACAAAACTACGATGCCACCGAACATGGTTGGTACCGATATCTAAATGGACATACTCTGTTTTATTTGCCCAACACCGTGAACATTGATTTTGCCCAGGTGGCAGATTCTTTGGACAGTTTCATCATCACTGGTGGCAACGATCATCCCCTGCGCAGAACAGTGGAAACCAAGTTGGCCACAGCAATGATGCAACGTGGCAAGCCAGTGGTGGGTGTATGTCATGGTGCCTTCATGCTCACTGACATGCTGGGAGGAACTGTGGCCGAAGTAGATGCACACAGAGACACCCAGCACCCGGTGTTTTATTTTGGCGAAGTAAAGCTGGTCAACAGTTATCATGACCTAGGCATCACTCAACTGCATGCATCAGGCACAGTGTTGTGCACTGATGAGTTGGGACAAGTAGAAGCATTCGTCGACGGCACCTTGGCCGGAGTGGTATGGCACCCCGAGCGCATGGAGCATCCCTGGATTCCTGATGAAATTCATCAATTACTTTTTAATTAAAAAGTTTCAATTACAACATAAGGTTTTAAATAAAATATGATCAATCAGACTGCAATCAATGAGTGGTACGCCAATGGCTGGCGTAGTAATTTACATCTGTTTAAACACAGTGGATATAATCTAGTAGATCATATCAATGACATGAATCCTCGGTTGGTGATAGATGCCGGTTGTGGCGTTAACGGATTCAAGGGCAAAATTAAAAATGTCGTGGGCTTTGATCCTGTATTTGACGAAGCTGATTTTAAAAGCACCATACTAGAAGCACCGTTTGCGGATCAGTGTGCCGATGTTGTGTTTGCATTTGGCTGTGTGAACTTTGGCACACGCGACGATGTGGTATCGAACATCATCAAGCTGAAGAGTTGGCTGCGACCCGGCGGGTTGTTGTACATGCGTGGAGCACCCGACGGTTACACCAACGATACTGGACTGCAATGGTTCCGTTGGGGCACACGTGAAATTCATTATTTTGCTGACTTGTTGGGATTAGAGTTAGTGGATAGAATACATGTGGAATACAACACCGAAGGCACATTGCCCACACGTGAATATCCACATAGGTATGTTTGGTGCTACCGGAGGCCTGCCCCATGAAACTTAGACCAAAATATAACACTG
>Ga0114968_10004304_pt1 | contig 10625 bp, 7 predicted proteins | sample M_130807_EF_Meta_FD_87020 | JGI IMG/M metagenome (GOLD analysis project Ga0114968, IMG submission 87020) | Freshwater microbial communities from Lake Montjoie, Canada to study carbon cycling - M_130807_EF_MetaG | ecosystem: Environmental > Aquatic > Freshwater > Lake | place: Lake Montjoie... | reverse complement strand
GGACTGCGTGTGATTCGCAAAGTGGAAGCCATTGTTCGCGAAGAAATGAACCGTGCTGGCGCCATTGAAATGACCATGCCGGTGGTGCAGCCCGCAGAGCTGTGGCAAGAAACCGGTCGCTTTGAGAAGATGGGCCCTGAACTGCTGCGCATCAAAGACCGACATGGCCGCGACTTTGTGGTGCAACCCACCAGCGAAGAAGTGATCACCGATGTGGCGCGCCAAGAATTGCGCAGCTACAAACAACTGCCCAAGAACTTCTACCAAATTCAAACCAAGTTCCGTGATGAACGCCGCCCCCGTTTTGGCTTGATGCGCGGCCGCGAGTTCATCATGAAAGACGCGTACAGCTTTGACCGCGACCCCGTGTCGGCCAAGCAAAGCTACAAGATCATGGCCGATGCCTATCGCAAAATCTTTGACCGTTTTGGTTTGAGCTACCGCGCAGTGGCCGCCGACAGCGGCGCCATTGGCGGCGATTTAAGCGAAGAGTTTCAAGTGATTGCGGCCACCGGCGAAGATGCCATTGTGTATTGCCCCAACAGCGATTACGCGGCCAACCTGGAAAAGGCCGAAGCCTTGGCGCCCTCTCAAGCGCGTCCAGCAGCATCCAAACCTCAAACCCTCACGCCCACACCAGGCAAGAGCACTTGCGAAGAGGTCGCTGCGTTGTTGAATGTGCCTGTGTCGACCACCGTCAAATCTTTGGTCTTGGCCACCGATGAAACCGACGAGCAAGGCAACATCAAGGCTGCCAAAGTGTGGCTGCTACTGCTTCGCGGCGATCACGACATGAACGAAGTCAAAGTGGGCAAGTTGCCTGGCCTCCATGCCGGTTTTCGCTTTGCCACCTTGTCCGAAATTGAAGACCACTTTGGCTGCAAGCCAGGCTACTTAGGCCCCATGAATTTGAAGAAACCCTTGAGCGTGGTGGCCGACCGCGAAGTGGCCGTCATGGCCGATTGGATTTGCGGCGCGAATCAACCCGATCACCACATCACGGGTGTGAACTGGGGCCGTGATGTGCCCGAGCCCATGCTGGTGGCCGATTTGCGCAACGTGGTGGCCGGTGATGCGTCACCCGATGGCAAAGGCGTTTTGGCCATTGAACGCGGCATCGAAGTAGGTCACGTGTTCTATTTGGGCACCAAGTACAGCCAAGCCATGAACGCCACGTTCTTGGACGAAAACGGCAAGCCCCAATTTTTGGAGATGGGTTGCTACGGCATTGGCGTCACGCGCTTGCCCGCTGCCGCCATTGAGCAAAACCACGATGCCAAAGGCATCATCTGGCCCGATGCCATTGCGCCTTTCACCGTGGTGATTTGTCCCATTGGTGCCGATCGCAGTCCCGATGTCAAAGCCGCATCCGAAAAGCTCTATGCCGACTTGATGGCAGCGGGTGTCGATGTGTTGCTCGACGATCGGGGGGAACGCCCAGGCGCCATGTTTGCCGACTGGGAACTCATCGGTGTGCCGCACCGCGTGACCCTGGGCGACCGCGGACTGAAGGAAGGCAAAGTGGAATATCAACATCGCCGAGACGATGCGGCAACGGCTGTGGCGCCTGCAGAGATTGCGGCCTTTGTTTTAAGCAAAGTGGCGCAGGCGCACTGAAAGACCAGCGCATGAATTTGCATCGACGCAAATTTTTGCGCCAAGCCATGCTGGGCGGTGGGCCTGGATTTGTTGTTTCAAACGTCTTGGCACCTGTATTGCTGTTAACGCAGTTGTCCTATCAGCAAGCTTGGGCGGGCAACCAAGCCGAAGAGGCGCTGTCTGATTCAGTTCGAACAGCGCTCAGTCAGGCCGTGTCGCAGAGTGGGCCGCCTGTGCCTGTTCTTAACAGCGAGCTTGAGAAAAAACAGTTCAATGAATGGATGAGCAAGGCCTCGCAACGATTAAGCCAATGGACAAAGCATCCCGACGACCGGTCCGAATTGCTGCACACCGTTTGGTACGAAGCCAGGCGTGCAGGCTTGTCTTTGTCTCTGGTGCTGGCAGTGATTGAGGTGGAAAGTGCCTTCAGAAAATATGCCATCTCCAGCGCAGGCGCGCGCGGATTGATGCAGGTCATGCCTTTTTGGACGCGCAGCATTGGCGATGGCAATGAGAGCGCTTTGTTTCACACCCAAACACAGCTCCGATTTGGTTGCGTCATTTTGCGGTACATGATGGAGCGAGAAGGCGGCGACTTGTTTTATGCACTCGGCCGCTACAACGGCAGCCGCGGCCTGGCCGCTTATCCCGCGGCTGTGTTGGCTGCCCAAAAAAAATGGCTTCAGTCGGTGGACTGAAACCATTTGGTTGACAGGGCCGCCGTCAACAAGCCACAGCTCGCAATTGGGAACGGTGCTTACTCTTTGGGCGTGGTGCCCAGAACTTGAACCAACTCACCGGACTCGTACATTTCCATCATGATGTCGGAGCCACCAATGAACTCCCCTTTGACATACAGCTGCGGAATGGTGGGCCAATTGGAGTATTCCTTGATGCCGTGACGAATTTCGGCGTCGTCTAGAACGTTGACGGTTTTGACCGCTTTGGGGTCGACGCCGCATGCCTTCAAAATTTGAATGGCGCGACCTGAAAATCCGCACATGGGAAAACTGGCATTGCCCTTCATAAAAAGCAGGACTTCGTTTTGTTTGACCAATTCGTCAATGCGGGTTTGGGTATCACTCATGGGAATCCTCGTTTACTTTTCAATGGACAGATTATTTCATGTTGCGGGGGCTTGTGCGTCACAAGGTCTATTTTTGACCGCCAGAACAGCGCTCGATACCTGCCAAATCTAATTTTGACTGAATTTTTTGGAAACCAGCCGCCGCCAACAGGGCTCTCACTTGCGGTGCTTGTTGCCATCCATGTTCAATCAGCAGCCATCCCCCCTGAACCAGGTGTTTCTGCGCGTTTTGAACAATGATCAAGATGTCTTTCAGACCATCTTGGCCACTGACCAAGGCCGCGAGGGGTTCGTGCTTGAGTTGTGCCAGATGAGGGTCTTGGGCTTCAATGTAGGGTGGGTTGCTGGCAATCACCTCAAACTGCCCCTCAACGTGAGACAGCCAATCGCTTTGTGTGAACGACACTGGCAGTGCCAATTGCTGCGCATTGTGTACGGCCAAGGCGAGGGCATCGGCGCTTGAATCGACGGCAAAAACTTGGGCGCTGGGACGCTTTGATTTAAGCGCCAAGGCAATGGCACCGCTGCCAGTACCTAAGTCTAAATAGCGAGGCATGGAAAACGAAGCGCCACATTCGAGGGCCCACTCCACCAAGATTTCGGTATCGTCCCTTGGGTCTAAGACGCGATGGTCTATTTGCAATGTGAGGCCAAAGAATTCTTTTTGGCCCACGATGTAGGCCACCGGCTCGTGTTGCAATCGGCGTTCTACAAAAGACATCCAGGTGTTCCACTGACTCAAAGGAAGCTCATCGAGGTCGTGGGCCACCAACCAGGCGCGGTCGTGCAAGGGGCGACCCAGGGCATGTAAGAGCAAAATTTGGGCCTCCAGCCTGGGTAGCCCAACACCTTGAGCGTGCGATAAACACTGCGCAAGGTTCATGCGGGTAAGCTCGATTCCAGCTCGGCCAATTGCTCTGCGTATCTTGCATTTTGAAGCGCTTGCGTCACTTCTTCCAAGTCGCCTTCCATGATGAAACTCAGCTTGTACAAGGTGAGGTTGATGCGGTGATCGGTGAACCTTCCTTGGGGAAAGTTGTAGGTTCTAATTCTGTCAGAACGATCGCCACTGCCAATCAGGCCTTTGCGCAAAGCAGCGTCTTTGGCGGCCCGCTCGTTGCGATCTTTTTCTTGAATGCGAGCCAATAAGACCTGCATGGCCTTGGCTTTGTTGCGGTGCTGACTTCTGTCGTCCTGACACTCCGCCACAATGCCGGTGGGAATGTGGGTAATGCGCACGGCCGAATCTGTTTTGTTGATGTGCTGGCCACCCGCGCCGCTGGCGCGGTAGGTGTCGATGCGCAAATCGGCGGGGTTGATGGTGACCGCCTGCGCTTCATCGGGTTCGGCCAACACCGCGACCGTGCAAGCGCTGGTGTGAATACGGCCCTGTGTTTCAGTGGCAGGCACGCGCTGAACGCGGTGGCCGCCCGATTCAAAGCGCAGGGTGCCAAAAACGTTGTGGCCTTCCATGCGAATGACCACCTCTTTGTAGCCACCCAACTCACTCAGTGACTCTGACATGATTTCGGTGCGCCAGCCTTTTCGCTCGCTAAATTTGGTGTACATGCGAAGCAGATCGGCGGCAAAGAGTGCCGACTCATCGCCTCCGGTGCCAGCCCGGATTTCCAAATAAGCAGGGCGTGCATCGTCAGGGTCTTTGGGCAGCAACATGCGTTGCAGTTCATTTTCCAACTCAAGCATCTCTTGCTCGGCGCTCAAAATTTCTTCTTCGGCCATGGCCTTCATGTCGGTGTCTTCGCCACTGGCTTCGGCCAGAGCGCGGCCCGCTTCCAAATCCAATTGACGCGCTTGGTGCCGCTCGAAGCGTTTGGCCAAGGCGCTCACATCGGCATGCTCGCGCGAGAGTTTTAAAAACTGATTCATGTCGGCCATGATGTCTTCGCGCGACAACAAAAAGTCAAGCTCTCCCAAGCGCTGCACGTAGCGTTCCAGTTGATGACGTAAAAATGGTTTCATGAAATTTCAGATTCAATGGGAGGGGCATTGAGAGTCTCTCAATGCGGCGCAAATGAACAGAGCGAAGCTAGCGCTCTTTGCGCAAAAACAGGCGCTGTACCGCTTGGGTGGCTTGGGCCACATGCGCAGGATCGGCCTCACGCAATTCGGCCATGGCACCGTGCAACATTTTTTGGGTAATGCCGCGCGACAAGGCTTCAAGCACCTTTTCAGGATCTTCACCTTTGGCCAACAATTTGCGAGCACGTGCCATCTCGGCTTCTCGCCACTCATCGGCCTGTGCATTCAGTTGCTGAATGAGGGGCACGCTGCTGCGTTGAACCATCCAATGCAAAAAACTTTGGACGCCAGCGTCAATGATCACCTCTGCTTCGGCCACGGCCGCTTGTCGATGCGCTTGGCCGGTTTGAACCACGTTGGCCAAATCGTCGACGGTGTAAAGGTACACATCTTGCAAAGACTTGACTTCGGGTTCAATGTCGCGTGGCACTGCCAAATCGACCATGAACATGGGCCGATAACGTCTTTTTTTCAAGGCCCGTGCCACAGCGCCCAAACCAATGAGGGGCAGGGTGCTGGCCGTACAACTGATGACGGCATCAAATTCATGCAGCCGATCGGGTAAATCAGACAAGCGCATCACCTCGGCGCCAAAATGTGAAGCCAGCTTTTCGCCTCGGTCCATGGTGCGATTGGCGATGGCCATGCTTTGTGGGGTTTTGGCCGCAAAGTGGGTGGCCACCAATTCAATCATTTCACCCGCGCCCACAAACAACACCTTGATTTTGGTGAGGTCTTCAAAAAGCTGGCTGGCCAATCGAACGCTGGCGGCCGCCATGCTGATGGAATGAGAGCCTATTTCTGTGCTGGTGCGGACCTCTTTGGCCACCGCAAAACTGCGCTGAAACAGCTGGTTCAGGGTGCTGCCCAAAGCGCCGGCTTCTTCGGCCGCACGCACCGCATCTTTCAATTGACCCAAAATCTGGGCTTCGCCCAAGACCATAGAATCAAGTCCACTGGCCACCCTGAATGCGTGGCGTGCCACATGGCCTTCTTCTAAGGAATAAGTGTGGGCACGCAACTCTTGCGGGGAAACGCCCCCCGTTTGGGCCAGCCAATGCAAGGTGCCCTCAACCACGCTTTGGTCTGCGGCGCAATAAATTTCTGTGCGATTGCAAGTGGAGAGAATGGCGGCTTCGGGTTCTTGCTGTGTGTGTGAAGCCAAATTGCCCCGGAGTTGATGGAGCTTGGGTTGCAGTTGGTCGACGGCGAAAGCAAACCGCCCGCGCAAATCGAGCGGGGCTGTTGTGTGGTTTAACCCCAATGCCCAAACTGCCATGTTTCGGATTATAAAACCTGTACCTGCAAAGAAGGAAAAAAATGAGTTGGGATGACGTCTTTTGGCATTTGATCAATTTTGTGTTGCCCGCGCTCACTTTGTCCTTGGGACTGACGGCTTGGGGCAGCTACCAATACAGGCGTCAAGCTCAAATCTCGTGGCTTTGGCGCTGGGCCATCAATGCATTGGCGGGTGTGGCTGTTCTGTTGACTGGCCTTTGGATGTCGGACCAAGACGGCAGAATGAACACCTACGGTGCCATGATTTTGGTCTGTGCCACCGTGGAATGGGCCTTGCAGCTTAGGCTGTGGCGGCGGGATTAAACAGGTCTACGCGGTCGGTGATGATGCCGTCGGTACCCAATTCAATGAGGTCTTGAGCAGCTTGAGGGTCGTTGACGGTGTAGCTCAAACACCGCAAGCCCGCGTCATGGGCCGCTTTGACGCTGTCTGCTGTCCAGAGTTCGTATTGACAAATGACGGCGCTGCACAGCAAAGACTTTGCGCTTTGAAGCCATTCTTCATGGAGTTTGCTCAACAAAAGACCCCTGGGCAGCTGGGGCGCAAATTGCAAAGCGGCTTTCAGAGAAGTCGTTTGAAACGAGCTGAGCAAGGGTGGAATGGCTTGATCTTGCCAAAGTTGAGCTGCCTGGCGAGACACTGCTTCACCCGTTTGAAACTCTAGGCCCGCCGTGGGTTTGATTTCAATGTTCAAGAAATGCTGATTTTGAATGCAAAATGCGGCCACTTGCGCAAGTGTGGGAAGAGGTTCGCCGGCAAATGCGGCTGAATGCCAACGGCCGGCATCCAATTTTGCAAGTTCTACCCACTCTTTTTCACTCGCAAGGCCTTGGGCCGCGGTGGTGCGCTCCAACAAGTCATCGTGAAGCAAAAAAACCACAGCGTCGGCGCTTAATTTGGCGTCGCATTCAAACATGCGGTAGCCGTGCTGGGCCCCGGTGTTGAAGGCCGCCAAGGTGTTTTCAGGGGCCAGCTTGCCTGCGCCCCGGTGGGCAATCCAAAAGGGGTAGGGCCAGTGTTTCAGGTTGAAGGTTTCCACCGTGGTTTCCTTTGTACTTGCCTGAATTGGCATTGAGGCAAACTATAGTGGATAAGTATTTCAATGCGGGGTGTCCCCACCCTTGGCGCGTGTTTGGCCCCCTGCAGTAAAATTCGGTCTAAATCTCATGAACGCTCCAACCACGCTCCAACACCTGCTCCAAGCTGACGATTCAGTTCCTCGCTTGCGCGAAATTCCTTACAACTACACCAGCTTCTCGGACCGAGAGATTGTGATCCGTCTGTTGGGGGTTCGTGCTTGGGATTTGCTCAATCAATTGCGCGATGAGCGCCGAACCGGCCGCTCAGCCCGCATGCTTTATGAAGTGTTGGGCGATATTTGGGTGGTTCAGCGCAACCCTTATTTGCAAGACGACTTGCTCGACAATCCAGCCCGCCGCAAGCTTTTGGTGGAAGCTTTGCAACACCGCTTGGGTGAAGTTCAAAAACGCCGAACTCCTGAAGCAGATGCTTTGCGCGATGGTTTGGTGGGTGAGTTGTTGGTCTTGGCTGGCCATGCCGTCAAAGTGTTTGATGAAACTTTTTCGGCCATGGCCCAGTTGCGTCGAAAAACACAAAAGGGACTAGGTAAGCACACAGCCAAAGACAACATCAAATTTGATGCATTGTCCCGGGTCAGCCATGTCACAGATGCCACCGACTGGCGTGTTGAATATCCTTTTGTGGTTCTGACACCTGACACGGAAGCCGAAATGGCCAATTTGGTCAAAGCATGCTTCACCCTGGGCTTGACCATCATCCCAAGGGGCGGCGGCACCGGCTACACGGGTGGCGCCGTGCCATTGACTTGGAACAGTGCGGTCATCAATACTGAAAAACTTGAAGCCATGTCTGGCGTCGAGATGCTTCAGTTGCCCGGACTCGACATTCAAGTGCCCACCTTGTGGACCGAAGTGGGCGTCGTCACGCAGCGCGTGGCCGATGCCGCAGAGCGCGCTGGTTGGGTGTTTGCCGTCGATCCTACTTCCGCTGAAGCCAGCTGTATTGGGGGCAACATTGCCATGAACGCGGGTGGCAAAAAAGCTGTTTTGTGGGGTACGGCCCTCGACAACTTGGCAAGTTGGCGCATGGTCACGCCCGACGCACAGTGGTTGGAAGTGACACGCATCAACCACAACTTGGGCAAAATTCACGATGTGGCCGTGGCCAGTTTTGAATTGAAATATTTTGAAGCCAATGGCACCACCTTGGTTCGTGAAGAACGCTTGGACATTCCCGGCACGGTCTTTCGCAAGGAAGGCTTGGGCAAGGACGTGACAGACAAGTTCTTGGCAGGTTTGCCAGGGATTCAAAAAGAGGGTTGCGATGGCCTCATCACCAGTGCGCGCTGGGTGTTGCATCGCATGCCCGACCATACCCGCACGGTGTGCATGGAGTTCTTTGGCAATGCCAAAGACGCGGTGCCCAGCATTGTGGAAATCAAAGATTTCATGTTTGCCGAGCAAAAACGCTCGGGCGTTTTGCTGGCAGGTTTAGAGCACTTAGATGACCGTTATTTGCGCGCCGTGGGTTACACCACCAAGTCCAAACGGGGTGGGTTTCCCAAGATGCTGTTGTTGGCAGACATTGCAGGCGACAACGCCGACGATGTGGCCAAAGTCACCTCTGAAGTGGTTCGCATTGCCAACTCCCGCAGTGGCGAAGGCTTCATCGCCATCAGCCCCGAGGCACGTAAAAAGTTTTGGCAAGATCGCAAGAAAACTGCGGCCATCAGCAAGCACACCAACGCCTTCAAAGTCAATGAAGACGTGGTCATTCCATTGCCGCGCATGGCAGAGTACACCGATGGCATTGAACGCATCAACATCGAGCTGTCGATGCGCAACAAGATCAAGTTGTGCAACGAGATAGAGCTGTTTTTGAACAAGGGCAATTTGCCTTTGGGCAAAGATGAAGACACTCAAGAAATTGCAAGCGCGGAGTTGTTGCAAGACCGCGTGTCACAAGCTTTGGCGTTGGTTCGTGATGTTCGCACCGACTGGCAAGGGTGGTTGCAAAACGTAGAAACATTGTTTCCACAATTGCAAGATCACTCGCTGCGTGCCAGCTGGAAAACGCAAATCAAAGTGCCTTTCCAAACCATTTTTTCTGGCGCTGCGTTCCAGCCCATCTTTGATGAGTGCGTGGCCATTCACAAACGTGTCCTGAAAGGGCGAGTTTGGGTGGCCTTGCACATGCACGCTGGCGATGGCAATGTGCACACCAATATTCCCGTCAATTCTGACGATTACGACATGCTGCAAACCGCCCACGAAGCGGTGTCACGCATCATGGACTTGGCCCGCAGTTTGGATGGTGTGATTTCTGGCGAGCATGGCATCGGCATTACCAAGTTGGAGTTTTTGAGCGACGCTGAGCTTCAGCCATTTGCCGATTACAAGCAGCGCATCGACCCCGAAGGCCGATTCAACAAAGGCAAGTTGATGCGCCGTGTCAAGGGTCCTGAAGGCATGGACATTCAAGCCGACTTGACCAATGCCTACACGCCCAGCTTTGGTTTGATGGGCCACGAATCGCTCATCATGCAACAGTCAGACATTGGCGCCATTGCCGACAGTGTGAAAGATTGCTTGCGCTGCGGCAAGTGCAAACCCGTTTGCGCCACGCATGTGCCACGCGCTAATTTGCTCTACAGCCCCCGCAACAAAATCTTGGCCACTTCATTGTTGGTCGAAGCCTTTTTGTACGAAGAGCAAACACGCCGCGGTGTGTCCATCAAACACTGGCAAGAATTTGAAGATGTGGCCGACCACTGCACCGTGTGTCACAAGTGCCTCTCGCCTTGCCCGGTCAAAATCGACTTTGGTGAAGTGTCCATGAACATGCGCAATTTATTGCGCAAGATGGGGCAAAAAACATTTCGTCCAGGCAATGCGGCGGCCATGTTCTTGCTCAATGCCACCAATCCCGAAACCATCAAGTTGGCACGCGCCGGCATGGTGGGTGTGGGCATGAAGGTGCAGCGTTTTGCTCACGATGTGCTCAAAACCTTTGCACGCAAGCAAACCAAAGCGCCGCCTGCCAGCATTGGTGCGGCACCCATCAAAGAACAGGTCATTCACTTTATCAACAAGAAGATGCCCGGCGGCTTGCCCAAAAAAACGGCGCGTGCTTTATTGGACATCGAAGATCAAGATTACGTGCCCATCATTCGCAATCCCAAAGTCACCACGCCCGAAACCGAGGCTGTGTTTTACTTCCCGGGTTGTGGCTCCGAGCGACTGTTCAGCCAGGTGGGCCTGGCCACCCAAGCCATGTTGTGGCACACCGGGGTTCAGACCGTTTTGCCGCCAGGTTATTTGTGCTGCGGCTATCCGCAAAAGGGCAGTGGTCAGTTTGACAAGGCTGAAAAAATCATCACTGACAACCGAGTCTTGTTCCACCGTGTGGCCAACACCCTGAACTACTTGGACATCAAAACGGTGGTGGTCAGTTGCGGCACTTGCTACGACCAATTGCAAGGCTACGAGTTTGACAAAATTTTCCCGGGTTGCCGCATCATTGACATTCATGAGTACTTGCTTGAAAAAGGCATGACACT
>Ga0114968_10004297_pt1 | contig 10632 bp, 12 predicted proteins | sample M_130807_EF_Meta_FD_87020 | JGI IMG/M metagenome (GOLD analysis project Ga0114968, IMG submission 87020) | Freshwater microbial communities from Lake Montjoie, Canada to study carbon cycling - M_130807_EF_MetaG | ecosystem: Environmental > Aquatic > Freshwater > Lake | place: Lake Montjoie... | reverse complement strand
GGTTGAGCGTTTGCAAGAGGCGTTAAAAGATCGCGTCAAAGAAGTGCGCGTCACTTTACGCTTAGTCGATTCACCTTCGTGCGTGGTCGTTGGGCAAAACGATTTAAGCCCGCACCTGCAGCGTATGCTGAAAGCGGCGGGTCAAGCTGCTCCTGATGTCTTGCCTGTTCTTGAGATTAATCCTGAGCATGCTTTGGTGGCGCGGATACAAACCGCCTCAGACGAAACGTTTAACGACTGGGCCACTTTGTTGTTTGAACAGGCGCTGTTGGCAGACGGCTCGCAATTGCCAGACCCAACGGCGTTTGTGAAGCGTGTGAATCAGTTGTTGTTAGCTTGAGTCTGACTCTAGGGCTTTGCCGATCGGCAAGCCTTAGTAGTTCCGTAGCGAGTCATCACTGGCCCTCAGTCGCGTGTACGTTGGGTGGGTTGCAGTAAGGGGCAGTGCTGAGCCATCACTAGCCGAGCTGTGTCGCGGCTGGTTGACAGGCGAGCGCCTTTCATCGCCTTAGCCCCTGCGAGCTGCCGGCCACTGAGCCAATGCGCTAAAGTGCGACCAGTCAAAGCACGGGCCCGGATCTGTTTTGCGCCCTGGCGCGATGTCTGAATGACCGGTCGCCGCGGTTAACGGATACCGCCCACGCAAGCAGTAGGTGAGTGCTGCCAGGCGTTCGTATTGCACCGCCTCAAACGCCACGTCATCGGTGCCTTCGAGCTCCACACCAATTGAAAAATCATTGCATTGCTCGCGCCCTTCAAAAGACGATGCGCCGGCATGCCAAGCGCGATCGTCGCACGACACGAATTGTGTGAGGTGACCTAAACGATCAATCACAAAATGCGCTGATACTTTGAGGCCCTCAACGTTGCTAAACCAAGGGTCGGCGCTGAGGTCGAGTTGGTTTAAAAATAAATCGGCAATATACGGCGTGCCAAACTGACCCGGTGGCAGCGTGATGTTGTGAATAACGAGCAAAGACACCGCTGTGCCTGGCGGGCGTTCGTTGAAGTTGGGCGAAGGCCGCAGCGCAATGGTCGCACTTGGCGCAAGCCAACCTTGCGTGTCAAGAGAGAGCGCTGGCAAGGCCTAGTCTCTTTCGCGCACGCCTAGCTTGGCATGCGCAGGGCTGCACCAGGTATTTTGACCCAGTAACGACGCTTCAGAGCGAGGTAAATGCACGCCACAGTGCGCACACCGCACCATTTCTTCAGAACCGGACGACGCGTTATTTTCTTTAGACGGTGCTTGCGGTGGGGGGCGGCGTTTTTTAGCCGCTTGAATCGCTAGCAGCCGCGTGACGAAAATAACGACGATGAAGGTTGTGACCCAAAAAAGCGCTTTACCCATTAGCTTCTCTGCAAAATGACTTCAACAACAAAGCGGCTACCCGTATACGAGAGCAGGATGAACGCAAAGCCGAGTAAGGTGTATCGCAAAGCAATACGCCCCCGCCAGCCTCGAGTGTAGCGCCCCACTAATAAGATCCCAAAGGTGAGCCACGAAAGCAAGGTAAAGATGGTTTTATGGTCGAAGGGAAGCCATTTGCCGGTGGCGGCAACCGAGATTAAAGAACCCGAGAGCACAGCGAAGGTGAGCAGGCCAAACGCGATCCAGATGACTCGAAAGAGCACTTGCTCTTGTGCAAGTAAAGGGGGTTGCGCATCGAGGATGCGGCCGATAACAATGCCGAGGCCTTTGGCTTCGCGCGCCGCCGCCATTGGAAAATGCAGCCGACGGTCGATCGCAGACATCAGAATAGCTTGCAGCGCAGCGATGGTCACTAGGCCGTAGGCTGAGAGCGCCGCCAACAGGTGAATACGGACGGCAGGGTCGACTGCATGCGCCACGAGTTGCTCTTTCGGAAACAAGGCGACTAGCAGGCAGCTTGCGGCCCCTGCAGGCAAGAGCAGTAGTTGAAGGCCATCAATCCGAATAATCAGGCTTTCAAGCCAAAAAACGATCATGCCTAACCAAACGGCGGTCGATAGTGCTAGCGCCCAGCTGAGTTGCAGGCGCTGATCCAGCAAAATAGATTGATGTAACGCAAACCCGTGCAGCACGATCGCAGCTAACAGGCCAATGCGCGCCAGTTGCCCAACCTGCACGGTGGGCTGGCTGGTTGCAAAGCGTCGCCAAAGCACCACGGCCAGCAACGAATAGGCCAAAGCGGCGAGCGAGTGAAATACAATGGGTGCTGACATGTGTCTAGTGTAAATCGAAACGGTTGCCATGCTTGAAAATCTGACCCAGCGACTATCCCGAGTCGTCAAGACCATTCGCGGCGAAGCCCGCCTGACCGAAGCCAACACCCAAGAGATGCTGCGCGAGGTGCGTTTGGCCTTGCTCGAGGCGGATGTATCGCTACCGGTGGTGCGCGAATTTGTGGCCAACGTCAAAGAAAAGGCCTTGGGTGCAGACGTCGTGGGTAGCCTGTCACCGGGCCAGGCGTTGGTGGGCGTGGTGCACAAAGAGCTGACGGCGCTGATGGGCGGCGATTTGGGCCCAGACGCCAGCGAATTGTCTTTGGCGATGCAACCACCAGCCATCATCTTGATGGCAGGTTTACAAGGCGCCGGTAAAACCACCACCACAGGTAAATTGGCCCGCTGGCTGACTGAGGGTGGTCACGTTGCGCATGGTCGCAAAACGGGCAAGAAAAAAGTCGCGGTAGTCAGCGCCGACGTCTATCGCCCGGCGGCAATCGAGCAGTTAAAAACGGTGGCGGCACAGGTGGGGGTCGAATGGATCGCCTCTGATCCTACCCAAAAACCCGTTGATATTGCGCGTTCGGCACTTGATTACGCCAAGCGCCATCATTTTGATGTGCTGATTGTGGATACGGCCGGGCGTTTAGGCATCGACGAAGAGATGATGCTTGAGATTCGTCTGTTGCACGACGTGCTCAAGCCGATCGAAACGCTCTTTGTGGTTGACGCCATGCAGGGTCAAGATGCTGTCAATACGGCACGCGCCTTTGCTGATGCCTTGCCGTTAACGGGCGTTGTGTTGACCAAGCTTGACGGCGATGCGCGCGGTGGCGCGGCCTTGTCGGTGCGTCATGTCACAGGCAAGCCTCTAAAGTTTGTAGGCGTTTCTGAAAAGCTCGATGGCCTTGAGCCCTTTCACCCCGAGCGCATGGCGCAGCGGGTGTTGGGGATGGGCGATATTTTGTCGCTCGTTGAGCAGGCTCAGCAAAATATTGATGTCGCCGAGGCCAACAAGCTTGCCGCAAAAATTAAGTCAGGCGATAAGTTTGATCTAAATGATTTTAAAGAGCAGCTTGCCCAAGTTAAAAAAATGGGTGACATGAGCTCGATGCTTGAAAAACTGCCCGCGCAGTTTGCGCAAGCTGCAGGGCAGTTGCAAAGCGGTCAGGCCGAAAAACAGATGCGCCGCACCGAAGGCATCATCAACTCAATGACACCCCTTGAGCGCACCAAACCTGAATTGCTCAAAGCGTCGCGCAAGCGTCGTATCGCAGCTGGTGCCGGTGTGCCGGTGCAAGAGGTCAACCGCATGCTCAATCAGTTTGAGCAAATGCAGGGCATGATGAAGCAAATGAAAAAAGGCGGAATGGCCAAAATGATGCGCGCCATGGGCGGCATGAAAAACCTAGGCAAACTCGGGGGTTTTGGGCGCTAAAGGCTTGAGCCTTAGCACGTTCAATGGGGCAGCTGGTTTCAGGCCTTGCCCCACGCGTAGCAAGCACTAGCGCTTTGTAAAAATGACATCCCAGACGCCGTGGCCTAAACGTAGGCCGCGATTCTCAAATTTGGTGAGTGGCCTGAACTCAGGCCGCGGCGCAAAGCCTTCGCAGGTATTTTGCAAGCTTGTTTCAGCTGATAGTACTGTCAGCATTTGCTCAGCGTAGTGCTGCCAGTCAGTGGCACAGTGAATATACGCACCGGGTGCCATCCGGCTTGCAAGCAACTCAATTAACGGCGGTTGTATTAAGCGCCGTTTATGATGGCGAGTTTTAGGCCACGGATCCGGAAAATAAATATGCACGCCGGCCAGGCTTTGGGGCGCAAGCATATCGCGCAAGACCTCAACGGCATCGTGTTGAATGATGCGAATATTGTTTAGGCTTGAGGCCTCAATGCGTTTAAGCAGGGCGCCTACGCCCGCGTTAAACACTTCGACGCCTAAAAAATTATCGTGGGGCCGTGCCAGCGCGATCTTTTCAGTGGTTTCGCCCATGCCAAAGCCGATTTCAAGAATCGTCGGCGCGTCGCGCTCGAAGGTCTCGGTCAAATTCAGTAAGCTGGGGCGATAGGCCAGCGACCATTTGGTTAAAAATGCATCAATGGCCTCTTGCTGACCTTGCGTAATATGGCTGCGCCGGTTCACAAAGCTGCGGATATGGGTCGGGTGCATGCTTAGCCCCCGCCCACGGCGACAACGATTTCAAGGCGATCTGCAGCGGCGATCATGACTTGGCTATAGGTGCTTTTGGGCACGATTTCGCCATTGCGTTCAACGGCGATACGTTTGCCGGTAAAACCAAGCTCGGCAACAAGTGCGGCAACAGAGAGTGGGCCGGCTAAGATTTTTGCCTGACCATTGAGTACGATTTCCATGCCGCGTATTGTAGTGGCAGCCAGCCCAGTCTGTCAGACTGTTTAGCAATGATCTCGTATAATTCGTTTCGACTGAGCGCCAGAGCGGGTGTAGTTCAATGGCAGAACGGCGGCTTCCCAAGCCTCAGGCGTGGGTTCGATTCCCATCACCCGCTCCAGTCCTATGCTTGGCTACCCAAACTTAAGCCTATGATCTTTCATAAGCACTCGTCTGTAAGAGCGGGCCTCAGCCTCTTACCACTTCAGACCAACGGTGTTAAACACAAACTGGTTTGAGCCTTCTTGAAAAAACTCCATTTCAACAATCAATTTCTTTGAGCGGCGTAAAGCCTCAAGAAATGGTACTTCGTCTTCAACAAATATGGTGTCGACGCTGCCACTCGACGAGCCGGTTGCAGCGATCTCGTAAATTTTGCCCTCATCAAATTTGGCAAAGAATTTACAGCCCGTCGCGCACTGAAACTGGCCTTTGCTGATCGTGAACAAAATATTCAGACCGTCTTTTGAGCGCTCGCGCAATGTCAACTCTAAATAAGAGCCACCCGAATAGGGGGCACCAAAGTTGACTTTATTGGTGCTAGTCGACTCTGCAAAGCGGGTGCTAGTGCCTCGCATTTGATCGGTCTTGTTACGGTATTCCCAAGCCTGCGCATGCGCGAAGGTCGAGAATAAAAGGGCGAGTGCAAAAGCGAGCAGCTTGACGAGTTTCATGGTTTCCTCCGGCGGGCAGTTGTGGGTGAAAGGGTAACGGTAGGATGATATCAATGAATCCGCATACCTGGCTGCGCCCCTGACGACGGGTCAAGCACGTAAATGCCAGAGTCGACTTTATCGTCAAAATGGCTGGCCGCCAGCACCATGCCTTCAGAGATACCAAACTTCATCTTGCGGGGCGCTAAGTTGGCGACGACGACGGTCAGACGCCCAATCAGCTGCTCAGGTGTATAGGCAGACTTAATTCCAGAAAAAACGTTACGCAGGCGACCTTCACCCACATCGAGCGTGAGCCTCAAGAGCTTGGTCGAACCCTCAACCTGTTCGCAGTTGACGATACGGGCCACACGCAAATCGATTTTGACAAAATCATCAATGGTGATCGTGGGGGCCAGCGGCTCGCCGCCGGGGGCGGCAGCTGGCTTAGGTGGTTCATCCTGCGCAGGGGTCTCAAACAGATCATCAAGCATGGCCGGCTCAACCCGTTGCATCAAATGTTTGAAGGGGTTGATCTGGCCTGGCAATACACCTGCATCGCTCCAGACAAAGTTGCTGGCTTGGCCAAATAATTCGGTCGCGACACGTTGTGACAAGGCGGGCAAAATGGGGGCGAGCATAACCGAGAGCGCCTTGAAGCCCGCCAACGCTGACGAACAGATATGCTGTAAGGCGTCGCGTTGTGCGGGCTCGGCAGAGGCCAAGGTTTTTGCGATCAGCCAGGGCTGGGCGGCATCGAAGGCTTGATTGATCTGATCGGCATGCGCCATGATTTCGCGAATGGCGCGACCATATTCGCGCGCCTCAAGATCAATACGGATACGGTCTGCCGCCTGCGCCCAGTTAGCACTGAGCAGGGCTGCATCAGTGGGGTAGGCAAGTTGGCCGTCAAAATATTTGCTGATGAAGTTGGCCGCCCGGCTCGCAATATTGATGTATTTGCCCACCAAATCGCTGTTGACCCGCGCAATGAAATCGTCTGGATTAAAGTCAATGTCTTCAACGCGGGCGTTAAGCTTCGCGGCAATGTAATAGCGCATCCACTCGGCGTTCATGCCAAGCTCAAGGTAGCGCAGGGGCGAGATCCCAGTGCCGCGGCTTTTTGACATCTTTTCGCCGCTGACTGTAATAAATCCATGCACATTGAGTTGATCGGGTGTTTTGCGACCTGAAAATTGCAACGTGGCCGGCCAAAAAAGAGCATGAAAATACACAATATCTTTGCCGATAAAGTGCACCTGTTCGGTCGTGCCGTTCGGGTCGAGCAGGGCTTCAAAATCGAGGCCAATTTTGGTGCAATAGGACTTGAGCGATGCAAGATAGCCGACCGGAGCATCAAGCCAGACATAAAAATACTTGCCTGGCGCATCTGGGATTTCGATCCCAAAGTAAGGCGCGTCGCGTGAGATATCCCAATCGCCCAGGTTGGCTTTCTCATCGCCGTTGCCCAACCACTCGCGTGTTTTAGCTAAAACCTCGGCTTGTAAATGTTTATTGCCTTGAGCGTTACTGCCAGCTGTCCATTGTTGCAAAAATTCAATGCAGCGCGGATCAGACAGTTGAAAGAAATAATGCTCAGAGGTTTTGAGTACAGGTCGTGCCTTGGTGAGCGTTGAATAGGGCTCAATCAAATCTGTCGGGGCATAGACCGCACCACAGACCTCGCACGAGTCGCCATACTGGTCCTTAGCGTGGCACTTGGGGCATTCGCCTTTGATGTAGCGATCCGCTAAAAACATCCCCTTAACGGGGTCGTAAAACTGTTCGATTTCACGGGTGTTGATCAGGCCTGCCGCGCGCAACTTGCGATAGATATCTTGCGACAGTTCAACGTTTTCAGCAGAGTCAGTCGAATGCCAGTGATCAAATTCAATTTGAAAGCCCTCCAAGTACTGCGGCCGCTCGGCACCGATGCGCTCGACCAGTTGCTTGGGCGTAATGCCCTCGGCTTCGGCTTTGAGCATAATGGGGGCGCCATGGGTATCGTCAGCCCCCACAAAGTGCACTGTGTGACCCGCCATGCGCATGGCACGTACCCAGATGTCGGCCTGGATGTACTCCATGATGTGGCCAATATGAAAAGAGCCATTGGCGTAAGGCAAGGCGGTGGTAACGAACAGGGTGCGGGACATGGCGGGCGCTGGTAAGAGAATCAAGCTAACGAGTTTAACAAGGTCAACCTCGGTCTGGCTGCCGAAACCTTGGCGGCGCTCAGGCTAGCAACATTTTTAAGACGCCAGAGGCGCCTATGCCATCTAAGGGGCCTGGCCCAACTTTGCTGTCGTTCAACTCAGCACGAACAGTCCAGAATAATGTGCCGCCAACGCGACTAAGGCGCTGGCCATTAAGCCCCATACGGGATTGAGCTTGGTGAAAAGGATGCCGGCGACATTGGCCGCCACGATTAAAGGTGTCAGCCAGCCGCGATAAGCGGCGTGGCTTAAATCTAACCCCCCCGCCAAAATCAGGCCGATCGCCACGGGTACCAGGGCATTTTGTGCCAAACGCAGGCTCTTGCTGCCCTCTAGCTTGGTGGCGATACGACCGACCAAAAAGGCCAATAGGCAGGCCGGCACCAGCATGGCGAGCGTGGCCACCAGCAAGCCAGCAAACCCGGCCACTTGCCACCCGACCAAGCTCACGATGACGACGTTGGGGCCTGGGGTGATTTGTGTGACAGCAAACAGTTGCATAAAGGTCGCGTCGTCCATCCAGCGCATCGAGTCGACGACGACCTCGCGAAGCGCCGGTAGCACCGCATTGATACCGCCAATGGCAATGAGTGAAATCATGGCGAAACTGCGGGCCAGCTGGCCTAAGACGCTAGGTTCGTTCATTTTTTTCCCAACCACGCTGTGACAACGAGGGCTGTCGGGATGATTGCCAACACAACGTAAACCATAGACATGTGCAAGATCAAAATACCCAAAATTGCAAACCCAACAATCAGCCAGCCGGCTAAGTCGAGTTTGACCTTGATCGCCATTTTGAGGCCAGTGGCCAGCACCATCCCAGCAGCCGCAGCGCCAGCACCTGTCAGCGCAACGCTGACGGCAGGCAGTTGACCAAACTTGTCGTACAGCATGGCAAGCGCGAGCAAAATCATGATGGGTAGCACCATGATGCCGAGCACACAAACAATTGATCCCTTTGGCCCTTGAAAGCGATCGCCAATCACCACCGAGGCATTCACAACATTGGCGCCAGGTAAAACCTGCCCCATGCCTAAAATGGTTGCGTACTCTTTTTCGGTGAGCCACTGATATTGTTCAACGATCACGTGCCGCGCCATGACGGCCACGCCGCCAAAACCCAGCAAACCGATGGTGGCAAAGCCTTTAAATAGTTCAAACAGGCTGATCGAGCGTTGGTGGGAATTCATGGGTCAGGTGATGTCGCGTGCTTTGACATCGGTGACGTCGTCGCTGTTTTTGGTTGAAAATGGCCCACTCTTCAAGATGGGCTTGCGTCGCGCGCTACGCGCCATCCAATATTCTTTGGCCGAAAAGGTTTTGCCACGTAAGCGCGCCACCACGACTAAAATCGCCACGGCCACAATGGTCGAGGCGACAAAAATGAGTGCCATGAACATACCGACGACCGCGACGAAGACAAACGCCACGAGCCTGAGCAGTCGTTGAATCAGAACAAGCATGATGCCAGCCTAAAATGAGTGATAAATCGCAGAGAGATAATAATGAGTGTAACGCTGGCTGAGGTGCGCAAGGGGCTTGACGCTGTCATTGACCCCAATACGAGTCGTTCGATTGGGTCGGTGGTCAAAGATAGCCAAATCCAACTGGTGGGCGAGTACGTGAGCGTGCAGGTTGTGCTGGGCTATCCGGCAGCAAGCCAGCTCAATGATTTGCGCGCGCGGATCTACGCTGCGCTCAAGGCGCGTGGGATGTCTAGCCCCGATGTTCAGCTGAGCGTCAAGGTCGCCGCGCACGCCGTGCAACCGGGGGTGACGCGGGTTGAGGGCGTGCGCAACATCATTGCGGTCGCCTCGGGTAAGGGCGGAGTCGGCAAAAGTACAACAGCCGTCAATCTTGCTTTGGCGCTGCAGGCTGAGGGCGCCCGCGTGGGCTTGCTGGATGCCGATATTTATGGGCCGAGTGTGCCGTTGTTGCTGGGGGTGTCGGTGAAGCCCGCCAGTATTGACGGTAAAAAAATGATTCCGATCCTGGGTCACGGTTTGCAGGCGAATTCAATCGGTTTTTTGATGAATGACGATACGCCGGCGATTTGGCGCGGCCCCATGGTGGTGCAGGCGCTTGAGCAGTTGCTTAGGCAAACCGCCTGGGATGAGCTGGATTACCTGATTATTGACATGCCGCCCGGCACGGGCGATATCGCCCTGACCCTAGCCCAAAGCGTGCCGGTGGTGGGGGCGGTGATTGTCACCACCCCCCAAGACCTCGCCCTGCTTGACGCCCGCAAGGGCTTGAAGATGTTTGAGCAAGTAAACGTACCCATTTTGGGGATTGTCGAGAATATGGCGCTTCACATTTGCAGCCAGTGTGGCCACGCTGAGCCGATCTTCGGGCAGGGTGGGGCCAGGCGCATGGCTACTGATTACAACGCGCCGTGGCTCGGTAGCCTGCCCCTGGCGCTGGCGATACGCGAACAGGCTGACGCGGGTCAACCCATTGTGGTGTCGCACCCTGAAAGCGAGGCCGCCGGTTTGTACCGCGAGATCGCCCTGCGGCTGGCCGCGCGGGTGGCCAACTTGCCCAGAGATCTTAGCGAGAAGTTTGGTGCCATCTCGATCAAGCGCGTTTGAGTACACTTTTCGCTAGGTCGAGAGTGGCGAGGGGCGACCTCGGGCAGGCGACCCTGCGCGTGGGGTGATCCCCACGAAGCTTGCCAGCGCAGAGGACAGTCGCGATCAGGCGAATCTGGTTAGAGGGTCTCTCTCAGCGCGACCCAGCCGTCTTGGGGGTAAAATCCGCCCTCTTAGGATATACAACGATTGGGGCACTTAGTCATGAGTATTAAAAGTGACAACTGGATTCGCCGCGTGGCGCAGTCAGACGGCATGATCGAGCCTTTTGAACCGGGTCAGGTGCGTTCAAATGCATCAGGCCGCATCGTTAGTTACGGTACCAGTAGCTATGGCTACGACGTGCGTTGTGCCAACGAGTTCAAAATTTTTACGAATATCAATTCAACGATCGTTGATCCTAAAAACTTCGACGAAAAATCGTTTGTCGATTTCAAAGGCGAGATCTGCATTATTCCGCCTAACTCGTTTGCGCTGGCCCGAACGGTTGAATACTTTCGGATTCCACGCAGCGTGTTGACGATTTGTTTGGGCAAAAGCACGTATGCACGTTGCGG
>Ga0114968_10004296_pt1 | contig 10634 bp, 3 predicted proteins | sample M_130807_EF_Meta_FD_87020 | JGI IMG/M metagenome (GOLD analysis project Ga0114968, IMG submission 87020) | Freshwater microbial communities from Lake Montjoie, Canada to study carbon cycling - M_130807_EF_MetaG | ecosystem: Environmental > Aquatic > Freshwater > Lake | place: Lake Montjoie... | reverse complement strand
TCTTGATGTTGATGAAGAGGGGCGTCAGTATTTGTTAGAACGTGGATTTAACGCCGTTCTTGTAAATGCAATAAAAAATTTGGAAGGTCAAGAAGTTGAGCAAAAAGTCAGCTTGTAAGGCAAAGCTGCGGTATGAATCAGAAGAACTGGCAAAGCAAGCCGCTGAACGAGCGGCTGCTTTTTATACCGCCGAAATGAAAATTTACCATTGTCCAATTTGTCAGGGATGGCATACTACCAAGCGCAGTAGTTCTTCCGTGAGGTAAATATGCAGAACCCAATCCCCGAATTGAAAGAAGCATTCCTTGGACTATCCGTTCACAAAGAAGTTCTTCTACCCGTATACGACCTAAACAAATGCGTATCAATGTTGGCCGAAGCCGGGTTCTCAGAAGACGAGGCTTTATCTGTTTTAAATAACTCAGACTTCACAGACAAATATGGCTCAGTCAAGCCGGTGTTCTGGCTGGGCAACCCAGAAGTAACTCATGTGTCGGTACATTGAACTACCGAAACAAAAAGCTAACAGATGCCGCCAATGGTCAGCCCTGCATGAACTGCGGGGCTGAAGATGGCACAATAGTTTCAGCCCACTCTAATCAAAGCCGACACGGCAAGGGCATGAGCATCAAGGCGCACGACTGCTTCATAGCATTTCTGTGTAGCCGCTGTCATCACGAAATTGACCAAGGCTCCAAGCTGTCAAAAGAAGAGCGCATTCACCTGTGGCAAAAGGCGCATGAAGCGACTCTGCTTCATCTTTTCAAAACCAACAAACTGGTGGTGAAATAATGGAGTTCTACATTTGGTTCAATCTGTTGATGTTCCATGCCGGTCATGTGTACTTGATTAACACCTTTGACTCACAAGATGATTGTCAATTTATCCAGCACGTCTATGAAGAGGCATACCCAAAGAATGAGTTCAGTTGCCCGTTTGTTCGGGTCAATAGAACTTAATCCCTAAGTTTCTTTACTTGCTCGTTGAGGCGCTTCATCTGAGCGATGATGCGGTCATTGATGCGCTTGATTTGTTCAGGATTGGCCCCGCGCTCAGTTAAGCGCTTTTTCTGTTGGCGCAACTCTTTGATGTTGTTCTCAATAGAGTTAGAGATTGGAACAAGTTTTGCCTCGGGGTTTTCTTTGATGTACTCAAACACCGGCTCATGATTCTTGCGCCGACCTTTGATTTCATTCTCATGTTCGTTTAGGCGCGTGATGTTGTCGTAGTACCTCTGCATTTGTGCGGCGTTAGATTCTGCATTGCCATAGAACCTGCCAACTAGCGGAATCTTGTACGGAGCCAACTCTTCTCCAGTAGAAATGCTGGAGACTGCTTGTGCGCCCTTGCCAATTTCACGCGCAACACCACCACCAATTTGTCCAATCACATAGTCAATCTGGTCTGGAGTCCAGTTAATACCACCCGGCTTGTACTTTGTGCCGCCGCTTACTTTGTTTAAAAACTCTGCCATCCACTTGCTCCAAGCAGTAGCAGTGTCCTTTGTTCTAAGGTAGCCCGGCGTCGGGTCAGTAGCATTCAACTCTGATTTGTAAATCGGGCGACCAAATGAGTCTTTGTTTTCTGCAAGCGCAGCAAACGGGTCAAGCGCCGTGGGTGCAACAGTTTGTAAAGACCAGCCGCCACCACCAATCGGGTTAAACGTATCAATCAAAGAACCAAAAATGCCTGTTATGTGCTTGCCGGTATCACGGAATCCACTGAGACACCATTCCATTATGTTGCGCGAAACATTTGGAATGACGTTGTATCCCAACGGCATTGGAATAGAAATGTACTTCTTCCCGCCAACCGGGATAACAATGTTCCGTTCTTTCAAGAATTCCGGCGGTTCATCTTCATCAAATCCTGCCGCAGCCAAGGCCAGAGCCTGAACAATGCCCAACAACAATCCGCCATAAATAATCTTCTTCGCCATCGGGCCACGGAGGGTTTCCAAAATGCGCGCGTTGCCCTGAACAGAAGCGTTAAAGAACGCATACAAAGCGCCCATCTGGGTAGCAATGTTGCCCTTGCGGTTGAAGTTGACGGTGATGTTCTTGGCAACACTGGCCGCCTGCTGCTTGGACAAACCTTTGTCCAGCGCGGCTTTATAAGCCGTAAGGCGAACAGCGTTTTCCATCGAGGTGTTGTAATCAGATAAGAAGTCACCTAAAGCCCGGAGCTTCGGCATAACTCCAGTGCCATCAATGTTTTTGATTTCAGTTTTGATAGCGTCAGCCCGCTCTTCAGCGCTGCTATACATACTGCGATAGCCAGTTTGACCGCCTTCCTCTTGGAGTTCTTGCCACAGCTTTGCCCATTTCGAAGCAGGCATAGCGCCCTTGTCTCGCTCTGCTCTTGATACCTTCCAAATTGCCCCGAGCGCACCATTCAAGTTTTCCACGCTCATGACATCTTTAACTTTGTCTGCGATAGGCGTAGTAGACAAGTTAAGGGTTGCGCCTTCGATGTCGCGCAAGAAGTTAACAATACCGAATATAGGGTTGTACTGAGTGTTAACCCGAGCAAACCAACGGCTAATACCGCCCATGATGGACATGACGCGGCCAAGTTGGTCTGCATCAAGATTCTTCAATGCCGATACCATCCGTTTTGCGCGCGGGTCGTTGCTGTTAAACAACAAATAGTGATTGCGCCCGTTAATTCTGGTAGCAAGAATGTTGGGGCTGTTTAAAACATACGGGTCAATTTTGTTTGTTACAAGCCCGGTCCTATGGTCAATGACTTTTCTTGTGGGCTGCTGGAAGATGTTCTGAATATCGTTAGGGCTGATACCAAGATTTAACAGTTCATTCTGAACCTTGGACACATCTTTGATAGCCTCTGGGTCGATTGGCAACCAGAAGTCTTTGTTGGGGTTCTGAACGGCAAGACCATACACAGACTGTGCCACGCGATTCTTTTCGGCGCGGATGATGGCGCGTTCACGCTGCATGACAATGTTGGAAAAGATTTGAACAACACCGCGATTTGAACCCATTGCCCGCTTCGAGAAGTCACCTCGAATGTTGAAGCCTTGACCAACGCCATACCCAGATGTAGTTACATAGTCCGCGTCTTCGCGGAACAGCGGAACGTAGTGCGGGTAGGTCTGCTCCCACGAAGCAATTGTTTGCGGTAGCTCAAGACCAGAATCAACAAGAACCTGACGAGTGCCACGGTTGATGTCATCCACCCGCCTTGCAATCGAATCTAATAAGCGACGACGAGCGGGCGGTATTGCATTCAAATAGTTACGAGCGGTTTGTGTCGCAATGCCAGAACCAGCATCAGGCATTGCCGGGTTAATGCTGGCAATTTGTTTGTTGCGTTCTTCTGCATGACGGTTGTGCAAGAACTCTTCAAACTCAGGGATGCTGATGTTGTGCTTTGAAAGGTCGAGCAGCAGCGGGCGAAGCTCAGTCCGCAGGAAACGCTCTGTCTGTTGTGCTGTGCGCCCGTGATAAAGCTCTTCTTGAAGATATGGATTCCATTTGTCAAGAATGTTGCCAGCAGCTTTGGTGATTTCCTGAACGACGCGTTTAACGTCAACCATCTTGTCCTGTATTTGGAAGATGGCATCGTCAGTCTTGCTATCTGTCGGCTCAGTCCAAGTGGGAAGAGTTGCCGGTTGGCCCAAAACGTTTTGCGGCAAAGCAAATTGAATTTTGTCAGAGCCAAGACCAAACTCACCATTGTTGCCAAATGCAGCTTTGATTTGTTTTGGACTAAAGACGGCTACGTTCTTGTAGAACTGGCCCTTCGTTGCTTCGGTAATAAAGAAACCATCGAAGCCAAGACGCTTAATTGCATCAATCACTTCGCCCGTTTCAAATACAGGCCATGCCCCGGACATCAGCCTTTGGCGCAAGCCTTCCTTGCTGTACTTTTTAGGTTCAATGATTGACTCGGGCGCAACGTAGAACTCTTCTTCCGTCCCGCCGCCTTCGCTCGGTACCTTAACGCTATAGTAAGGATGAAGGATAACCTTCCTAATATTCTGGAAGATTTTGATGTTAGCGCCCCTCATTACCTCGTCAACCAATCTGTTGACTTGCTCTTCGTTTTCGTAATCAAAAACGTTCTTTGGGTTCAGATATACCGGATATACAACACCCTTGTTTCTATCTTCGCCAAGCTCTTCCGCTTTGTAATTGATAAAGATATCTGCGGGAATCGGGCTGGGCGAAAAGAAGATTGCGTCAGCCGTTCCAGTCTTAAACGCTTCAATGTTTCTTGTGCTGCCGTGGTAGAACAGGCGTGGGCGACCCCCTTTATCAACAAGCTGTCCGTCACCAAACCAGCGCCAGAAATTTCTGATGCCATCCTTGGTCGGATAGATTTGTGAGCCATTGGCATTCAATGACGGCTTGCGCTTGCCTTGGGCAAGAACGGTCATCGGCAGGGCGTGACGCGGGAATCCGTTCTGACGAACAGATTTAACAAGCTCAGGCGTTACCGTAAATCCAAGTTGTTGGCTAATATCTCCATCGGCAACCCATTTGTTAGAATCTCCAACAACAGGCAAATCAACAACCTCTACCTGACTGCCATACTTTTTAAGCAGCGAGTTAAGTTTGTTAGGCAAAATTTTGCCGTAGAAGTTTTCAAACCCTTCTTTTGTACTGCCGCCATCACTTTTTTCGGGGAAACGATAGTGCGCTTGAGCCGGATTAATAAAGGCTACTTTGTCATAGCCGCCGCTAACGGCCATAGCAATAATTCTTTTTGCGGCAAGTTCAACCCATTTGCCAGTATCTTGAACATAAGGCCCAGCCGGAACTTTTTGGACTGGCAACTCTTCTATTTTTTTATAAAGCTCTGTAATTTTATTTCTTAATTCTGAAAGCATATCTGCTTTTTCTTCAAAATCAGAAACTTTTTTACGAGCGTATTCCGCTTCAATTAAATAATCATTTATCCTGCCTTCTTCATATTGAAGTTGTTCAATTTGTAAATTGATTTTTTCTTTTTCTTTTTCTATTCTTTGGGCTTCTTCTTTTTCATCGCGTAAAACAAAACCAACATCTCGGCCGCTCTGCGCCCAATCCGATTGCACTTCTTCAACAAACAAAACATTGTTTCCAAGAACATCTTGGCGGTCATTTGTACGCAAGTGATACAACACATTGGCGTCAGGAAAGTGAGAATTGTAATAATTAAAAGCAATGTTTTTGGCTGCTGGCCCGGACAAAACAACTGGAATCTCTCGATAGTTGTCGCCGCCATCCAAAGTCCATTCTGAAAATTTTGAATTTCCATTAGCGCCAAGACTTTCATTGGCTTCGTATGCAAGCTCTTGTTTGATGTCTTCAATGTCTTCAAACGAATCTATTAATTCGTTATTAACGTCATACAAATCAAAGGGATAATAATTACGGTCAAACTTGTAAGCTATAAAAGAAAAGTTTTGCCCGCCAATGTTAACCACAAATTCATAAGCACCTTCAACCGGTTTGCCATTTGGGTCAACCTGTTCTGGCATTTGGTCCGTTACATCTATAACACCAATTTCAGGGCGACCAGCAGATTCATAAACCACATCACGCGGGTTATCAAAGGCTTGCAGGTAATCAACAATTTGTTTCTGCGATACTTTGTTTTTGCCTTGGCTCATCAACCATTCATCAAGACCTGTCCAGAAGTATTCGCCTTCTTTGCCCCCGGCTTGATTTGCGTTTGCGTTGAACCATTGCCGCCACACACCAGCCGATTGATTCTCAAGTTTGTTGGGTGCATTAATGACAAGCCGGTTAAGCGGCGAGTACAGGAAATCCTCCGCCATCACTTGCTGTGATTCTGGCGAAAGGTTTTCGTAATCTTCTTGAGATAAAGCGAATTGAGGAATGCCTTCCTGTGCTTTTTCGCGCATTTCCTGCGTGACGTTAAAACCGGTTTGTTCTGTTCTAAAAGCAGGTTCATTGGAGTGTAGCCAATTCAATGCTTGTTCGCGGTTTTCAAAAGGACCGGCAACTATGTCTTCGTCACGAATGCCGCCACTTTGGTTTTCTGAGTTTTGTTTATAAACAAAATCTTGTTTTCCTTCTGGGGCCATAAGGTCTGCAAACAAACCATAAGTTTCAGTTTCGCCACCCTGTAAATGGTCTTTGGTTTGCAGCGACACCGTTTCCAATTTGCCGCCGCCAACTTTGGGCAACAACTTCTTGACGGCAGTCGGAACGATTTGGTCATAGAAGGCTTTCATGCCTTCTCCTCCAATTTTTAGGTCACCACCTTTAATTGATTGGCTCGACGATTGTCTGCCTTCTTCTGCCGCCGTTTCAAACTTCTTAAACAATCTTTCGGCAGGGTCTTTGCCAATTTTTTCAGCCAGTTCATTTTCATCGTTTACGATAAAAGTTGGGCCTTGCTCATCTCCAATAAAATCAACATCAACATTAAGACGCCCATCATCAAGCACCGTTCCAGTGATTGAACGAACTTGTTTGCTCAAGTCATACCTGTCAGCAGACTGCTCACCATTGACAAACGCCACTTTTTCATAACCGCCTTCTGCGGCCATGACCATAATGCGTTTAAGCGCGAGGTTGAGCCAGCCTTCTGTATTGGTGATGAAGGGGGCTGCCGGTACACTGCCAGTGGTGCGAGGCAGAGACTCCATGTCTACCAAACGGTTGTATTCCGCCGCTTCTTCAGCGTTTAATAGTCCATTTGACTTAAATTTAGCGTCCAGAGCGTCAAGGCGTGCTTTGTTGAAGAACCCAAAGTCCAGCGGTACGCGCTTGTTGGCTTCGTCCTTTGACAATCCGGATTGAATTAAACGCTTGACTTCTTTGCGGCGAACCTTTGAGCCTTGCTGCGCCCAATCGGATTGCAGTTCTTCAACAAACAGAACCCTATTGCCTTCGGAATCGATGCGGTCGTTTACACGAATGTGGGCAAGAATGTTGCCTTGATTCCAGTGACCAGACTTGTACTGATTGCTTTCTTCGGTTCTGATGATTTGCATAAGACGGTCATGCTCCGCCCGATATGCCTCATCTCTTTGGAAAAAGCCAATATTATTTGGATGAATTTCAAGGCGTTTTGCTTCTGCTTGTTTGGCTCTATATAAGTCATTAAATTTTTGTTTTGCTTCTGCAAGCCGTTTAGATTTCGGCAACGTCAGCAACACCTCGCGGTAATTCTCGCCGCCGGGCAGGGTGTAGGAGCCGTAATTGGTGGGATTTTTGTAAGACTTAACCAATTCTTCACGGACAAAAAATTTGGAGTTGCTCTCCAAACTTTCTTTTTCCGCACGAACCTGTGCGGCGTTTTCTTTGTCGTAGCCCGCAATCCGCATACCGGCATCGTCGAAGACATACCATCTCTGTTCCATCTCCGGCACACCCAGCGCCACCTCCTCAACGCGAACGCCACCGTCGCGCAGATACTGTTCAACTTGTTGTTTGGTGACTTTGCCCTGTTGAAGGTCTAACCAATCATTAATTCCAGACCATTCGACTTCGTCTTTCTTGACCTGACCCTTGTTGACCAGACCTTGGATAGCCTGTTTCCAACCCGCCGCCGGCGCGGCATTAGTCTGGATATTCTGAATAGAATCAGCAAGGGCACTGTATAAACCAAGTTCAGTGCGGCTGGTGCGCGGTAGGGCGTACTTCGCGTCTTCCGGTTTGATTTTCTCAACGCGGTATCTGTAAGCGCCATAAGCATTGTCTAGGCGGTCCCTGCCACGCAGCGCGTTGCTTAAACCTTTGTAGTAGCCCATGACCTTATTGTTGTTGCGCGGGTCTACCACAGCATGAGTATGCTCAGGTTTCCTTTGGGCAAACTTTGCGCCCTCTGACGGACGTTCTTCACGAGCGCCCTTCAACTCGCCCTTCAATGCGCGTTGGAATACCTTATCGGTGCTATCAAAGCCTTGCCCGCGCAGAGTCGAACCCATCGACTCAAGGAACAACTTCATGCGGTTTAACAATCCTTGGATAACGCCAGTAGGCTTGTACTTTCCGCCCATCCAGTCGCCAAACGCATCAGCGATGGCTTCTTCGATTTGTTCTTCTTCGCTAAGATTACCATACCGTTCTTCGGTGCGGTACTTCTTAATCCATTCGCTCTTTGCCTTGCGAGTAAGGATGTCCCACTCTTTGTCGCTGAACATCCCAAGCTCACGCAGGGCGTGGACGGTTTCATGACCAAAGGTCGCCAGTACACCGCGCGTGTTATCTAAAGAAGCATGGATGACCCGGTTAAGGTAGTAGCCATCCACCGGAGTCATCTGTCCATTGACCATGCTGGTCAATTTGTTGGAGATATTCAGCCCAATGTTTTGCAGACCCATCTGGTCCAAAACACCGCGCAGACGCGACGTAACCGCCTGCACCTTCTGTTGCATCTCAGGTGTAGCTTGTGGTTCAAACGTTGTTTCTGCACCCTCTTCAGTCGGGGTTTCTTCTGGCGCAAATAAGTCTTTCTGCGCCTTTCTCAGACCCTCCCGATGCGGGGCTTCATCCTGATAGATTGCTTGCTGCTGTTCAAGCGCAGCGTTTTCGGCAATAAACTTTTCCGCTTCCTCGCGGGTTGCAAACGGTACTACCGTCTTCGCCGTTTTGCCCGGACGGTACTGACGAACTTCATATCCGCTTTCCTCGCCCTTCTTTTCGTTGATTGGCTTAACTTCTGTCGGGGTCGCAATCTTTTCCCGCTCTTGATTTAATTGTTCAATTTGTTGCTGTGCTTCGGCAATTTTTGCCGCAGCATTGTCATGCTCTTCAGAAAGTTTTTCATCGCTCATATCACTGGCAATGGCGATGTTCAGGTTTTCACTTACTGCCGAAATGATTTCGTTCTGAGACTCAATCTTTTTGTCAATCTCACCAGTCATGCGCTCAACACGCGCATCCATCTGGGTCTTGATGTTTTCTGCTTCTTCGGGAGTGGCGGCCTTGCGAGTAACGTTGATGCCGGTGTTTGTTACTTCATAGCCTTCGGCAGTGGTCTCCCCGGTCTGGCGGGTAACAGGCGAAGCGTAAAAGTATGGCGTCGTCCCATCTAGGTGAGGAGCAATGCGGTCTTCTTCTTTGATGAAGCTAAATTGTGGAGCTTCTTCAGTTCCGGTGTTAACAACCTCGCCGCGACGGATAAGCTCATTGGCTACAGCAGTTGCATCACCCTCGTGTGCAACATCATCGCTTGTTTGTTTGTTGATGTAATCCAAACCAAACGGCTTGTCTTTTTCAGCCTTTGACAAGAAGTTTTTTGCTTCAGCAGAAACCGTTTCTCCGGCAAGATTGCTGCCAAGCGGGTGTGCAATTTCAGCAACATCTGGGATGGCTTGCTCTTTTTCTTTTTCTGCCTGCGCCCGCTCTTCCATGACCTTTTGTGCGCGTTGGGCCTGAAGTGCGTTGATACCACCTGCACCACCACCCATAAGAGCGCCCATAGCACCAGCCATACCAGCGGCAGCACCAACGCCTTGCATCGGGTCTTGTTGACCCGGCATGAAAATGTTTCCAAGGTACTGACCGCCGCCTTCTTCGCCCGCCTCAGAAAAGCCTTCACCAAAAAAACTTTTGGCAGTTTGTTTGCCAAATTGAGATGCGCTCTTGCCTAAAGTCTTGCCTGCCGCCCCAGCAACAAGTTGCTCTAAAGAGTGCCCGCCGGGAACAGCGTATTGCGCTACAAGACTTAAAGCGGTGGCCGGAAGAAGAGAGCCACTTGCTGCGCCTTCAGCAACAATTCTGCGAGCATCCTCTGGGCTTGCACCTTCTTTGATGGCAGCTTGATACTCTGGAGTTTCGGCAAGTTTTGCCGGCTCCATCTCCATGACGGAGTTAAAGTTTTGATTGGCTACGCTTGCACCTTGCATAGTAGCGCCACCAACAACCGTCTTGATTGTTTCTGGACCACCAAGGAACTTCATGCCTTTCTCGCCAAGAATCTTGGCTGCGCGCTCTCCAGCGGCTTCGGCCAGTTTGGGTGCTACAGCTTTGCCAACTTTGGTAAAGACGTTTCCCAAAAACCTGCCGCCAACAAGTGAAGACAAGGCTTCCGGTCCATAGCTTGCTAAAAGTTCTGGGGTTGTGAGGGTTTCTCTGGCGGCAATCCCGGCTTCATCTAAAAGAGATGTTGACTCTTCAAGTTTTTTGGCAAGATTTTTCTGTGCTGCCTTGGATTGCTCTGAATACAAGTCTTTTTGAAGGTCACGCATAAACTTGGCATTTCCTCTCGAAATACCAAGTTTTCCAATGTCTTCAGAATATTCGGGGGCAACACCCTTCAACAAACTGGCTATTCCTTTATCGGCGCCAGTCAATCTTCCAAAAGTATCGGTTGGAGTAAATTCTGCAAATGTTTCAGCAAAACTAGGAATGATTCCAGCCGTACCCACGGCAACGTCACGCAGACCGGCGCCAAACGTGTATGGCTTTTTAGGAATTTCAGGCGCGGGCAGATTGATGTTTTTTGATTTAGCAATCTGACTGACGTAATCATCCACCAGATTAACTGGTACGTCGTCAGGAATACTAACCGGACCTAATCCGGGAACATCAATATTTACAGGCATTTAAACACCCATGAAGTGTTTTAACACTTTAACCTAAACCGGCCATTGCTTTCAAGTTCGGGGTAATGCCGTATTGCGATTCAAGGTCTTGACGCATACGTTG
>Ga0114968_10004293_pt1 | contig 10636 bp, 7 predicted proteins | sample M_130807_EF_Meta_FD_87020 | JGI IMG/M metagenome (GOLD analysis project Ga0114968, IMG submission 87020) | Freshwater microbial communities from Lake Montjoie, Canada to study carbon cycling - M_130807_EF_MetaG | ecosystem: Environmental > Aquatic > Freshwater > Lake | place: Lake Montjoie... | reverse complement strand
TCACCGACGGGGGTGTCGATGGCGGGCTGGGCATCCACGACGACACCCTGCTTGCCGAAGAGGGCATAAACCGGGCTGGCGAATTTACCGGAGAGGAACTCGCCCTTCTGATCGGCCCAGTGGTCTTCGGCGGCGCTGGCGATGTAGATGGGGCGCGGCGCTGCAAGGGCGATGAGCATGTGCATGTCCACCGGGCAGGCGGCGGCGTGGCCGGCATAGCTGGAGTAATTCGGCGTGAACCAGTGTGGGAATGCCTTGGTGATGATGGCGGTGGTTTCGCCGAAGTCGCGCCGCATGAGGGCGGCACCGCCTTCACCGGAGTCGTTGGAAATGACGATGCCGAAGCGCGTGTCCTGCACGCCCGCCCAAAGCGAGGTTTTGCCCAGCCGTGAGTGGCCGATGACGGCGAGGTGCCCGCCGTCGATCAGTGGCTCCGTCTGCAAGTAGTCGGCGATGCGGCTGAGCCCCCATGACCATGCACCGATGGCTCCCCATTCACCGTCTTTCCAGACCGTGTTCGCACCATCCTTGCTGACGGCGGCGCGCAGGCCCTCCTTCCAGCCGTCCGCGCGGTCGGGTTCGATGTCGCCGTAGTAGGCGGTGGCGACGGCGAATCCCCGCTTCAGGATCATTTCGAGCGGCCAGCGGCTGCTTTCGGTGCCGCGGGTGGCCTCCGTGGCGCGATGATCCACGATGTTCTTCTCCTTGCTTTCACGCATCCAGCGGGTGCTGAGCGGGACATCGGCCTCGGTGCTGACGGCATGATTACCACCGAAGCTGAGGCCGACGAAGCAGGGGGCCGCTTTAGTGGCATTGGGCGTGTAGAGCATCACATCCATGCCGGGCCAATTGGGACGGCTTGGCAGTGAGATGTGGATGAATTTCCGCGTGGCGAGGCCGCCCAGCGCGTCCGTTTTCGTCTCAGTGACTTCAAACTTGGGCGCGCCGATGTCAGCGGGTGTTTTGCCATAGACGTGGTTTTCGAAGAGCTTGAGAATCTCAGACCGGCGCTGCTGGGTCCAGTCATCGGCGGTCGTGAGCTTCAAGTCAGGCAGCGGATCGCTGCCGACTTTGGCTTCATCGTAGTTCACTCCGGGGCGTGGAGTTTGCGCCAGAGCGGAGGCGGCAAGCAGGAGAAAGAGGGCGGTGCGCATGGTTGGAAAAGACGGAACGTAATGGGGGAACAGAATTGTGCGTGCCATTGCTGGCAAGGCATTGTTTGATCGGTGGCATTTATGAATTCCTCCGCTGAACCACCGCCGCTGCCCACATCGAAGCCTGAGCTGTCCCCACCCTTTTCGCGGCTGGGGGCTGTGCTGGCAGTGTGCGTGATCGCCGCCTGCGTGGTGTTTGTGGTGCGCATGCAGTCCGCTCATAGGGCGGGACGAGGAGCGGAGGTGCGTCCGAACCGCATGCTGGAGCTGATGGCCCGCTATACCGTGGGACTGAAAGAACTGCTGCGGAGCGCGCAGCAACCGGATGCGGCACTGCTGCGGACGGTGCAGCAGGACATCGCCAAATTTTCTCGCACGGACGAAGATGCGCTGCGGCTGTTGATTTTGCAGTCCTGGCTGCGGGACGCCTGGCCTCAGGCGGCTGAGCTGGACGCTGTGGCAGTCAAGAATCCGGGTTTGCAGGCGGATGTGGCGACGCTGCGCCAGTTGAGGGCGAAGAACGGCGAAGTGTCTGATGAGGCCTGGAAGAAATTGCGTCAGCGGCACGGCTGGATCGCCCATCTGGCGCATGCACAGACGGCGGATGACAAGGCAAGACAGGCCGTGGCGCGGCAAGGCATGGGGACGGCGATGGTTTTGATTTGCCTCAGCCTGCTGGGGATGCTCGCAGCGGCGGGCGGCCTGGCAGTGCTGATTCTAGGCATCGTGCGCTGGCGCGGCGGGAAGCTGCGCCTGACGTTGGCCTTGCGCAGCCATGCGGAGGGCGGTGTGCTGCTGGAGGGATTTGCGATTTTTCTGGCCTTGTTTTTGTTTCCGCCCTGGCTGCTGCGTCAGTGGTCAGTGTCACTGCCGGGCTGGGCCGCTTATGGGCCTGCGGTCATCGCTTTGATCATCGGCATGGCGTGGCCGCGGCTGCGTGGCCTGCAGCGGCCACCATGGCGTGCGGCGTTGGGCTTGCATCGCGGTCAGGGGCTGTGGCGCGAGATGGCAGCGGGCGTTCTGGGCTGGCTGGCGGCACTGCCACTGCTGGTGGTGGGCATGGTCGCTGCCTCATGGATCATGAAACTGACGGGCGAGTTTCCATCGCACCCGATTGTGGATGTTTTTGCGGGCAATGGCTGGGCAAAACTTGGCGCGGTCCTGCTGGCGGTGGTCTGGGCGCCGGTCTCGGAGGAGATCATGTTCCGCGGACTGCTGTTTCCCGGCTTGTCCGCATGGCTGCGCTGGCTGCCGGGCGTGCTGCTGAGCGCGTTTGTTTTTGCCGTGATCCATCCGCAGGGCTGGGCTGGCGTGCCGGCGATCATGGCGCTCGCGGGCTCCTTTTCGGTTCTGCGCCTGTGGCGGCAGAGCTTGATCGCGCCGATGACGGCCCATGCGCTGAACAACGGGATTATGTGCGCGGCGATGCTGCTGCTCTGGTGAGTACACAGACCGATCCCTGCGGGATGGTAAAGATCGGAGCAAACTGCGACGATTCGGTGACAGGGGCATAAAAAAACCGGGCTGATTGCTCAGCCCGGTTTGGGTTAACAGGAGCTTGTCCTGCGCAGATTAATGTTCGTAACCAGCCTCACCGTGATCGGAGAGGTCGAGGCCGATCGCTTCCTCTTCAGGAGTAGGACGCAGACCCACGAGGATCTTGACCACTAAGGTGATGACGACCGTAGCGACAACCGAGAGCACGATAGTGATGCCGCAGGCTTTGAGCTGATTCATCAAAATGCCACCCTGACCACCGGCATCAACAATCGCTTTGGCGAGATCCTTATTCACATAGACGTTCACCTCAGTGAGGTTACCGTTGATGGTGTTGTTGGCGAAGATGCCCGTAACGATGGCACCGAGGGTGCCGCCGATGCCGTGGACGCCGAAGGTGTCGAGCGCATCGTCATACTTGAGCAGAGGCTTCAGAACCATGACACCGATGTAAGGAACGACACCGGCAAGGACACCGATGATCATGGCGGCCTTCGCATTCACAAAGCCGGCAGCCGGGGTGATGACGACCAGACCAGCGACAGCGCCGGAGCAGAAGCCGAGGACGGAGGGCTTGCCTTTGTGGATTTTTTCCACAACGGCCCAGACGAAGCTGGCGGTGGCGGCGGCAAGCGTGGTGGTCATGAAGGCGTTGGCGGCGATGCCGTCAGCGGCCAGGGCAGAACCGGCGTTGAATCCATACCAGCCGACCCAGAGCATTCCAGTGCCAACCATGACCAGCACCATGCTGTGCGGCGCCATTTTGTCCTTGCCGAAGCCTGCGCGTTTGCCAAGCAGGATGCAAAGCACCAGAGCGGACCAACCGGAGGACATGTGAACGACGGTACCACCAGCGAAGTCGATGGCAGGAACACCTGAGCCGGTGTTCCAGACACCGTTCATGAGGCCGTCGAAACCCCAGACCATGTGAGCGAGAGGGAAGTACACGATGAACATCCAGAGGGTGATGAAGAGCATGATGGCGGAGAACTTCATGCGCTCGGCGATGGCACCCACGATGAGGCCGGGGGTGATGATGGCGAACATGAGCTGATACATGCAGAACACAGACTGGCTCGGCCAACCGGCGTAGTTGGTGTTCGGCTTGTAATCAACGCCTTCGAGGAAGAAATACTTGAAGGAGCCGAGGTAGGGTGCCCAAGAAGGAGCGGCCCAGTCTTTCGGTGCTCCCTCAGGTGCCAAATGTTCGCCAAAGACGAGCGAATAACCGACGAAGTACCACAGGATGGTGACCAAGCCAGCGCAGCCGAGGCACTGGGCGAGGACGGATAGAACGTTCTTGGAACGAACCAGACCACCGTAGAACAGGGCGAGGCCGGGGAGCGTCATGAAGAGCACTAAGGCGGCACAGATCATCATGAAACCGTTGTGACCGGGGCCGGGAAGTCCCGTCAGCGATCCTGCAGGAGCCATGTTGTTGAAGTACTGCTTGATGTCAGCCACATCCTTCGTGACGTCCTCAAGAGTGGGCGCAGCTACAGCGGGTGCTGCTGGAGCAGGCTCGGCCGGGGCCGGGGCAGGCGCTGCCGCAGGGGCAGCCGGGGCAGGGGCGGCAGCGGGTGCCGGTTCCGCAGTCTGGCCTCGGGCGGCGCCGGGGCTGATTGCGAGTGTCGAGAGGGCAACTACCGCAGCAATTGCCATGCTGCGCCAGGTTCGAGTGTGGTTGATTTTCAGCATAATTCAGGGTGTGGAATTTAACTCCGAGGCGAGATAAAGCAAAGTGCGTGCCAAGTCTTCTTTTGATTTTGAGATGCGAGTTTTCCAAAACCACTCCATATACCAGCTGCGAAGGCATCTGGTTTATACAAAAAAAGCGGGTGGCCTGCCACCCGCTTCGAAAACGCAGCCATTGTTTCAAGCTCTATTTATTTGGCAAATGGGCTGAGAACGATCTTTTTGAACTCTTCCGCCAGCTTGGCGATGGCCTCCTTGGGACCCGTGAGCTTCACAAAGATGTTTGACTCCCCGGCCGGAACAATCGCGGCGATGAGAGTGTAGTTCTCCCGCGGCGTCTTGGCTCCCATCGGGGGGCCGTCATTGTAGGTGCCGGAGGCGGTCACCAGGGTGATCTTGGTGCCTCCGGCATCGAGTTCTTCGCGCTTAGACTCCGGGGTGCCCTGGAACTGGCCCAGCCAGCGTTTCACGTTGGCCTCGGTGTCGCCACCGCCGCCGGGGCCAGGGAAGCTGTAAAACACGGCTTCAACCGGCTTTTCGACCCCTTCCACCTTTGCAGCCAGCGTGCCGGCGCGGAACATCCCGGTGCTTTGGATTTCGGCCCAGGGAGTGGCGAACTTGAAGGTGAGCCCGTTGACTTCGAGCCTGCCCTCTTCGCCACGAACGACGGAAGTGAGCGAGATCAGGACGATGATTGTGGAGATAAGAAGGCGTTTCATGGGATGCTTTAAGATAAAGGGGAGATTACTTGGTGACGTGCATCACACCGCGCATCAGCATCCAGTGGCCGGGGAAGGTGCAGATGTAGGGATAGTCGCCAGCTTCGGCAGGCGCGGTGAACTCAATGGTCTCGCTGTTGTTCGGCTGCACGAGCTTGGTGTTGGCCACGATGTCAGGCTTCGCGGCCTCGGGAATGTAGCTCTTCGCCATGCCCTGCGGATCAGCAAGCATGGCATTGGCGAGCGCGCCCACGGCATCGAGCTTGCCGGGTTTCAACAGCAGGAAATTATGCGGCTGTGGCAGCACGCCACCGGAGTTGTTGAGCGTGAGTTTAACCTTCTGGCCAGCCTGCACGCTGAGCTCGGTCTTTTCAAAGCTGAGCGGCGACGCGGGATTGGCGCTGGGCTTGAGTTCGATGACGGCGACGCTGGCATCCTGGGCAAAGCCGGAGAATGCGAAGGAGGCGGCGGAGAGGATAAGGAGGCGGGTGTACTTCATGTTGTTGATGGGGGGAAGCTTAATCGGGCCGCGTCATCCCGGAATTTCAACTACTTTCGTGGCAGTAAAGTCTGGATTGCTGCGGTCTGGCACGAAAGTTTCTCCCTAGCCATGGCGTAGTCACCAGGCACATGAACGAGTTTCGCGCCACCTCCCTCGCCGCCCATTCGCTTAGCCGCCGCCAGGTTTTGCGGGGGCTGGGTTCGATGATTTCACTGCCCTTTCTAGAGTCTTTCGGCGCACGTGCCTTTGCTGCGGCCAAACCGGCTGCGAAGCCGATTCGTGCTGCATGGATGTACATTCCCAATGGCGTGAACGTGGAACAATGGATGCCCACGGGGGACGGCGCTGGCTACCAGCTTTCTCCCTCGCTAAAGCAGATCGAGCAGCACCGCGATGATTTCATGGTGGTCTCGGGACTGATGCAGGATTTCGCCCGCAGCCATGGCAATGGCGGTGGCGACCATGCGCGGGCGACCGCCACATTCCTGACGGGTTGCATGCCGAAGAAAACAGCGGGCGCGGACATCCATCTCGGCATTTCAGTGGATCAGATCGCGGCGCAAAAAATCGGCCACCTCACCCGGCTGCCCTCGCTGGAGCTGAGCACCGATGGGCAGCGCAGCTCGGGCAAGTGTGACTCCGGCTACTCCTGCGCCTACCAGTTCAATCTGGCATGGAAGAACGAGACCATGCCGATGGCTCCTGAAATGGACCCGCGGCTGGTGTTTGAGCGCATGTTTGGCATGGGTGCCACAGCGGGCAAGGGGCCCGAGGCGGCGCGTGCCAAGCGGATGCAAAAAAGCATTCTCGACACCGTGCTGGACGAGGCGAAAAGCCTGCAGGGCAAGGTGGATGCGAGCGACCGCCGCAAACTAGACGAGTATTTTTCAGCAGTGCGGGATATTGAGCTGCGCATCGAACGTGCGGAGAAGTTTTCCGGGCAGATGCCGGATGTCAAAATCCCGGAAGGCATCCCAGATTCCTATGAGGAGCACATCCGCACCATGTTTGACCTGATGGTGCTGGCGTTCCAGACCGACACGACGCGCCTTTCGACCTTCATGCTGGCGCATGACGGCAGCAACCGCAGCTTCCCGGAACTCGGCGTGCCGGACGCGCATCATTCGCTCTCACATCACCAGAGCGATCCGCAGAAGCTGGCCAAGATTGCGAAGATCGACCAGTTTTATCTGCGTCAGTTCGGCTACTTCCTCGACAAGATGAAAGCAGTGAAGGAAGGGGACAGCACGCTGCTGGACAATTCGATGATCGTGTTTGGCGGCGGCATCGGCGACGGCAACAAGCATAATCACGACAACCTGCCGATCCTGCTGGCAGGGCGCGCCGGCGGCACGCTGACACCGGGCAAGCGCGTGGTGCTGCCAGGCGAAACACCGATGACGAATCTCTATCTCTCCATGCTGGACCGCCTCGGCGTGCCTGCGGAGAAGGTGGGAGACAGCACCGGCAAGCTGGAGGTCAGCTAAGTTCAGACCCCGGCGTTTTTTCGGCTCAGCGCCCCGTAGGCAATGGCCGCTTGATCATGGGGGGCAGGTCTGGCGTGGACTTGCGGATGCCGGGAGGCGGCATGTTGTTGGTGGGCTGAGTGACGGATTTGCCACGGCTGCCATTTTTAGAAATGCCCGGCGGCATTTCTGCCGCCTCGGCGGTTTTCTGCAGTGGTTTGGAAGTCATGGGCAGTGAGTACCAGTGCATCTGCGGCACTGCGCTGAGTTCCACCCACTGCTGTGAGCCGAGTTTTTTCCACTCCAGTTCCACCACCGCCCAGACATGCGTTTCCCACGGCATGCGGGAGCGCAGCTCCTGGGCGAGTTGAGAATCCTTGTCGAGGAAGACGGAGGCCTGAAAGGAGTTTGGCGGCGCAGGACCGACGCGGAACGCATCTTTGTGATCCAGGTTTGGCACACTGTCTTCAAAGAAGTGATGGCGGATGATGCCGACATGGAAGCAGGCCTTGCCCTCCTGATAAGATTGAAAGAATTTTTCCAGCATGCGGTCTTTGAATTCCACAAAGGCGACCCAGTCCACCTTGAAGCCGTCTTCCTTCTCCTCCAGCATCACCGGCACGGCAAACTCCCAGGTTTTGTTTTCCAGGCTCAGGATGCAGTGTTTGCCGGAACCCAGTTCGGGATTGGGATCCATGCGGACATACTGAATGCGGTCCACCAAAATAGGGCCTTCCGGCGCGCGTGCGTAATAGCGCTCCATCAATGGCTTCATCAGTTCCGCGCCGAGGGTGAAGCGGAGACGTTCTTCGACGGATTTCGCGGCGAGAAATTTTTTGAGCGCCTCGACCGCAGGGCGGGCGGCAGGCGGGATGTCCTCCTCTTCGATGACCGGGGACTGCGCCTGACTCGAGGGGGCGGCGGAGGGGCTGCCTGCGGGCTCCCCGCTGTTCATGGCAGCTTTGGCGGGCACTTCGAGCAGCGTATCTGCTGTGGAAGCGGCGGGCATGGTGGAGACCGCCGGTGCGGCGCTTGCCACTGAAGGAAGAGGCGCAGAGCGGGCAGTGTCCATGCTTCCAGCCGCAGCGGGCGCGGTCTCAGTCTTTGGCGCGACCGGCTCTTTAGGATCAAAGCCGACAGCGATGGGGGCCGGGGACGGCGTGTTTTCGGTGGATGATGCGGAAAGAGGGGCCGGATTCGAGACGAGCGGAGCTGGCGTCGAGGGACGGGGGGCTTCCTTGGAGATTTCTTCAGCCACCTCATGTCCAGCAAGGCTGGGGAGCAGGCCGGGAAGATAATCTTTGAGATAATCTTTCAACAGATAGCCGACGAGGCCAAGAAACCCGAGCAGGAAGATGGCGGCGAATGCGAGCCGGATGAAATTTGTCCCTCGCGGAGCGCGCATGCTGGCAATGCTCCGCCCAGACGGAATCGGTGTCATGGGTGCAGCGGCGGCGGCATCGTGCCCGAAAGCAGTGCTCAGGCTGAGTGCGGGAGCACCACCTGCCTGGAGCGGCTGCGTCATTGGAGAAGCAGGTGCAGCCGACATTTCCCTGCCGAGGAGCGATGATCCATGCAAGGCACCGGCCATGCCTGGCATGCCGCCGGCACTGCCCATGGGCTGCATGTTTGGCAATGAGGGGGAGCCGGGAATGAGGCGTGACTGATTGGGCAGTCCGGTACCTGAGAATCCGGACGGCGCATCTGGCGCACCCAAGGAGGGCATGGCTCCTGGTGATGGCGGAGCCGAAGACCAGGGCATCTGGCCGGCAGGGGCGCCCAATGATGCGGTGAGAGGCGGCTGTCCTGGAGCACGCTTTGGCGGCAAACCAGTGTTTGACTGGGGCGACAGCATGCCGACCTGCGGCATCTCTCCCAGCATGGGGGATTGCGGCGGTGCAGGAGGCCAAGCTGGCGGACCTGCCGGGGCTGGAGCTGGCACAGGAGGTGGAGACCAGTGCTGCACCGGGGCTGCCACCGGAGCGGGCTGGGGCGAAGTGACCGTTTGTTCGCAGCTAGGGCATGGACCCGAGACACCGGCCATTTGTGCAGGCACAGTCAGAGTCGTGCGGCAGAAACCGCATTGGAACTGGAGCATCTCCGGATTCATCTCATCGGGTCATATCATTATGATCATTTTCATTAATTATCATTCAAGGATTGGTTTTGACAAATTGAAGTTGAAAAAGTAGCTGACTTCTTTGGTGTGGTAGATTGAAAATCAGGCATATCGGACCATAGCGCCGCCGCCGCCCGTAAATGCACCACCCAGGCGGGGAACCGTGTCAGGTTCGGCCAGCATCCAGATGCGGTGCTGCCTCCGAAGCCGTATGCGGCGCAGCCATTGGCGGCCTGCGATGCTGGTGAGACCAAGCAGCAGCACGCTCGTGGCACTCCAGACTGCCGGGGGCATGAGACCGGCGGGGCTGAGCATGGCAGGTGCTTTTGACGCGGGGGCGAACTCTGCCAGAGCCTGGCCGGTGCCTGTCTCTTGGGAAGGGGCGGTGCCCAGGGCTTTCTGCAACCAGAACAGCCGTGTCGAAAGGTGGATGGTGTAGCGGCGCAGTTGATCATGCACATCGCTGGTTTGCAGGGATTCGTGCAGGCATGCCTGGACCGTTTCGCTGAGGAATCCGCTGGAGATCTGATTGTGGATGGATCTGCTGACAAACAACCGGGTGCGCCACGGCTCGCCCAGCGGATAGACCAGCAGACAGGCATCCGACTGTAGCAGGCTGCCGGAGGCGATTTTTTCCAGTTCCGCACTCTCGGGGAGCTTTTGGTCATGGTCGAGCATCAGCACGAACAATTTGATGCGCGCATCGCGGGCGTGGAACTCCAGCAGACGCATCAGGTCGTGGTTCTGAATTTCAGGAACGAGCTGCTCGGGGTCGATGAGATATTCCCTGGGCAGAGACTGCGCGCATACGGCTAGAAACTCCGCGGGCACGTCCTGCAGCGCAGCAAGCGGAGTCGGTAGCTGCGCCCTGCCGCCCGGCTGGCTTTGCACCGGCATGCCGAGAATGGATTCGGGCAGAAACAGCCGCATGTCCTCGACCTGCAGGCGGGGGGAGAGTTCACTGTCGTGCTCGTTGAAAAAATGATCGAGTCGCGGACCGCTGGTCAAGGGTTTGCGGATGAGTTCGTTGATGTCGGTTGTACTTTCGCCACTGCTGGGAGGCAGCACCCCCGGGCCATTGAGCACCGGCAGGCTGTTTCGAAATGCCTTGAGTTCATGCTCACTCCAGCGCGGCAGCGGCAGGGCGCTTTCTTCGGCTTGTTCATTTGGCTGCGGCACGCCTGCGGTGGCAATGCTGCCAATCAGCAGGAAGAGCAGCGCCGACCTGGAGGCTCTGCCGCGCTGCATCGCATTCGGCGTTGGGATTGGGGATGTCTTGCTCATTTTTTTTGAGCGGGAGAATCTGCCAGAGGTCGTGATGCCGGGCGGTGCCCGCCGCGCAAGGGCTGCAGACCAATATCAGGAGCGGCGTCGGTCATGGTGGCGGCCTCCGGCTGCCACTGCATGCTCCGCGCATGCTTCCGCAGCACCGCCGTGGCGCGCAGGCAGGCGTCTTCAATGGCCATGCCAAAAGCACCTTTCCT
>Ga0114968_10004291_pt1 | contig 10638 bp, 14 predicted proteins | sample M_130807_EF_Meta_FD_87020 | JGI IMG/M metagenome (GOLD analysis project Ga0114968, IMG submission 87020) | Freshwater microbial communities from Lake Montjoie, Canada to study carbon cycling - M_130807_EF_MetaG | ecosystem: Environmental > Aquatic > Freshwater > Lake | place: Lake Montjoie... | reverse complement strand
TCTAGACATTGATGGAAATGCCAGTACATGGGATGCTACAGCATGGAAGCTAAATTCTGGCTCTGTAATCCTGAAGTCTGATAGCGCCTGGTCACAGTGGTTCTATTCTGATTACCAGCCCTGGATGCACTATGTACCGGTTGCTGAAGATTTCAGCGATATCCAGGAGAAGTTTGAGTGGTGCGAAGCCAATCAGGAAGCCTGTCAGGCAATGGTAAATCGCTGCAAGGCGCTATTCCAGAAGGTCTATCGTCTAAGCAACGTGATTGAATCTACAACATCAAGCCTCTACAAGCTTAGTCGCCTCCAACCCTACACGCTAGGTAATCGTCGTATATTCTTTGTGCGCAGCTCAAACAATGAGATGCCAAACTTGACGGTAAATAAGCAAATCTGCAATGGAAATCTTGGCTTGGCAATGGATGTTAGCAGAAAGCTGAACCCAACTGACATCATGGTATTTATGAATACCGACTTGACAGATATGAATAACTTTGACCTGGCAAGTTTCATGGCTCAATACGATTCTTTTAACGCAAAGATTGTTTTTGGTTCTGAGAAGAATCTCTGGCCTGGTGACCTGGAGTCTATCCGATACAAGATTGAGAGCATATCCAACTCTGCCACAGAGTTCAAGTATTTGAATGCAGGCTTCTACGTGGCTGAGGCTGGTGAAATGGCTAGACTACTGGATGAGCGTGTATTTGAACTTAATGGCATCAATGAGCAGGAGTATTACACGCGTGCTTACGTAACGAAGCGTTACTCTATTGTGCTAGATGTAGAACAAAAGCTTGTAATGAACACATACAAATGTTCAGGAGAGGAAATCAATGCGAAAAAAGCGGCTGGAACCCCTTTTATTCACTACAACGCAGGTCGTTAATTACTCTGCTTTGCTGGCTTTGGCTTTCTTGACTTCCTTAGGAAATAGCATATGAACCATAGTATTTTTGACAATAACTGCTAGCTCCATCATATGGACAGGCAACTGTTCGTGACTGTATATCGTGATTTCCAAGCCATCATCATTATAAGTAAATATAAAGAATATCCACTTATTGTTGAGCTGAACGGCAATGTATGTCTCTCTGTCCCAGCCTATAGAGCATTCTTGGTCTGTCATAATGATACCTTTCGGCAATCGTAATAGAAAATTAGGCTCTATTGCAGCCCAAATCTTCTGTAAGTCCTTCTTATTCTTGAACATTGTGATTTTTAGAAAGCCTATAGAAGCAACAGAAACATCAATTTTTAGTTTTTATAAATAACCTAAAAAATGAAGAAAATAATAGGGTGAGAGTAGTGCGCCGAAAAATGGACACAGATGAAGCATTAGCAATAGCCGCAATTAGCTTATGTCTAGGAATAGCCCTTTTGTGCGGGCTATGTGTTATGTACAAATCTGTGCGTTATGAAATCCTTCGTAATTCTATTAGCGAAGGGACGTAATTATTCTTGAGAACCTCCAGCGCCAATAAATAGATTGACAATATCCAAATAGAGGTTTATGGATTCGTTAACGTAGTCTGGATTGGACCGGCATAGTTTCGCGTTCTCTTTTAGAACCTGCACATCAAAACCGATATATAAAGTAAAAAGAATTAAGATAAATCTGCTAAACCAAAGGTGGGCTGTATCGGCGTCCTCCTTTGTTTTTGTAGTAAAAGCGGTAAATATCATAGCAATGATTAGACCAAATAGAGCAGCTGATAAGTACACACCCCAGTCAAGCATGTTCTGCTTATCAATAATACCAATTGCAGTCATCGACAAAAATATTGTTCCAACAATGATAAGTGTATTAGATAATAGGTTCTCTTGTTTTAGTCTTTTTACAAAGCCTGACATGTTTTGACCAAGTAATATGCAAAAAAGTGCAAAGACAATATACTTAATAGGTCCGACTTCCATGTATAACATCGCAAATAGCAACACAAGCGTTAATAAAAACATTGTAATGTGCGTCATCGGCTTCTTTTCTAGGTCAGTTACTAGCGGGTTTTCCGTGCTAATTCCCGTTACTAGAACAGCGCCCATAAGATGGGCGAATGTGTTGGCTATAAAATATTGGCAGCCGGGCATATCTATAAAGGGGACATTTTAATTTGAGTATTAATGCCAATGTCATAAACGGGGATTATCTTCTCTTCCTCTATATAATTACGATGACCATCAACTATTGTATAATCGTTATGAATAATCTCTTCGTAAATGGGTCTAAAATTAGTTGAATAATAAAGCTCAGTTTTAAGAACTACGCGGCGTCCAGAATGAACAATCCTGCACTCATGAAGAAGGTGGGTAGGAAAGGCAATAAATGTCCACTGATTATTTCTACTACTTTCAAAGATAAACTGAGTGCCATCTTGTTTGGTTATGATAAGTTCACCACCTGTATGCGCAAAATCATCGAACGCGGGAGGAAATATTAATAGAGTTGCATAGTGTCGCTTATTATGCTTGGCATCTTTGTGAGAAACGAAGAATCCACCAGTAGTATATTCTACAACATCAAACGCCTGATTAGTATCAATCCATTTTACATAGGGTTCATACTCTTGGGGAACAAGCTGTTTCAAAGCCATAATAAGAGAGTCCTTGTTAAAACGAAAGTCAAATATAGACTTGTAATGGCGTGATAAGCGTTTATCGCCCATTACAACGTTGCTGCCGTCTATTAGACCCACAGTAGAAACGCTATACTGACCAGTGTCTAACAACTCTTTTAATGAGCCGTAACGGCGTCTGCCGCGCGGATTCAGACAACACACATACGTTAACTCAGTAGTTTGCCAGGTGACAATAGAGTCCATTTTTAATACACTGTATAAATACTGAAAAAATCTTCAACTTTTTGAGAATTTATATAATTAACCGGTAGCAAAACGACGCGTCCACTCACGCGCAGTCTCATCAAATGTGGCGCGGTCGCGAATAAACATATCGGCAATCTCAGGCATCAGCGGGTCCTTGGGATTCGCATCCGTTAGCAGACTGCAGATGCTAAGTAGAACCTTACCAACCGTCAGCGCAGGGGACCACTGGTCCTTTAGAATATCCAGGCAGATTGCACCGTGCGCGCTCACATTGGGGTGGTAAATCTTTGTCTTAAATACTACCTTCGGTGGCTTGAAGGGATAGTCACTGGGGAAGTGAATCTCCATATTGAAAATCCCTCCTGCGTAGGGGCTGTCACTTGGACCAACAATCATGGCGTCCCAAGTATAAACGTCGCCGTCGTCACGCGGACCAGCGCTACAGTTCTCAGGGGCATCCTTACGCAAATCAGAAATCTCCTTTAGAATACGGCGTGCTGACATTTTTGGGTTGCTTTTGATAATCAACTAGGTCCAGGAAGCGCATCAATTTTTAACCCAAACGCGGTTATGACCGACAGCAAAGACATGCTTCAAATCGCCGCGTCCATCAATCTTATCTTTGATTGCTTGGCAAACGTCCTTATGACCTAGAAAGCGACCATATGGTTTTTCCAAGAAAAGCGCAGCATCGTCCATAACCAAGTAGCCACCAGATTTAAGCATAGGTAGATAATTTTCAATATCTTTGCACACGACTTCGTAATCGTGACAGCCATCTATATACACAATATCATATGGACCTGTTGCATTTGCCTCATTCATGGCAGCAAAATCTGTTGACAGTCCCTTAATAATGTTAATATTATCAATTTCAACGCCCATCTTATTAAGATTCATAAATAAGGCATATGAGTAATTTTCATCGTCGTAACGACTATACTTATCGCCTAAATTAGTCAAAGGCGTAACTCCGTAAATTTCACAGGATTTCTTCATAGAGTTTGCCAGCATTTGAATAACTCCAAGCGTCCGTCCCTTATAAACGCCGATTTCTAGGAATTTAAATGATGAAGGCATTTCGCTAACAAGAAGCTGCCAGTTCCAACAAAATGCGTCTTCGCCAAAGCCATCACCCGCATTAAACGCCTTAAATAAGTTCGGAGCTAGAGCCTTTGTATTTTCATCAAAAGTTTTGTAGATAACTTCATGTCTATCGGCTTCCCCCTTGGAATAGAAATCAACAACCTGTTTAAATGATTCAAACATACTACTACAATAGGTCCCAGTACATTTAAGTGATTGTTATTTTATTCTATTTATAAGAATAGAATGATTAAATCTTTGCATAAGCAAACGCTTATTGTAATCTGCGTATATATACTTGCCCTGATAACAATGTATCTGGTTAAGCTATATTCAATTAAGTACAGACCTAATATTCAAACTATTCACGTAATTAATCTGGAGAAAGATGCTGACCGCTGGAACAATATAAAGGCTGCAACAAGCGACATTACACCCCCGGTAGAAAGATGGCCGGCGGTTAATGGCAAAGAGCTTACGCAGAATGAGATGGCTCTTATGGGCGTAGGATATGCAATGACTCGTTCAGGCAAGGGACCTTATTCAGAGCAGGGAAATGACTTGCGCAATCAGGGCGTCGTGGGATGCTTTTTATCACACAAAACCTTGATGGAGCGCCTAAGCAATCTTGATGTACCAGAACATTATGGGCATTTGATACTTGAGGACGATGTTACAATCCCTAAAAATTTCTTAAAAGAGGGGGATGAGTGGTCCAACACATATAAAAACATCCCCATGGACTGGGATTTAGTATATTTAGATATGGTAAACCCCGTTGGCTATAGCATAGGCAATAACATCATGCGCTTAAAGTACAAACCAGGACCTGGCGGCGGCAATTGGGGCACACACGCGTACATAGTGCGCCACGGTGCCATTAAGGAGAAGGTTCTACCTTGGTTAGAGCACATGATTGATACAATCGATGAGCATTACAAGCGCCAATTCAATAACTGGAGAGTTTATGGCGTTGTTCCTGGTATTATAAAATTGGACCCAGTGCTTTCTGCTCCTGAAAATTCATCTATTCAGAAAAAAGAATAGAAATATGATTTAATCTATTTAACAACAGATATTATAAATGTCTGATGTGAATGAAGCGCGAATATTAGCTTACTATAATAAGCCGAATTATCAAGTTATAACTACTTTCAGAGGTGAGGAGGCTTGGTCAAACATTGTTCAAATACGCTATCAAGCTGGTAAGTCAAGAACGCGTGTAAAAAAAGCATTTAGAAACTATGATAAAGCAAATGCACTCCTTATTGTTTATATTATTACACAAGGAATTAACAGAATAAGGGTTGGTGCAAATTATTACATGAATAAGACTGACCCCATAACAACGGCTGAAAATTATGGAGAGGGAATTATTAATATGTTCAATGAATTACCATATGAAGCATTAGCTCTTCCTGATGCGCCAAAAATACTGAAGATGGTTCTCTAGTCCATAGAGCGCGTCTTCATGCTGTGATGTGCAACCTTCCGACTGACGGTTAAGGTCGCAAAGCGGAGAGTAACAAGCGTTACAATAGCTGACCGTTCATCATCGTTAAGGTGAGGGTAAGACTCATCAACTAGGCGCTGTAGACGCTCCTCTGGTGTTAGGCGCGGGCTAATACGACGATGAAAAGCAGACACAAGATAATCAACGTAGCTATCCATATTTTTAATTTACAAGTAAGAAAACCCGCCATATCAAATTTAGTCTTAAACGGGGGGTAAAATTGGCGAATTATAATCATGGTAAAAAATAATGGCGTGCCCTAAATGTGCCCAAATCCCCGAATCACACAGTTTTACATATTTTGGAAAGCACGGTGACGCCAATTTATTTTTAACTGTACCGGCAAGAGTTTTAGATTACAAAGAGAGTGAAGAAAAGATAGTAAATTTTAAGAAGCATATTGACACAGCAAAAGGAAGTCCGTGGATATGGGTATTTGATTGTGGAAATATGCAGATGAAACATCATAGTTCTATGAATTATACGCGCAGACTAGCACAAATATTAGCAAACGAACATGAAGAAAACTTAAAAGAGATATGGATTATGCGACCAAATACTTGGATGCGAACAACGCTTAAATTTTTGAAGGCGCTATTCAAAGTCGGTTTATTCAATAAGGTAAAAATTATGGAAGGTGAAAAACTAGAGCTTTATATAGGACTTGAAAAATTTGGTTTAACAGGTAAACCGCTACAGTGGCTAGGGGTAGTAATTACACTAAAACCAGAACAACCGCTACCCGCGTTAAACTAGCCTTAAAGTAGGATGAGACAATCGCTTGCACTTCTAAAAATGAGACCTGGACCTTTTGTTCAGTTAGTAAGTAAAAGTCTGTTATCAACAGTCATTCCTCCAGTTAATATACAAACTGACGGCTCATATAGCATAACAAATAATAGAATTTCACGCACTGCAGTAATTCTAACCAAACCTAACGGTATTAACCATAGCATTTGGAATACGTATTTCGACCACGCAAATTCATATGAATCTGAATGGCGCTCAGTTCTAGATGGTCTTGAATATAGCTTAAGTAAGAAGGAGAAGGCGGTTAAATTAGAGAATGATAATCTGTCAGTAATGAATAGTCTAATTAGAAAGGAGCCACCTGCAGGGCTATACAAAGACTACTATGAATATATATATGACCTGTTGCAAAAATTCGATAACGCAGCTTTTAGATGGATACCACGCGAAAAGAATAAAGCGGATAAGTTATTTCGCATCTAGCGTCCGCTAATATATATGTAATATTGTCCTAGTGCTATACATATAGGAGGAACAATAAGAAGTTCTTGAGCGTATTCAATGCTAACGTATGAAAGCAATATATAGATTACTGCTAAGGCATTATATGTCATACCAGTATAATAATCAACCTCTGCATTTATTTCTCTGTCTCTTTCCATCGTATTTGTACTATAGAATATACTATTTATAGAATCATTTTTTAGTAGCAAAAGACATGAAAATTGAAAATATATAATATAGAAAGAACTGCTTTGAAAAACCATGGAACGACGCCTCCGAAAGGAAAAACATCGTCTGCGTGCATTCACAAAGGGGATGTATTATTTCAGAGAGGGTGATACAGCCGATAGGGCTATTCACTACGCGAAAATAGAATACAAATGGGACAATCGGAGTTGGACAGAAAACGAACTGCTCACTTTGGAAAAAGACTTGATTGAATCCATCTACGTAGAAATGAAAAATAAGTATGAAGGCTATCTTAAGCGAAATGAGATGACTTTGTTTGAAGTGGAGGAGGAATTTTCTGAGCACGAAGACTGCATTGGTCTAATCAGCCGTTTGATGGACCTTCTGACCTCATGGGATAAGATTTATGCAGCCAAAACATCTCCCGTAAATCAGCTTGCTGTACTGGCAGGTGATAGCCAGAACGTTCATACTGGTCCAGTTAACAAGCAGACCCGAACATCCATGGAGATTATGATATCGACGCCAGTTCCTAAGGAGCAGCGCACACTTGATGATATTCTTACCGTTTGGGTTATGGACTTGAAGATTGGTGCGGCTATGTCCGAAGTCTACAAGGATATGCTTTACTGGGCAAACAAGAGCTGGGTAATCCAAAAAGGCGATTATATTTACAGGCGCGCACTTCGCGGGCTATGGGCAAAGATTAATTCATACAGCGGTGACACCAGACTAGAGTTGGCAAATCGTTTGTGGGAAGAGTGCAACGAATCTGTGGGTATGTGTGCCCAGGGACATCTAAGTCGCCTAGCAAACGTTCTTGTAGGATTTGACGAAGCATTCAAGTCACCGCAGTCGTTGAAGGAGTCGCTGCAAGATGCAATGGCGCATATTTCAACCCTTATGGAACCGCTTGAAGATAAGGTGGCAAAGGCGGTGAAGGTGATGGATGAGCTTGGGCTTCCGCATGAGGAGCGGCAAGCCTGGCTGGATGCGTTTTGAAAAATATGTATTTTTTACAACCCCGCATCAACCGTACAAATCCTCATCATTTGGCACAACAATATTATTGGGTGACTGAGGAGAGTCGTACAAATCCTCATCACTTGCTACAACAATATTATTGGGTGACTGAGGAGAGTCGTACAAATCCTCATCACTTGCTACAACAACATTATTGGGTGACTGAGGAGACTCTGACCGCGACTCCGCCGGTGAAACATGATGCATAACAGCTGGCTTTTCCTTCATAGTCTTTTCACGCAATAGCGGCTCACATGATGAATTAGAAAGCGCCTCACAAACTAGAGCTGATGCAGCCTCCTTATCAGCCGCCGCCGCCAAAAGGGATGTCCAAATACTATGTTTTTTTGGCGCCTCCTCAACTAAGACGCAAAGCCCCTCAGGACGTGGCTCCTTCTTTTCGGAAATCGCGCTTATAGCCTTAAAATTACTGTACGCTACCAAAACCTTCTGAATATGCTCAGGCGTGTAATCCTTGAACATTGTATCAGCCGAACGTAGAAGTCCATCACACATCATGTTGTAATACTGGTCACAGCAGCGCCCATCACATCCTAGCTTCATACAGAATCCAATGGCGTCTCCAGGCTCCAAGTGAATCTCCGTAAGAGACCTATCGCTATTATCCAAATGCTTGCCCTTAAATATCAGACGCATGCGTCCTGAACTAACGCCTAGCGCTCCAGCAACGCGCGTGTACAGGTCGCCGATGGAAGAGTTATTAAAGTCAACGGATACGCGCAAATCATCCTTAGAGTCTAAGCGCCTGATAAGAACATCGCCGATGCGTGAAGGTGTAGCACCAAACTGCCGATGAATTTGCTTATCTATAAGCGCAATATCAGTCATTAAAGCACCCTCAGAAAGTCGCTGACGCCTATAAATGAGTAGCTCCATATCAAGGTCGTTCTTCTTCTGACAACCCGTGCTCATGAGGGAATGAATTTTTCCGTCATATATCTTGAGCTCTGCCGCAGTCGCTCCCTCCGCCTTGCGTTCGTTGCGGTATTTTAGCATAAGGTCCATCTTGGTTTTTAGTCACAGAGGTACTAAAAACTAAGGTTTCAATTTTTGTAGTGCGGATTTATTCAATCCATTGGTACTCCTTCTGCATAGCCATACCATGACCCATAGCCCGCGCAATACGGTCAAGGTCTATTGCGCGCATCTTTGTAAAATCAATAGTAGAGATATAAATGTGGCGTAAAGATGTCAGCGTTAAATGGACTTTGAATAAGTCAAATAGCGTTTTATTCGCCCATTTGCTAAATGCACCGCGGTCATACGGTCTGCTATTATCAGACGGCATTACAAATAGATATTTGCGCGGTTTAGAACCAACCGATATAATAATTTCTTCGTATAATTCTTGCGGTAATCGGTGTTTAATTTCCTTGTACGTTGAGACAGTCTTGAAATCTCTTATAGACAAAATGGAAGAAGCGCCATCAGCACCAAGCTGAATATAGCTTTTCTTTTTATCCGCAATTATGGATGCAGGTGGATTAATTCGCACCTCAAAATAATCAGCACGAACGGGCGGTAAGTATGTGTATAAGGATAATAGGAGTCTTTCGAAGGACCCTGCATCCAATGAGTCGCGCATTTTTATTATATCAGCCCATTTAACGACCTTGGCAATTTCCTTTTCTTTTTCGGTTAATTCATTCCCTAAATCCAGCTGGCGACGCTCCTCCCAGTTCATTTTCTGTATTTCCTCCCATTTGCGCTTAATTCTTTCAGAACGCCGCTGTCCATCCGTGGTATGTTTTATATATGCTACAATAGCTGAATAGAACATATGTCTATTGGCAGATGATTGCGTGATAGATTTTTCATTTAATAACGTTTGTACAGCTATACCGGGATTATCGATGATATAACCTACTTTCTGATTATCATGAGGCATAAATGATGCATATTGTGCTAACTTTTTGTTGAATAATTTACGACTGCTATCAGAAAGTCGTCCATCTGTGATGTATTCCATTATTATTTGTATATATTTTATATGTATCCAATAAAGATGTTTAAGGGTATAGGCAGACGTTCACTTGTCCTATTAATCGTATTTTCGTTAGCCTTATTTGCCTTATACGTTTTTCATTTATGGAGACCTGAAAAACATTTAGAACAGTGGTGGGATATGCAAAAACACATCATAAAAAATAAGCCTCCGGCTACAGAGCCATATGAACTTCCTAAAATTATATGGTCATATTGGCACGATGATAACATTCCCGTTTTCGTTAATCAAGTTCTGAAGCATCGCGCATCAGTTTTAGCAGGTTGGGAAATTAACGTGCTGAACGATAAAACAATTAAGAATTACATCTCTGAATTACCACCTAATTTTGATGATTTATATCAGTCACATAAATCAGATTGGCTAAGATTTGCGCTGCTTGAAAAATATGGCGGCTGTTGGCTAGATGCTACAATTATTGTAAATTCATTAAGTAAATTTAATAAAACCTACAATGAAAGCGTTGACAGGAAGAGTGAATTAACAGGATTTTACACTCCTATGGCGCTTGAAAATAATGACCCTACCACTTTTATTGAAAGCTGGTTTCTTATGGCACCAAGAGGCAGTCGCGTTATCAAAGAAATTTACAAGGAATTTACCACTGCTGTTACAATCGGTTTGCCAGAGTATAGATTAAAAGTATTGAAAGAGTTCAAAATAAATAATAACATCTTTAAGTCTGAAGGAGAAGATGTATATTTGTCTGTATACGCTGCAATTCAAGT
>Ga0114968_10004289_pt1 | contig 10640 bp, 7 predicted proteins | sample M_130807_EF_Meta_FD_87020 | JGI IMG/M metagenome (GOLD analysis project Ga0114968, IMG submission 87020) | Freshwater microbial communities from Lake Montjoie, Canada to study carbon cycling - M_130807_EF_MetaG | ecosystem: Environmental > Aquatic > Freshwater > Lake | place: Lake Montjoie... | reverse complement strand
CTTTATCCAGATGTTCTCGAATGTCGTGCTCGATATCGACCACCATCATTTCGAAGACATTCTGGAAGGATACAAGGACCGCAAGGCCTATCAGCTCGACACCGATCTGAAGGCCGATGAGTGGAAGCTGGTGATTGCCTCCTACAAGGATCTGGTGGCGCGCGAGAGCGGCAAGCCGTTCCCGCAAGATCCCAAACAGCAGTTGTGGGGCGCCATCGGCGCGGTGTTCGGCTCGTGGATGAACCAGCGCGCGATCAAATATCGCGAATTGCACGCCATTCCGGCCTCGTGGGGCACGGCGGTCAATGTGCAGTCGATGGTGTTCGGCAATCTGGGCGAAACCTCTGCGACAGGCGTGGCCTTTACCCGCAATCCGTCGACCGGCAAAAAAGAGCTTTACGGCGAATTCCTGATCAATGCACAGGGCGAAGATGTGGTGGCGGGGATTCGCACGCCGCAAAACATCACCGAGATTGCCCGCATCGAAGCCGAATCCGACAAGCCTTCGCTCGAAGTGGCGATGCCGGACGCCTATGCGGAATTCATCCGCATTTGCGGCCTTCTCGAAAAGCATTACCGCGATGTGCAGGATGTCGAATTCACCATCGAGCGCGGCAAGTTGTGGATGCTGCAAACCCGCTCGGGCAAGCGCACCGCCAAGGCCGCGCTGAAAATTGCGGTCGATATGGTCTCCGAAGGCCTGATCACCCGCGAGGAAGCGGTGGGCCGGATCGAGCCTGCATCGCTCGACCAGTTGCTGCATCCGACCATCGACCACAAAGCCGAGCGCAAGATCATTGCCACGGGTCTGCCGGCCTCGCCCGGTGCGGCGGCGGGTGAAATCGTGTTTGATTCGGATGAAGCCGAAGCCGCCAAGGCGGCGGGCCGCAAGGTCATTCTGGTGCGGGTGGAAACCTCGCCCGAAGATATTCACGGCATGCATGCCGCCGAAGGGATTTTGACCACGCGCGGCGGCATGACCTCGCACGCCGCTGTGGTGGCGCGCGGCATGGGCAAGCCATGCGTGTCGGGCGCGGGCAGTTTGCGCGTCGATTACGTCACCCAGACCATGACGGCAGGCGGTGTGAAGCTGAAAAAGGGTGATTTCATCACCATTGACGGCTCGCTTGGTCAGGTCTTGCAGGGGCATGTCAAAATGCTCGAGCCTGAATTATCAAGTGAATTCAGCACCTTGATGGAATGGGCGGATTCGATCCGCAAGCTCAAAGTGCGTACCAATGCCGATACACCGCTTGATGCCCGCACCGCCCGCGGTTTCGGTGCCGAAGGGATCGGCCTGTGCCGCACCGAACATATGTTCTTCGAAGGCGAACGCATTGTTGCCGTACGTGAAATGATCCTGTCGGATGACGAGAAGGGCCGTCGCGCCGCTCTCGCCAAATTGCTGCCGATGCAGCGCAGCGATTTCTATGATCTGTTCACGATCATGAAGGGCCTGCCGGTTACCATTCGCCTGCTCGATCCGCCTTTGCACGAGTTCCTGCCGCATTCGGACGCCGAGATTGCCGAAGTGGCCAAGGCGATGGGTGCCTCGGAAGACAAGCTGCGCCGTCGCGCCACCGAATTGCATGAATTCAACCCGATGCTCGGTTTCCGTGGGTGCCGTCTGGCGATCGCCTATCCCGAAATCGCCGAAATGCAGGCCCGTGCGATTTTCGAAGCGGCTGTGGATGCCGCGCGCGATACCGGCGAACCGGTGATCGCCGAAGTGATGGTGCCTTTGGTGTTCGGCAAGCCCGAATTCGATCTGGTCAAAGGCCGGATCGATGCGATGGCCGAAGCGGTCCGCAACGAGAAGCAGATGCCTGTCGAATATCAGGTCGGCACGATGATCGAATTGCCGCGCGCCTGCCTGATGGCCAAGGAAATTGCCGAAACGGCAGAATTCTTCTCCTTCGGCACCAATGATCTGACCCAGACCTGTCTGGGCATTTCGCGGGATGATGCGGCCAGTTTCCTTGGTCCTTACACCGCGCAGGGTATTCTGCCCGCCGATCCCTTCGTGACGATTGACCGCGAAGGCGTGGGCGAACTGGTCAGGATCGGTGTCGAACGCGGTCGCCAGACCCGTCCCGACATCAAGCTCGGCATTTGCGGCGAGCATGGCGGGGATCCGGCTTCGGTTACCTTCTGCCACGAGGTCGGGCTGGATTATGTGTCTTGCTCGCCTTACCGCGTGCCGATTGCCCGTCTGGCTGCCGCACAGGCCGCTTTGGGCGTCAAGCCTGCCGGTCAGGCCTGATCATGATGAAATTTACCATCACGACACGTGTATTCCTTGCCGTGATGGTGCTGTCGGGCGTGGCAACCGGTGTTCTGGCCATGCTGTTTCCCGACATCGCCCATGGGCGTTTCCCGTCCTATAGCTGGCCGTTGATCGGGGCGTTTCTGTGCGAATTGCTTCTGCGCCCGCGGATCGAGGCGGGGCAGATTCCGCCTTTGGCGATGGAGATGCGCTTTTTCGGTGTGATCGGGGCGACGTTGATCGCTTATGGCGTCGAATATTGGCTGCTGGGGATGCAGGCCGTCGATCCCGCCGTGCAGTAAGGCCTAGCTGACCTGAATATCCAGCCCCAGATCAAGCACGCGCGGTGAATGGGTCAGCGCGCCGACCGACACCATATCCACACCCGTTGCAGCAATCGCGGCCACGGTGTCGAGATTGACGCCGCCCGAGGCTTCCGTCAGCATCGCGCCTTCGACCATGGCGACGGCTTCGCGCAGCATCTCCACACCCATATTGTCGAGCAGCACCACATCCGCGCCCTCGGCCAGCACCTCGCGCAATTGCGCGATGGTATCGACCTCGATCTCGATCTTGACGAGATGGCCGACCGAGGCTTTGGCTGCCCGCAAGGCCGCAGCCACGCCGCCTGCCACAGCAATATGGTTGTCCTTGATCAGTACGGCATCATCCAACCCGTAACGATGGTTGAACCCGCCGCCGCAGCGCACGGCATATTTTTCGAAAGCGCGTAAACCCGGCGTGGTTTTGCGGGTGCAGACAATCCGGCAGTCGGTGCCTGCCACCTGCCGCACGAAGCGGTTGGTGAGAGAGGCAATGCCCGACAAGCGGCCGAGGAAATTCAAAGCCACCCGCTCGGCCGACAGGACAGCGCGGGCCGATCCTTCGATTTCCGCCACCACATCACCGGCATTCACATGGCCGCCGTCGCCCACAAGGGCGATGAATCGCAAGCCCGGTGCGATCATGTGGAAGGCAGCTTCGGCCAAGGGCAATCCGGCGATCACACCCGCCTCGCGCGAGGCAATCACGGCGCGCGCACCGGCAGAAGCCGGAATGGTCGCGGTGGTGGTGATGTCACCGGCGCGGCCCAAATCTTCTTCCAGCGCGCGGCGGACGCTGTCCTGGATCAGCAAGGGGTTGAGAAAGGCTATGCTCATCGGATGCTCCGCCTCTGGCAGGGATCATGCATTCAGATTGATCATCCGCTCGATCGGCAGGCGTGCCCGCTCGGCAATCGCCGGATCGATCAGCACTTCCTCGGTCATATAGACGAGGGAATGCAGGATATTGGGCAAGGTGATCATCTTCATATGCGGGCACAGATTGCACGGCTTGATGAATTCGACATCCGGCACTTCCGCCGCCACATTGGAGGCCATCGAACATTCGGTGACCATCACCACTTTGGCAGGGCGGCGGGTTTTGACCCAGTCGATCATATGGGCGGTCGATCCGGTAAAATCGGCCTCGGCCAGCACGTCGGGCGGGCATTCGGGATGGGCGATGATCTGGACGGACGGATCGGCGTCGCGATAGGCGCGCAATTCCTCGCCGGTGAAGCGCTCGTGCACTTCGCAATGACCCTTCCACAGGATCAGTTTCACCTTGGTCAGGGTTTGCACATATTTGCCGAGATATTCGTCGGGCAGGAAAATCACGCGGTCGGTGCCCAGACTTTCCACCACCTGCACCGCATTGGACGAGGTGCAGCAAATATCGGTTTCGGCCTTCACATCGGCGGTCGAATTGACATAGGTCACCACCGGCACGCCGGGATAACGCTGCTTGAGCAGGCGGATATCGGCGCCGGTGATCGAGGAGGCCAGCGAACAGCCGGCGCGGCTGTCGGGGATCAGCACGGTGCGGTGCGGATTGAGCAATTTCGAGGTTTCGGCCATGAAATGCACGCCGCACTGCACGATCACGTCGCCTTCGGCCTTGGTGGCCAGACGCGCCAGTTGCAGGCTGTCGCCCACCACATCGGCCACCCCGTGGAAGATTTCGGGAGCCTGATAATTATGGGCCAGAATCACCGCATTGCGCTGTTTCTTGATGCGGTTTATGGCGTGGATATAGGGGGCGTGGAACGGCCATTCGACCGAGGGAATGACATTCTTCAGACGCTCGTAAATGGCGGCGGTTTCGCGTTCCACCGCTGGGGTCCACTTGACCTCTGGCATGTCGATGGCGGGCCAGATCCGTGTGGATGTGGCCACCGACCCTGCCAAGGTCTGGGTGTTCAAACCTGCCGCCACCAAACCTTTGGTTGCGTCATGTGCGGTCGCCTGCTGCATCGAAGCCATCAGAGCCTCCATTATGCTCGTTTTGAGCATATCAAAGTCCATAAAAATGGCCGCACCTTTACGACCAAATACTCATTTTGAGCATAAGCATTATACTGCACTCTTCCCGCTCTGACCAGTGGCTTATCGATCATAGCAAACTGCGGGGACAATGTGGCAGATCTGCGTCTGGAACATGTTTGATCTATGTCTATCAGGGTGGTCATGCTATGCGTGTGGCATTAAACCATGGAAGACGGGGGCGCTAAAACCGACACGCCTCAAGCCCGACAAACATGGTCTGACACGACAAGAGGAAACCCGGAACATGGCACAAGCACAAAGCGGCGAGACCCAGGGAGCATCCGTGCGGACCTATGCCCCCTTGCTCATTCTGGCTGCGGGCTGCCTGATCGGCATGGTGACCTTCGGGCCACGCTCCGCGATCGGCCTGTTCCAGATTCCGATGTCGACCGGCAATGGCTGGGGCCGCGAGGTGTTCTCATTCTCGGTGGCGATCCAGAATTTGCTGTGGGGGGTGGGCCAGCCTTTTGCGGGCGCAATGGCCGACCGCTTCGGTACCACGCGGGTGCTGTGTGTCGGGGCTTTGCTCTATGGCTTGGGGCAGGTGATGATGGCCTATGCCGACACGCCGACCAGCCTGACGGTGGCAACAGGCGGGCTGATCGGCTTCGGTCTGGCGGGCTGCTCGTTCAACGTGGTTCTGGCGGCTTTCGGCAAAGTCCTGCCCGAACAGTGGCGCGGTATTGCGTTTGGCGCGGGCACGGCGGCAGGCTCGTTCGGACAATTCCTGTTTCCCCCGATTGCCAGTGCACTGATTGATTCTGTCGGCTGGCAGGAAACCGCAATCCTGTTCGGCCTGACCCTGATGCTTGTGCTGCCTTTGTCGATCCCGCTGGCCACCCGCGCCTTGAGCCAGGAAGCGGCGAGTTCGACCCCCAAACAATCCATCTCGCAGGCTTTGTCGGAAGCGTTCCGGCATAAAAGCTATGTGCTGCTGGTGATGGGCTTTTTCACCTGCGGCTTCCAGCTGGCTTTCATCACCGCGCATATGCCTGCCTATCTCAATGATCTGGGCATGCCTGCCTGGGTCGGGGGCTGGACGCTGGCTTTGATCGGGCTGGCGAATGCGGTCGGCTCGTTGATGTCGGGTTATTATTCCTCGCGCGTGCCCAAGCGCTATTTGCTGGCCTGTATCTATTTCGGACGGTCGATAGCCATTCTCTATTTCATTCTGGCCCCTGCCTCGCCCGCCAATGCGCTGATATTCGGCGTGGCGATCGGCCTGTTGTGGCTGTCGACGGTGCCGCCGACATCGGGTCTGGTGATCTTGATGTTCGGCCCGCGCTATATGGCGATGCTGTACGGCTTTGCCTTCTTCTCGCACCAGCTCGGCGGCTTTTTGGGCGTCTATCTCGGCGGTTCGCTTTACGAGATGACGGGCTCCTATATTGTCGTCTGGTGGCTGTCGATTGCCTTGGGGATCATCTCGGCGCTGATCAATCTGCCGATCAGCGAAACGGCAGTGGTCCGGCCCGCTACCGCCAACGCCTGAACCAGCGAGGAGCGCACAGATGTCGACATTCAAAGCGGTTGTCATTGAAAAATCCGATGCAGGCCAGACCATCGGCTTCCGGCAGGTCGATGACGGGTTCTTGATGGATGGCGATGTGACGGTGCGCATCAGCCATTCCACCGTCAATTACAAGGACGGTCTGGCCGTGACCGGACAATCTCCGGTGGTGCGGCGGTTCCCGATGATTCCGGGGATCGACTTTGCCGGAACGGTGATCGACTCCGCCTCGCCCGATTACAAGGCGGGTGATCAGGTGATCCTGAATGGCTGGGGCGTCGGTGAAACCCATCTGGGCGCCTATTCGGAGCGCGCGCGTGTGAAAGCGCAATGGCTGCTGCCCAAGCCCGAGGGCTTGAGTGCGGCCGAATGCATGGCCATCGGTACGGCAGGCTATACCGCCATGCTGGCCGTGATGGCACTGGAAAAGCACGGTTTGACCCCTGCGGATGGTCCCGTGGTGGTGACGGGGGCTGCGGGCGGTGTCGGCTCGGTGGCGATAACGCTGCTGGCCAAGCTCGGCTGGCATGTGATTGCCTCGACCGGACGGACCGGCGAAGCCGATTATCTCAAACATCTCGGTGCCGCCGAGATCATCGACCGCGCCGAGCTGTCCGCACCCGGCCGCGCTTTGGGCAAGGAGCGTTGGGCGGCGGCGGTGGATTCGGTCGGCTCGCATACGCTGGCCAATCTGATTGCCCAGACCCGCTATCACGGGGCTGTGGCGGCGTGCGGGCTGGCGCAGGGCATGGATTTGCCCGCCTCGGTTGCGCCTTTCATTTTGCGCGGTGTCGCTTTGTTGGGAATCGACAGCGTGATGTGTCCTGTCGCCAAGCGGCGCGAGGCGTGGCGGCGGTTGTCGGCCGATCTCGACCGCGCCAAACTGGCTGCCATGACCACCCAAGTGGCCTTTGCCGATGTGCTCGATACCGCCCGTTCCATTCTCGATGGCACCGTGCGCGGGCGCGTGGTGGTCGATATCGGCTGATCGGCCTCGCCCCGACCTTTGAAAACCGTTCACTGGTGTCTTATGGCCGAGGTGCGGCGGCGCGGCGCAAGCGGTCATTGATGGCGGCCCCCAGATCATGGTCGGGGATCGGCATCACGGCGATGCCGGAGATGTCGGGCCGGTCGAGACGGCGCAGATAGGCATAGAGATTGGCCGCCGCCTCGGTCAGATCGCCGCGCGGGCTGAGATTGAGGCGGGGCGTCGTTTCATCCATTCCGGCGGGCTTGTCGGGGCCCAACAGCAATACGGCTTCGCCGGTGCCGACGCTTTCGGCCTCAAGCCGCACTTTGGCATTGGGGGCGTAATGGGAGTCGAGCATGCCGGGGGCCAGCGGCTTGTTGCTGTTGCCTGTGTGATCGGGTTCGGCAATCGGGTGGCCCAGACAGTCGGCAATCATTTCCCGTGTGATGCCGCCGTGGCGCAGGATGACGGGCCGGTCCTCCAGACAGGCGATGATGGTGGATTCGACCCCGACCGGACTGGCATAACCTTCGAGCACGGCGTCGATGCGGGTGTTGAGGTCATCCCAGACATGGTCGGGCGTGGTCGGGCTGATGTGGCCCGAGCGGTTGGCCGAGGGCGCGGCAATCGGGCGTCCGGCTTTTTCGATCAGGTAGCGGGCAATCGGGTGCGAGGGCAGTCGCAGGCCGATGCTGGCTAGACCGGCACAGGCCAGATCGCAGACTGTTCCGTCCGGTTGGCGCGGCACAACCAGCGTCAGCGGGCCGGGCCAGAAGCGTTCGGCCAGCTTGAGGGCTGTGGCGTTGAAAATGCCTTCGGCTCTGGCCTGAGCGAGCGTGGCGACATGGGCTATCAGCGGGTTGAATTGCGGGCGGCCTTTGGCGGCATAGAGCGCGGCAATGGCCGTGGCTTGGGTGGCATCCGCGCCCAAGCCATAGACGGTTTCGGTCGGAAAACCGACAAGCCCGCCTGCGCGCAACAAGGCGCCCGCGCGATCGAGACCGGCGGAATCAGGGACAATCCGCACGGTGTCCCGATAGGGGTGTATGCCACCAAGGTCAGGATTGGCTGAAGTCTGGTTTATGTCCACTATGGTCCGGTCCGTTTGACAAAATTGCTTACGCGCTGCTTTAGGCTTGGTCTATCATCAGAGCAAGGATTAAGCTCGGCTGTAAACCCCTCAAGAAGCGCGGCGTATCAGGGAGAGGCGACAATGCACTATCAGGCACCGGTTGACGAGATCAGGCTGGCTTTGCGCGTGGCAGGCTTTGACAGGCTGGTGGAAGACGGGCTGCTGCCTGAAATGGACGAAGGCCTTGCCGATGCGATTCTGGAAGAGGCGGGCAAATTCGCCACCGACCGGATCGCCCCGCTCAACCGGATCGGCGACCAGCAGGGTGCGGTGCTGAAAGACGGACGCGTCACCATGCCAGCGGGCTGGAAAGAGACCTATCAGGATTGGGCAGGGGCTGGCTGGAACGGCTTGATGGCCGATCCCGAATTCGGCGGGCAGGGTCTGCCGCACATGCTGCAATCGGCCTGTGGCGAAATGTGGACGGCCGCCTCGATGGCTTTCGCGCTTGGCCCGTTGCTGACCGCCGGAGCCATTGAAGCCCTGCAATCGCACGGGTCGGATTGTCTCAAACAGAATTTTCTCGAAAAGCTGGTGTCGGGCCAATGGATGGGCACGATGAACCTGACCGAGCCGCAAGCCGGATCCGATCTCAATGCCTTGCGCGCCCGCGCCGAACCGGCGGGCGACGGCACGTACAGGATTTACGGCCAGAAGATTTTCATCACCTATGGCGAGCATGATTTTACCGACAATATCCTGCACATGGTGCTGGCGCGTTTGCCGGATGCACCTGCCGGAACGCGCGGGATTTCGCTGTTTCTGGTCCCCAAATATCTGGTCAATGCCGACGGATCGCTGGGTGCGGCCAATGATCTGTATTGCCACAGCATCGAGCACAAGCTCGGCATCCATGCCTCGCCGACCTGCACCATGATTTTCGGCGACACAGGCGGGGCGACCGGCTATCTGATCGGCGAGGAAAACCGCGGTCTGGCCTGCATGTTCACGATGATGAATTCGGCCCGTCTGGCGGTGGGGATCGAAGGCGTCGGCATTGCCGACAGGGCCTATCAGGGCGCGCTGGCCTATGCGCGCGACCGGCGGCAGGGGCGCACCAAAGAGTGGCGCGAGGAGGCGATGAGCCCGATCATCATGCATCCCGATATCCGCCGCATGCTGTTGCAAATGCGCGCGCAAACCCAAGCCAGCCGCCTGATCTGTTTCATGACCGCAGAAGCGCTCGACCGTGCCCATCGCGGTGCGACAGAGGCGGACCGCAAGGCAGCCAATGACCGCGCCGCTCTGCTGACCCCTATTGCCAAAGCCTATTCGACCGATATCGGCATCGAGATGGCCTCGCTCGGTGTCCAGATCCATGGCGGCATGGGCTTTGTCGAGGAGACCGGCGCAGCCCAGCATTGGCGCGATGCCCGCATTGCCGCCATTTACGAAGGCACCAACGGCATTCAGGCGATTGATCTGGTCATGCGCAAAGTGCCGCTCAACGGGGGTGATACCGTGCGCGCCCAATTGGCGGATATGGCGCGGGTGATTGCCGATGTCGAAGCCCGCAATTCGCCCGCTTTCGGAAAAACCGCGCCGCGGTTGCGCTCAGCCCATCACGCATTAACTGCGGCGACGGATTTCGTGCTGTCGGTGGCCGGGGCTGATCCTTCCAGGGCTCTGGCGGGTGCAACCCCCTATCTGCGCCTGTTCGGGATCACCCAAGGGGCGGTGGCTTTGGCGCAAGCAGGATTGATGGCCGACGGCGAGGGGCAGGAGGCGCAGATCGCGCTGGCCCGCTTCTTTGCCGAGCAGATCGCCACCGATGCGCCCGGCCTCGGCGAATGCGTGGTGGAAGGGGCGGACAGTCTGGATGCGGCCTCGGCTTGCTTGCTGGCAGGCTGACTATCCGCTTCTAACAAGCGTCAGCGGCTTGTGCCGGAATGACCGATGGTTCACGATCGGCGACCGTGACCGATAAAGAGAGTGCTTTGCATGTTGATGGTGGCAACCCATGTGGCCGATACACATTCGGAGGGGATAGGCCAGTTGGAGCGGCGGGTGCTGCCGCTGTCTGAACCCATTCCGGTCCATGCCTTGTGGATCGACCTGATCGAGCCGACCCGCGAGGAGGATCGCAAGGTCGAGCAATTCCTCTCTGTCTCGATTCCGACGCGCGAGGAAATGAGCGATATCGAACCGTCCGAGACCCTCTATAGCGAGGGCGTTGCGCGCTATATGAGTGCGCGGCTGTTCTATCATCTTGACGACGAGATGGCCGATATTGCTGGCATTACCTTCATTCTGACCGACAAGGCGCTGGTCACGGTGCGTTATGTCGAACCTTTGTCATTCCAGATGTTCGTCAACCGCGCCGGTCGGCCCAATGGCTGCGGTGACACACCCGAAGCGGTAATGGCCGGCCTGTTCGAAACCATCATGGATCG
>Ga0114968_10004287_pt1 | contig 10643 bp, 10 predicted proteins | sample M_130807_EF_Meta_FD_87020 | JGI IMG/M metagenome (GOLD analysis project Ga0114968, IMG submission 87020) | Freshwater microbial communities from Lake Montjoie, Canada to study carbon cycling - M_130807_EF_MetaG | ecosystem: Environmental > Aquatic > Freshwater > Lake | place: Lake Montjoie... | reverse complement strand
CGTGTGCGGCACCTTCGGCTGGCCGACGCTGTGCATGATGAGCAGGCCGGCATTGTGCTCGGCGCAGAGCTTGGCATTGAAGGCGTTTGGCAGGCCGCTGATGTCGTTGATGAGATCACCGCCTCGGGGCAGCACTGCGGCGATGACGTCACTGCGCCAGGTGTTGATGGAAAGCAGCGGGGCATGGAAGCGGGAGCTGAGCTCCGGCCATTTTTCGAGAAAGGGCAGCAGACGGTCGATCTCCTCCGACACGCTGATGGCCTCACGGTTGGTGCGGGCGCTTTCCGCGCCGATGTCGATGATGTCCGCGCCATCCTGAAGCTGCTGCTTCGCCTGGGCCAGCGCCTTGCCGGGGTCCAGGGTGCCGTCGCCGCAGAAGGAGTCGTCATTGATATTCACGATCCCCATCACCAGCGGGCGGCGGGGGAACTCGAGGTGGTGCTGTCGTGCCTGCCAGATCATAACGGCCATGCCTCCGGCAGCTCCACCACCTTCCGCTGGCGCTTCTCAAACCGGACGGTGGTCGTGTAGCCAACGCTGCGCACGAGATCGAGTGCCTTGTTGAAGTCCACACCGACGTCCGTGGGCAGATGCGCATCTGAATTGATCACGATGGGAACCTTTGCCGAGAAGGCCAGCTCCAGCATCTCGCGAGCGGGATAGATTTCGCGCACATCCTTGCGCAGGCCGGCGGTGCTGACTTCGAGGATGCCGCTGGTGTCCACAAGCGCCTGGATCACCGGCTCGTAATAGGGGCACAGGTCACCTTCAGGGCGCAGGCCGAAGCGTTTAGCCAGATCGGGGTGCGCATGAAAGTCGAACTGCTTAGTGCGGATCATCTGCTCGTAGAGCTTCCAGTACATGCCCCACATGTGCTCGATGTCGGAGGCGGTTTTCCAGCGCGAGACATGCTTGGGGTCATCCACGGCGATGCCGTCATGGATGTAATGCACGCTGCCGATGAGGTAGTCCCAGTCTGCCATGCAGACGGTTTCGTCGATCCACTTTTGATATCCTTCGATGTGGTCGCATTCGAGAGCGAGGCGAATGGGGAAACCCGGCAGCGCCTCACGCGCCGCATTCACCAGTTCAAAGTAGCGCGGCAGGTCCGAGCGCAGCATGCGCCAGTCGTCGAACTTCTCCGGCATCGGGTTATGATCTGACAGGCCGATTTCGACGAGGCCGATGCTTTGCGCATGACGGGCGTAATCGAAGGGATTGCCCTCGGCATGCAGGCAAAGCGGCGTGTGCGTGTGGTAATCGGTGAGCATGGGAGTTTTTCGCTGCATTGAGCGCTCTGGCAAGTTGATCGCTGCCACATTTCGCGGCATGAAGGAATCATGCCCACCCTCAAAGCCTTCATTTTCGACCTCGATGGCACCCTGATCGACTCGCTCGCGGACATCGCGGAGTCGATCAACCGGATGTTGGATGCACGGGGATATCCGCGTTGCAAGCAGGAGGTGTTCAAGCAGATGGTGGGGGACGGCATGGAAAAGCTCGTGGAGCGGGCGCTGCCAGAGGCGGTGCGGTGCGAGGATCTGATCAAGGTCTGCGTGGAGGAGTACCGTGCGCAGTATGATCTGCTTTGGCAGGCGCAGACCCGGCCCTATGAGGGCATCGTGGCGATGCTGGCGGAATTGCGAGGCCGGGGGCTGAAACTGGGTGTGATTTCGAACAAAGCGCATCGCTTCACCGTGCCGATGACGGAACATTTCTTTGGCACCGGGGTGTTTGACCACATCCTGGGCCAGCGCGCCGAGGTGCCGCGCAAGCCGGATGCGGCCGGAGCGCATGAGATGGCGGCCTTCCTCGGTTTGCAGACCGAGGAGATGGCCTACGTGGGGGATTCGGGCATCGACATGCAGTTTGCGAAGAACAGCGGCATGCGCGCCGTGGGAGTACGCTGGGGATTTCGCAGCGAGGCGGAGCTGATTGAGTGTGGGGCAGACCTGCTCATTTCACGCCCTGCGGAATTGTTCGATCTTTGCTGAAATAATGTTCCCGCTGGTACTTGAGAGCGGGAAATAGGCCCCTTAGTGTTGAGGGCTGTGAAATTCAAAACCTCCCTTCCTCTGATGCGTGCTGTGCTTGTTCTCGGCACGGTGTTGCTGGCCTCCTGCCAGTTGTTCCGCAAAAAGCCACCGGCACCGCCGCCAGAAGCGGTGAAGGCGGAGTGGAAGTATCCGGGAGAATGGACCGGCGGACACAAACCGATCACGCGCATGCTCATCAATGTGGATGTGCAGCGTGCCACGTTGTACAGCGGCGACGACATCGTCGGCTGGACTTATTTTGCCAGCGGCATCCCCAGCTTTCCAACACCCACAGGTGATTTCAAGATCCTGGAAAAAATCAAAGACAAGGTTTCCAACCTCTACGGCAAAGGCTTCGACAAGAATGGCAAACTGGTGAACTCGGACTTCAAGCAGGGCCGGGACCTGCTGCCGGAAGGCGGCCACTTTGAAGCAGCCAAGATGACGTACTTCATGCGTCTCACGGGTGACGGCGTCGGCATGCACATCGGGCCGATTCCAAAGCCCGGACGCCGTGCTTCCCATGGTTGCATCCGCCTGCCAGCCAAGATGGCACCGATTCTGTTCGAGCATACATCCGTTGGCACCCCTGTGACGGTTACGGGCAACGGACCGGACTATCAGACCTACCTGAAACAGTCCGCAGAAAAGGCGAAGGCCAACTCCGCGAAGCTCGCAGCCTCGAAAAAGAAAGCTGAGGAAGCGGCGGCAGCGGCCACGGCTGCCACGACGCTGGCTCCCGATGATCCCAATGGCCCGAAGGGAGGAGTGACAACTCCTCCGCTCGGAGCGCCTCCGGCCGCACCATCGATCGAAGTGAAGCCTGCGGAGCCGGCCAGTCCGCCACCGCCAGCGAACAACTGAGAATCGCCAACCTTGGCAATGATGAAAGGGCGGGCTGCTATACCGCCTCGTCTGAGACAGGTGTTGCATGACGGCTGATCCCGGATGGACACCAAGCGGTGCCGTGTGCCCGCGTGTTCGATGGATTTCTTTCATCCTTCAAGGTTGGCGGGAACGGCAATAAGGTTGAGACGCTAGGCCGAAGCCTCGGCCGGTCACTGACAAAGCTCCCCGCATTTTCCAATCGCCCGCATCACGGGCATCTGCTCTCATGGCGGCGGGATTGAAAAATCCCCAATCATGAAACCAGACACTCAAATCATTCCCAATCTTTGGGCCACCATTCCTGAGGCCATCCGTAATCGGGTGGGCCGCGAAGCCGGACCGCAGCGAGCGATGTTCGAGGATGGGCACCTGCTGGTCATCCTGCATAAAATGCCCGGCCCACATGACGTCTCCCGGCGGCCAGCGTTGTTCTGGCGGCAGCCGGATGGGGCTTGGAAATCCACCCCGGAAAACGGCAGCGGTCTCGCGCTGCAAAACCATCTGACGGGCTACGCGGCGCGGCTGGATGAACTTGACAAGGAGGAGCACGCCGCCAAAACCGCCGTCGAGTACCACCAGGTGCTGGAAGCCATCGCCCCGGTACTGCGCAGCGCGCGCGGTCTGCATCGCGCGATGCAGCAAGCGCGTGAATTTGTGAAAGCCGACCGCGATTTGATCAATCTGCGAGATCAGGCCGCAAGCATCGAGCGCACTGCCGAGTTGCTGCTGCAGGATGCGCAGTTTGGCCTGAACTTCACCGTGGCGAAACAAGCCGAGGCGCAGGCGCAAAGCGCGAAGATCATGGCGAACACCTCGCACCGCCTGAATGTGATGGCCGCGCTGTTTCTGCCGCTGACAGCGCTGACGGGCCTGTTCAGCATGTATGTGCGGGCCGATGTGGCCGACACGCCAGCGAACTTCTGGCTCATCGCGGCGGCAGGTGTCGGCATCGGCCTCGTGATGAGTTTGTTCGTGGTGGCAAGACGATGAGAAATGGCCTTCGGGAGAGCCTGTCATTCCGAAGCTTGAACACTGCTTTCGGTCAGATAGTAGCCACGGTCATCTTTTCGTAGGAATCCTTTAATGGAATAGGATGCAAAATCCGCACACTCGGTGTCTGTCGGAACAATCTGGACGGACAACAAATGCTGGGTGAGCCATGAGGGGTTCTGACTGCAAACCACCGTCACTTGAGCCCCGGCGGATTTACCCTTTCGATCAAGACATGGGCCATGAAGGATTTGGTTTTCAGACTTATAGTCAATGCGTGCCGACATACGGATGCCTTCCATTTCCTTTTGCTCAAGAAAAGGTGTGATGACGTGGTGGAGAATAAATAGCCGCAGCTCTTTGTCCGGCATGAACTCCGAGGTCGATCCGAGAGGATGCTTCATTTCTTTACGATACGCAGCATCTTGGAAAAGATCTAGTCGCCGCTCTTCTTCCGTGCCTCCACGTAATTTGTCATGGCATTCATGTGTTTGACGAATTCAGCGCAATCCATGGCGTCGTCTTTGATCCACCGGCCATCGCTGTCGAGGGAGCTGACGGCTTTTCGGACCTTGGCGATCAAACCGCTGGCCTTGCTCTTCCATTCCTTTGGCGTCTGCGGTCCGGCAAAGTTGAGCTGCAATTCTTCGCGGCCTTTGGCGAGCTTCTTTTTAAAGTCGTCGATGTTGTCCTGCACCATGTCTGTGAAGGAGTAATGGGTGGGGATGTTGCTGCTGTCATAGGTCAGCACGTAGGTGTCTTTGACAAAGAACAGGGGCTTGTTGGTCTGCAGTTCGTAGAAACGGGCATGTGTGCCGTCAGGCAGTTTGGAGCGTTCAAACCAAGCGAGGGCGGGCTGAATGGGTTTGAGGTATTTGTCATCTCCAGTGAGCACCCAGAGCTGATGCAGCACTTCCATGGCACCGATGCTCTCGTAGCCGGTGACTGACGGCGGCTCGAACTTGCGCGCCCAGACGGGATGCATGTCGCGATCATATTGCTGGGCCCAGACGGGCTGCGGCTCAGGCATTTGTGCCAGCAGGAAGAACTCTCCGAGTTTCTTCAGGGCGGCGAGGTAACGCTCGTCCTTCTCGAGTTCGTAGGCGCGGAATAGCACCTTGGCGATCTGCTGCAGGTTGTCGTCGTTCAGCGTATAGAAGCCGGCGTATTTCACGGCGGGGAAAGTGCGGCTCCACGTTTCGGGATAGCTGGCTTTGAGCACGGGCGCGGTTGTGTCCGCCGGGCCGGAGAACTGCTGGGGCCAGGCTCCGATGGGTGCTTGAGCGGCAAGCAGGGCGTCGAAGGCAAACTTCGTGCAGCGCTTCAATTCGGCATCGTCTTTGCAGGCCGGTTCATGCGTCATTTCCAGCAGGAAGAGCAGCGCGGACTCGGTCTTGTTGTCATCCAGGGTGGAGGAGTTATGGCGTTTGCCCTGCTCTTTGTCCCCGGCATCGAGGTCGCTGCGCAGGTGGTACTTTTTGGCCTTTTCAGGATCGAAATCGAAGTCGCTGTCCCAGCCGCCGGAGGCGAGCTGGCATTTGAGCAATGCTTTGGCTGCGTCTTTGGCTGCGGTTAGGAATACTTCATCACCTGTTGCCTGATAGGCTCGGAGTATCACCAGGCCCATCGTCGTCGTGCCCGGAGGCTGGATGGAGATGATGGTGGGCGATTTGGCGTGCTCGACTTCGCCGATCTTGCCCTCTTTGTCATAGGAGGAAGCATAGCCGCCTTCGCGGGCGAGATGGGTGTGAGCATAGGTGACGGCCTTCTTCATGGCCGCTGTGATGACGGCAGGATCAGGCAGATCTGCAGCGAGAGCGAGCGACGAGGAGAGGGCGAGAACGAGAAGCGAGCGCATGGTTGGACGCCAAAACGTCGGCTTTAGCTCCACTCCTTCAATCTTTCCGGAAAGGGGCAGTCGGCGCAGGCGGAGTCGTCTTCCAGGCAGAAGTCCTCATAGATCTGCAGCAGGCCCTGATGGTGGTGCAGTTTTTTGGTGAAGTCGCGGCTGCGCGGGTCCTCACCAAAGAGCCGCAGCACGGCGCGGCGCACCTTTTGATTGTCCAGCAAGGCGGGGAGTTCGAGATACTCGGCCCACAGGCGAGTGCGCTCCGGCACCAGCAGCGGGTAGGCGACGTTGGCGAGCATCTCCTGAACTCGTGTCTCGCCAATCAAGGCGACGGGTTTTTCCGCCGCCTCCGCGAGCAGCGTGTAGTGAGTGCCCCAGAAATCATGCGTGAGGGCGAGCAGGGACTCACGCCATGCGACTTGGCTCCAGCGCGTGGCATCGGCCAGCGGCGTGACGATGGACGACCACGAACGGAGCAGCGCGGCGAGCGCACCGAGGCGGCGCTGCGGGTGGTTTCCAGGGCGGGTGGCGTTGAGCTTCCAGCGCAGAAGCTGGCGGTCGTCCAGCCAGCGCTCCACGCCGCTGCGCAGTTTCCACCATTCGCTCCAGAGCTGGCGGAGGTAGGAGCGGGTGGCAGGCTGGGTGTCGTCGCTGCGCACGCTTTCGAGGAAACCGGAGACACCGAAGAGCCAGGCCTCGCGCTTCGCGGCGTCGAGCTGGGTGATTTTCTTCAATGGCAGCCTCTGAGAGAGAATGGCGAAGGGCTGCTGATTCTTGCGATAGCCCAGCGTCTGCGCCAGCGCCTGATAAATCGCCTGCTCACGCCCCTGCGCGGCCACGCTGCGATGCAGACGCTTCGATTTAAGCTCCAGGCGATGCTGAGCGGCAGATTCGATGATGGACTGCACCCGCGCGGCCTCCATCTCGCGCAAGGGAACGGCGCAGCGGCCCAGTCGTGCGGGAGCGAGGTGGAGCTTGGGTTTGATGCCCTCAGGCAGCATGCCGGCGCGCAGCAGCACCTGCTGCACTTCGCGGTGCCCGCTGGTACGTGTGTAGAAACGCTCTTCCGGTGCATGCAGAAAGAGGTGCATCACCACACGGTTGAAGTTCTCGTTCGCGCCATGCGTGTGCCGTTCCCAGTCGCGGGCATCGGGATCCAGCTCGATGTCGCCACGCAGGGTTTGTCCTTCGATCACGATGGCGCAGCCGGTGAAGTCCGGACCTGCGCCGGAATTCCACACGCCGAAGTCAGCGATGCGCACGGCCTTGCCATCCGTGGTGGTGAACTCACTGCCGAAGGCACCGGAGAACCACAGGCTCTGCAGTTCCATCTCTGTCATGGGCTCGGCAAAACCGGGCAGTGTTTCGGCCACGCCGGAAAACACGGCGTCGCGAAAACGTGCGTAGCGGTCGGCGAGCGGGAGCGGCGTCATGACGTTTGAACGTTCGGACACCAAGGCGGGTCTGGCGTGGAATGCCACCAGATTTATGATTTCGCTCTCCTGCCGGTGCCAACCACCTCAGGAGTCGGCGGCCCGGCTGGAGCACGCGAGAACAAGATACGATGCCGTACCGGAGGCGATACGCATGAGGATTCTGTGGAACCCAGCCCTTGGCGGCGTCGCAGATGACCCAGAAGTCGATTCATCTGATTTTATCACCGCCTTCGGGCAACGCTTCGATCATGGGCTGCGGCTTGGTCCAGGACTTGGGATCGGCGAGGATGGTCGTGGTAGAAAAATAGGGCGCCATTTTCAGCGCACGGCGTTCATCGGCCAGTTGGTAGATGAGGTACCACTTTTGCTGCGGTATAAAGAAGAACACCTGGGGAGCGCAGTGGTATTGATCATGCAGGTCGAGCGTGTGGCGCGTGGCTTTGTCGGCGTCGTTCCAATCGGTGAAGCTGAGGTATTGCATGTCCACCTTGCCAGAAGCGCGTCGGTGCGTGGCAAACAGGTGCCATTTCCCCTCATGAAACACCATCGTGGGGTCTTTGAGCGCCACATCGGGGTCGGCGGCGTCTGCCGCAGGACCGATGAGCGGAGGCGAGCTTTGCCACCGGAATTCGCCCGTGCTCAGCCAAGCTGGATCAGCCGCATGCAGCGTGCTGATGAGACAGAGGATGAGCAGGGGGCGCAGCTTCATGCCATGAGTTCCTTGAGAGAGACATGCGCGAGGGACTCGACGCGTTTCCACGCACCGGTGAAGTCAAGGTGCCGTGTCATCGGTCCTGGCGCGACGATGCAGCGGATGCCAGCGGCCATGGCGGCGCGGAGGCCGTTGAGGGAATCTTCGAAAATGACGGCCTCCTCAGGTGCGACGCCGAGCTTTTCGGCGGCGTGGAGGAAGAGGCTCGGGTCGGGCTTAACTTTGCCGGTGTCATCGACGGTGGAGATGTGGTGGAAATGATCATGCAGCCCGAGCTGATCCATCCAGGAGTCGATCCACACACGCGGGCTGCTACTGGCGATGGCGATGCGCAGACCGAGTTCAGCGGCTTCCTGCAGACGGTCCGCCACGCCGGGTAGAAGGTGCAAATGCTTGCGCATTTCTTTCTCGCGGGACTTGCGTTCGATTTCGAGGGTTACCCAGTCGAATTCGCGGCCGGTGAGCTGTTCGAGATCGCGCTTTGGATCGTAGCTGCCGGTGAGGAAATCCGTGCCCACCGCCTGGGCGTAGCGCTCCACGGGCAGGTCATGGCCGTGCTGGTCGAAGATTTCTCTCCAAGTGTGGTAACCAGTGCTTTCAGTGTCAACGATGAGGCCGTCGAAGTCGAAGATCACGGCGCGAATGGGTGGGGGCATGCGGATGGATGGCCGAAGGAATGGAAAGAAGCAAAAGATTCGAAAACTATGAAAGCAGAAGAATCACTTTTTGTACTTTTTTGTTTCTTTCGCACCCAAGGGCATGGCAGCGTGCTGTCACGATGCTCTGCCTGAGACAACCAGCGACTGAACGACTGCAAGGATGGCTGGAGTCATGGAGAAATGAGTCTTTGAGCTACACGCCACCGCTGCGGGACGGCTTCATCGCCGACGAGCATGAGATGATGCTGGGCAGCGGTGAGGAGGTGTATAGCACCGCGTGCGAGGCCCTGGATGCGTGGGTCATGTTTCCAGCGTGGGCGGCGGTTGCCCGTCAGGATGTCAAAGGCCAGGAGGTGGGGCAGATCGTGGCGATGGTGGTGCGCATTTGCGGTCTGTGGTGGGTGAACCCCTGCCGGATTCTGCGGCGCTGCGATGCGGAGCACACGCACGGCTTTGTCTATGGCACGCTGCCGGAGCACGCGGAGTGCGGCGAGGAGCAGTTTGTGATCGAGCGCAGGCCAGATGGCCGCGTGTGGTATATGATCCGCGCGTTTTCACATCCGCGTCATTGGATGGCGTGGCTCGGGTTTCCACTGGCGCGTTGGTGGCAGTGCCGGTTTGTGCGGGACTCGCAGCGAAGGATGAGGGAGGCCGTTGCATGAACAGGTATGCTTGTGCCTTACGGGCTTGGATCAAACCGCTGGTGTGGGGTGCAACAGTGCTGATGCTGGCGTTTGAGGATTTTATTTTTGTGAAGGCTCTGCTGCTTTTTTCGCCACTGCTGCTAATGCCCCTTTGGTTCGGCATGGCCCGCGTGCAGCACCAACTGGGATATGCAGCGGCAGTTGCGTTGGCCGGATCTTTTATTGCCACACCCGGCGTTGGCGCAGCACTCTTAGCCTTGCCCTGGCTTGTGGCGCGTTTGTTTGTGGTCAAAGATGTGGCGGTGGAGTGGCCTAGAACAGGCATGCCTTCGCCTGCCACCGCTTGTGTACATGCAGCGGCGGTTTTCCCCGCGATTGGCTCTGCATGGATCGTGGCACATCGCGCCAACTGGACGCCGTGGGGATTTGATCCACTGATCGTGTTGCTCACGGCGGCGCATTTTCATCATGCAGGATTCACCCTGCCGCTGTTGGCAGGGCTGAATGCCAAAGCGAATCCGGGCTGCTGGACGCGCTTTTCATGTGTGGCGATTTTGCTCGGTGTGCCGCTGGTGGCCGTGGGCATTACGGGCACGCATTTTGGCGTGTTGAAGTTTATGGAGCCGTTTGGTGTGGCGATTTTGGTGCTGGGCGCGCTGGGTGTCGCTGTTTCACAAGTGTGGCGCGGCTTTGAACGGCAGCGCTCGATTATGACACGGATCGGTTTTATCATTTCAGGCGTATCGTTGTTCGCTACGATGGTGCTGGCTCTGGGTTTTGGCCTGCGCTACGTGATTCCAAACTTCGCGCTGACGATGCCTCAGATGTGGGCGATTCACGGCACACTGAATGCGTTTGGCTTATGCGGGATTCTGGCCTGGCGAGGTGCCGTCACACGTTCTGCGTGTCCTTGAGTAAATCAAACAGGGTGATCATGCCGAGGAGATGTTTTTGCTCATCGACGACGACGGCCTTGCTAACACCGCTGCGCATCAGGGTGCCGACGAGCACGGGCACGGGAGTGTCGGCGGTGATGCAGAAGGGTTTGGTGAGTGGCAGTGTCTGCAGTTTGTCCACGCAGGTGAGGCCGTGATTTTTGAGCCATTCGTAGGCGACCGAACGGCGCAGCAGACCGATGACGCAGCCGTTTGCGGTGACGGGATAAGTGCTGTGAGGATGTGCTTGGAACTCCGCCACAGCATCCTGCACGGTCAAGCCGGCATCGAGGGACGCGATGTCTCGCGTCATGACATCTGCGGCGCAGGCTTTTCGGGTGGCTTCTGGAATCATGTCCACCGTGTTCTGGATTTCCTCGGGCAGATGATACTGCTGCGCGGTGCCACGGAAAAGGGCGTCCAGCGAACCGATGCTTTTGGCGAGGGTCTTGAAGGTTTCGCCGTCGATGGCGACGAGTTCGCTGGATTCGGTG
>Ga0114968_10004285_pt1 | contig 10648 bp, 9 predicted proteins | sample M_130807_EF_Meta_FD_87020 | JGI IMG/M metagenome (GOLD analysis project Ga0114968, IMG submission 87020) | Freshwater microbial communities from Lake Montjoie, Canada to study carbon cycling - M_130807_EF_MetaG | ecosystem: Environmental > Aquatic > Freshwater > Lake | place: Lake Montjoie... | reverse complement strand
GTGTTTAGATGAGGTGACAGCGTGAGCCCCCGGCTGCAGCTGGTGCAGCTGGTGCACCTGGCCGACGCCGGCCTGGTCCGCGTCGCCTGGTCCGCTGCCTGGTCCGAGTACCAGGTGCGCGCCACCGGCCCAGGTGGCCGCCTGGTGGCCGAGTACTTTACCGACGATAAGGCCGACGCGCTGGGCACGGCCGACCACATGCTGGCCGAGCTGGCCGCAGCTGCCGGGCTGCCCGCCTAGCCTGGCCGCTTTCGCCCGATCCGAGCCCGGCCGCGTGCCGGGCTTTTTTGTGCCTGGTATCGGACCGGTTGCCTATAGAGTCGTTTGTTTGTGCTCACTAACTTGCTGCCCAGGTGGCCGCCTGGGCTTGGCCCGTGGTCCCGGCCGACCGACGCGTGAACCGTGGCCCGCGTATCGTGCGCAGCTGCTGCCGGTTTTTGGTGCGCAGCTGGTGCCGGTGGCCGGCCGAGCTGGTGCCCGGGCCTGGTGCCGGTGGCCGTGTTTGTGTTTGTATTGCCTGGCTGCTGGTGTTTGTGATCCGACATACAAACACCCAGGCCCGCGCTGCCTGGTGCGCAGCTGGTGGCCACCTGGTCGCGCTGCCTGGTGCCTGGTCGCCCAGGTTAGGCCCGCGCGCCCTGGGCCCTGGGCCGTGGCCCGCGTGCCTGGCTGCCCGGTCCGCGTGGCCGGTCGCATGCGGCCCGGCGCGTATGTAAGCACTCACTCACCCCGGGCCCAAAAAAAGGGCCCGGTCGCGGGCTGCGCGGGCTTTAGCCCTTTTTCACACGCTAGGTTTCACGTGAAACAGTTTTGGGCCCCAGCAATAAAGGGCCCCCTTTGTCAACAAAGTCAACTCGTGTCAAAATATTTGCAATTTCAAAACGAAACGGACTTTTTATGATCCCTGAAGAAATAGACGCGGAACGGCTCAAACTTGAATACCGTCTCGCGCAGATTGATACTCAAGACAAAGCGCGTACTCACTTCGTTGACTTCGTGCGCTACGTCTGGCCCAACGCGATCCTTGGTGAACACCACGCGATCATGGCCAAGGCATTCGATCGCATTGCCGCTGGGTCCTTGAAGCGTTTGATCATCAACATGCCGCCTCGGCACACGAAGTCTGAGTTTGCAAGCTATCTGCTTCCTGCCTACCTGATGGGTAGAGACCCGCGAACCAAGGCCATTGAAGCAACGCACAACAGCGAGCTTGCCGTGCGCTTTGGTAGGAAGGTCCGTGATCTGATGGACATGGACACCTACAAGGAAGTCTTTCCTGACGTAAGCCTGAAGCAAGACTCCAAGGCCGCCGGCCGGTGGGACACGAACAAAGGCGGGGAATACTTTGCTGTCGGTGTGGGCGGCGCGATGACTGGTCGTGGCGCGGACGTCTTGATCATTGACGACCCGCATTCGGAGCAGGACGCGATGAGTGACCTTGCCTTGGACAACGCGTGGGAGTGGTACATCTCTGGCCCTCGTACTCGCTTGCAGCCAGGCGGCGCGATTGTGATCGTGATGACGCGCTGGGGCACGAAGGACCTTACAGCCCGCTTACTCAAGGCCCAGAAATCACGGAACGCGGACCAATGGGAGGTCATCGAGTTCCCCGCTATTTTGCCAAGTGGGCGCCCACTTTGGCCGGGCTTCTGGAAAATAGAGGAACTCGAGGGCGTGAGGGCCACTTTGTCTGTGCAAAAGTGGAACGCGATGTACCAACAGCAGCCCACGAACGACGAGGGTGCGATCCTAAAAAGGGAGTGGTGGAAGGTCTGGCCGCATGACGAGCCGCCGGTGGTAAACTACATCATCCAGTCCATGGATACGGCGTACTCGAAGAAGGAGACGGCTGACTACTCTGTCATCACGACCTGGGGCGTGTTCTACCTAAACGAGGACTCGGGGGCGTCCATCATCTTGCTTGACGTCAAGCGTGGACGCTGGGACTTCCCAGAACTCAAACGCATTGCCAAGGAGCAGTACGACCAGTGGCAGCCTGACAACGTGCTGATTGAGGCAAAGGCCACTGGAACGCCGCTGCAGCAGGAACTGCGCCGGATGAGCATTCCCGTGACGATGTATTCACCGGGCGGTCGCAGGACGGGCACGGACAAGGTAGCGCGGGCCAACGCGGTAGCTCCTGTATTTGAGGCTGGCATGGTCTGGGCCCCGGATACGGAATGGGCGGAACTGCTGGTGGAGGAATGCGCGGCGTTTCCCAACGGCGACAACGACGACATGGTGGACAGCACAACAATGGCCATGGACAGATTTAGGCGCGGCAACTTCATCACCTTGGGGACAGACGACGTGGAAGAAAGCGAAGGCAGGGAGCTTGTGCCGGAGTACTATTGACGTTTAAAATGTCTCAACTAATTCCTCGGCCGGGGTGCTATGACAAGAAAATCGAAATACGACATGCCTGCTGTCCAGAACTTTGCGTTTGGTGGCATTGCCAATCCGTCGCAAAGGGCGTTCTTGCGTGGCTCGGATCAATCGTATCTTGACGCACGGCAAAAGGAACTAGACGCATTTGAAGCGCAGCGCCTGGCGTACAACGACCAGCTGACCAAATGGCAGAACGAAGTCTACAACCCGTACAAGGCCCAGGTCGACGCGTACAACACGGCGTCTGAGAAGTACAACACGGAAGTCTACAACCCTTACAAGGCGCAGGTGGACGCGTACAACGCCGCAGCGGAAAAGTACAACACGGAAGTTTATAACCCGTACAAGTCTCAGTTTGACAAGTACAAAGAAGCGGTGGACGCCTATAACGCAGGCGACCGCCTGACAGACTATGCGGGCCCTGCAGAGCCGACACTGGCAAGTCAATTCACAATGACAGCACCCACGCAGCCTGGTGCGTTTGGGATGGCAGCACCAACAACTCCTGAGCAGTTTGCGGGCGTAGCGCCTGTGCTGCCGTTCAAGGAAGAGGAAGTCGTAGCGCGTCAGAAAGAGGCGGCCAGTCGGGCACGTAGTGATGCAGCCAACCGTGCGGTGGCAGTGGATGTTGTAAGCAACCCTGACCAGTTTAATTTTGGATCAATGTCCGTGAGCAATCGCTTCATGGCAAAAGGAGGCGAGGTCATGAAAGACCAGGAAACTGCGCGCTCAATCATCAAGGACTTTGAAAACTACGGCTACACCAAAGACGAGATCATGGCGCTTGCCGACCAGGTGGCAGCTGCTGGTCGCGGTGGTGACGAACTGCTGGCGTATCTGTCGCCTGAATCGGTGAAGTTATTGAAGTCGCAGGGCGGCGCTGGAACCATCAACCCCATCACTGGATTGCCCGAATTTAAAGGCGGCTTTATTGGCAGGATTGTAGAGTCTGTTGTAGAGGCCTTTAATCCAAAACTAAAGACAGCCCCTGCCGGTCCATTGGCTACGCAACTTATTGAAGCAGAAGCACCTCCTCCTCCTCCAGCCCCGACGCCCGCAGCTCCGGCGGGCCCGACATCGGCCGAACTAATGAAGCAGCTGGAGGATTCCAACAATGCTCGCACCGCACTGCAGACTAAGTACGACACCGACCTGTCCACTTTTAAGACCCAGGCGCAGAAGGACCAGGAAGCAGCCGTTGCAAACGCATTGAAACTGGATGCTGACAAGCGCGCTGCCATGATAGCCAAGCCTGTTATAGGAGAGGCGGAAAGACAGACAGTAGCAACGCCCCCAGCGGCAACGCCCCCAGCGGCAACGCCCCCAGCGGCAACGCCCCCAGCGGCAACGTCTACTTTTGTCCCTGGTCCGTTTCAGCACATGGAACCACCGGCTCCAAGAACACAGACAGTAGCAACGCCCCCAGCGGCAACGTCTACTTCTCCCTATGGTCCGTTGCCAGGGCTGGATGTACTGAAACCGCCGCCAGTAACGCCAACCCCTGTAAAGTTGACTCCCAAGGACCGCGTTTCGACGGCTGACTTCATTGGAAACACCATCGGCCCTCGGTCCGTGAGCGGTGGTCCTGCCAGCACTGTCGGCATCAGCGCGCCCAATGTCTCGTTCACTCCTGTTGGTGCAGCAACGCCTATGGCCAAGCTGGACTTGCGCGGACGTATTACGTCGCCCACCAGTGGCCGCACAGGCTTAAGTGGAGGCGGCACGCGGACCACGGCCCAAGGGCCAGACAACTCTTCTGGTGGTGAGATTCCAATCTACCGCACGGCAACGCCTGACTACTCAAGCCGTGGCGTGGGCGCGGTGGGTGCCGTTGGCAACATCCCGATCTACAACCCTGCAGTCTTAAGCGGACCGATGTTTGGCAGCGCAGCTACCAATCCCAGCAGCTACTTTGCCATGACGCCTCAGTCTTCCACGGGCCTTGCCCCAGGGAGCATGGCCATCGGATCACCCGACATGCCCCTCGCGGCAGGTCGCAACACCTTGAATGCGATTGCAGCAAACCCTAACCTGTCTCCTACGATGTTGGGCGGCCAGCAAAACGCGGGCTACATGACCGACCGCCTGGGCAACCGAATTTATGCACCAGGCATGCGCCCGCTGTATGGCTTTGCCAGGGGTGGCGGCGTGGACGTAGGCGCATTGTTAGCGCAGAACACCGAGACCTTGTCAGATGAGAAACCTGAAGAGGTCATCAACACTGACCCTGTTGGCACAGCGCAAAAATACTTGGCTGACCTCAGTGGCGCGGGCAGACCCTCGCCCACACGTCAGGCTGTCAAGCGTGTGAAGACTTCTGCTGGTGGCGGTGCAACGGCTGACAAGGGCATGCAGATGGCGTATGAGGCACTGGCCAAAGGCGACCTGAGCGAGATGAAGGACAGGGCCCCTACGGCTATGAACTCAGAGTCTGCACGTTCGCAGATGGAGGAACTTGCCCGGGTTTACCAGATAAAGCTCAGGGCAGCGCAGAACGCGGCTCGTGGCCTGGCTGCTAACACCTTTGGCGCGCCGACCTTGGAAGGTCCAACACTGACCAAGGGCCGGCTGACCAAGAAGCGCTTTGCAGAAGGTGGTCCTGTTGAAGGCGAGTTGTCGCAGTAAGAGATTGATGCGGCAAGCAAGCCTGCGTTCGTGACCCCCAAGTCTGGCAAAGGCCGCAAGGAAGGCCCAATCAGTCAGCAACTCAAGTCTGGCGAGGCATATACCAACATGGCCAAGGGCGTGACAGAGTTGCCCTATGACATTGCAGGTGCGCCTGTGGATTTGGCGACGATGCTGATGCGTCCGTTTGGCTACAGCACAGAGAAGCCTGTGATGGGCAGCGATTTCATCAAGGAAAAGATGACCAAGCTGGGTGTGCGCCCAGAGCCTCCTGCTGATCCCACAGCCAAGGGTTTCTACACCGCCGGGGAGCTGTTGTCTAACTTGACCAATCCTGCTGGCGTCACGCGCGCTGTTGTCAAAGGAGCACAGAAGACAGGCGAGGCAGCCACTGCCGTGGCCAAGGACTTCCAAGACTACAACCGCCAGCTGACTGTGCCAGGCGCGTCGTATGCGGTGCGCCCAATAGGCAGCACTGTAATGAGTGGCCCAGTAGGATTTAACCAGGGTGTCAGTAACATTGACGAACTGTTAAGCAAAGGGGTGAGCAATGCTCGCTCAGTGGCCGGGCAGGACGCGGACATGGCAGATCGCATCAAATCGTTTTGGGACACCAAGGCACGCAACTATTTCACCCGTCAATTTGGTACTCCTGATGATCCCGTCATGGACGCTATCATTAAAAAGCGCATTAAAAGCATTGGTCTGGAGGGGATGTTTCCAGAGTACATGATTGACCAAATTGCTGTTGGAAAGACACGTATCAACGACCAGGGCCAAGAGCGCTTTTTTGCAAAATACCCACGAGCCATGGAAGATTTTGCTGCTAAGTATGACCCTGCAACGGGGCTCAAGGGCAACGTGATTTCAACTGACGCTGCAATGAGCAGCCCGAAATACGAATATCTTCTTAGCGATCAGGGGCAAGCATTGGGCAGGGCTGCCGCTGCGGCGGAGGCCGATCGCATGAGCATGCAGGGCCTGCGTCCTGAGCTTATCAACACCCGTGTAGGAGTGGTTGCCCGTTCGGGGACAAACCCGGAGCGGATTATTGGAGACGGCACGAAGTCTGCAGATGCCCTGCTCCAGGCCTTTGAAGAGGCGCAGGCTTACAAGAAACTTAGTCCCGAGCAGCAGGTTGAATGGGCCAATGAGCAGTTTGGCATGGGCCGAAATTTAGGATTTATGGACCAAGCAAACGTAGGCAAAAACATTCTTCCGGACAACATCGTAACGGCCATTGAAAAAGGTGAGCCAGTTTACGATGTGGGCATTATGGCCAAACCGCTTGAGGACCTTTTTAAACCCTCTTCAATCAACGCTTTCTTAGCCACCGTTCCTGCCCGTGAAATGAAAAACATGAGGTTTGAAGATGCAGTGGCGGGCGCAGTCAAGATGAACGAGCTGGCTACTCAACGTCAAGTAATGATTGACCGCATTAGGGCGGGCAAGCCGGTGCCCGACAAAGTGTTTTCCGATGGCGTAAGCAAACCGCTTTTGCAGTTTGGAGAAGATTCAGGCCTTGACGGATTTGCCTGGAAGCGCATTGAAAAACGCGAGGCGACTGTGCCAGAAGGCGCATATGTAGGACACTCCGTAGGCGGGTATGAAACAGGTGGCATCGGGTATACGACGGAAAAACGAAATGGGTTTAACACGGGCCAATGGCAGGTATATACTCTACGTGACAACCGTAATAGACCTGTCAACACAGTCGAGGTAAAGATGCTGGACGAAGTGACACCTGTTGTCACACAGATTAAGGGCAATGGCCGTGCAACAGGGAATGTTCCTGCTGAAAAATATGACGGGGCTGTGCTGAGGTTTTTACAGACGTATCTTAAGCCGGCAGCAATTGAGGAAAAAGATGAGCTTTTGACACCTTTGTTGCAGAACTACAAAGCAGAGCTTGGCTCGTCGCCCAGATACCGATAAGGAACACACATGGCAATCGAAAAAGCAATGAGCCAACTGCCGTCACTTGAGGTAGTGATAGGTGGCGGGGGCATACCAAAACCTCAAACAGACATTGAAATCATCATTGAAGATGATGGAGGTGCAACGGTTGAGATGGGTGAAAAGGATGCCGAGGAAGTCGACTTCTACGCTAACTTAGCCGAAGTCATTGAGCCGGACATCTTGGCTTCAATTGGCATTGAAGTGTCCTCTTTGTTTGAAGCCGATAAGGGTTCTCGCTCTGATTGGGAGCAGATGTACGCCAAGGGCCTGGACTTGTTGGGCTTCCGCATGGAAGAGCGCACCAAACCCTTCCGTGGAGCTTCTGGTGCGACCCACCCAATGCTGACCGAGGCCATCATTCAGTTCCAGGCACAGGCTTTTAAGGAGCTGATGCCTGCTGGCGGACCTGTTCGCTCGCAGATCATGGGCAAAGAGACGGTGGAAAAGTTCCAACAGGCTGGCCGTGTGCAGGATTTTATGAACTACCAGATCACCACGGTGATGGAAGAGTACACACCGGAGTTTGATCAGCAGCTTTTCTACACTGGCTATGGTGGTTCGACCTTCAAAAAGGTCTACTACGACTACCAACTGGGCCGCATGGTGTCCAAACTGTGTTTGGCAGACGATGTTTACATCCCGTACAACGGCTCAAGCGTCGTGTCCCAGTGCCCACGCCTGACTCACCGCATTGCAATGGACTCAAACGAGTACCGCAAGCGTGCTTTGGCAGGTGAGTACCTCGATATTTTCTTGGATACCTACGCTTCTCCTGCTGATGCAAGCCAAATTCAGGAAGCAGTCGACAAAATCACTGGTATTCAGCCTACTGACGACGTCGGCGAAGTATTTTTGCTTGAGCAACTGGTTGATTTGGACCTCAAAGGCTTTGAGGACATGGACGAAGACGGTGAAATGACCGGAATCAAGCGTCCATACGTAGTTACCCTGGCTGAAGACACCCTCAAAGTCGTTGGAATCCGTCGCAACTGGAAAGAAAACGACGAAAAATGCACGCGTCGCAACTATTTTGTGCACTACGTGCTGGTCGAGGGCCCTGGTGCCTACGGTTTGGGCTTTGTGCACCTTATCGGAGGCCTTGGTAAGGCCGCTACGAGCGCTTTGCGCCAGCTGATTGACGCGGGCACGCTTGCTAACCTGCCTGCGGGCTTCAAAGCCAAGGGCGCGCGCATCGCGGACGACTCCGATCCGATCCAACCTGGTGAATGGCGCGACATTGACGCTGGTGGGGCAGAACTTGCATCATCTTTAATGCCGTTGCCGTACAAAGAGCCTAGCCAAGTGCTGTTTGCGCTGATGGGATTTCTTGTGGACGCCGGCAAACGCCTCTCCAGCACCGCCGACATGCAAGTTGGCGACGGTAACCAGTATGCACAGGTCGGAACGACCCTGGCGCTGCTGGAACGCGGCTCTATGGTCATGTCCAGCATCCACAAGCGTCTGCACTATGCGCAGACGCTTGAGTTTCGCTTGCTGTTCGAGGGCTTTGGCCAGTACATGCCTGACGAGTACCCCTACGACGTCCCAGGCGCGAGCCGCAGGATCAAGAAAAAGGACTTTGACAGCATGGTGTCGGTCCAGCCCGTGGCGGACCCCAACATCTTCAGTTCTGCACAGCGTATTCAGCTTGCACAGATGCAATTGCAGCTGGCCCAGAGTGCCCCGAACATGCACAACATGTACGAGGCCTATTACCGCATGTATGCAGCTCTGAATATCCGTGACATCGACGGTGTGCTGCTGCCGCAGAACACCAATATGCCTCGCGACCCTGCGTCCGAGAACAGCGACGTGCTTAATGGCATGAAGCTCAAGGCCTTTGCAGGGCAGCAGCACGATGCGCACATTGCAACGCACCTGATGATGGGCATGTCTCCTATTCTGCAGGCCAATCCGATGTCTGCGGCCGAGCTGCAAAAGCACATCTTGGACCACATCCGATTGCGCGCGGAGGAAGATGTGGAAGCCGAGCTGTTCAAGCAGTACGGCACTGATCCAGACCGCTTGGTCTCTGCAATTCAGAAGGAAGGCATGGTCGCCATCAACATTGCCATGGGCATGAAAGAAGTGCGCGACATGCAGGACAAGTTTGCTGGTGGCGAAGGCCCTGATCCCTTGGTGCAGATTAAGGAGAAGGAAATTGCCCAGCGTGCGCAGGCTGACCAGGCCCGCATCGGCATCGACCAGCAGCGTTTGGCTTTGGACCAGCAGAAGGCCCAGCAGACCAACCAGATCAACATGCAAAAATTGCAGTTGCAGCAGCAAAAGACCAATCAGTTACAACAACCAGGAGGCCAATATGCCGCTTAAGAAAGGTTCTAGCAAGAAAACAATCAGCTCCAACATTGGAGAGATTGTTCGCGACTACAAAAAGGACGGCATGATCGGTACTAGCAAGCCAAAGAACAAAGCTGCCGCCGTGAAACAGGCCGTCGCCGTTGCATACAGCAAGGCAGGTAAAACTAAAATGGCCAAGGGCGGCGACGTCAAAACTCCAAAGGGAGTTCAAGGCCCCTTCATGGTAGTAAAAAAGAAGGACGGTAACCGTCCAGTTAAGATATACTAATTCGTAAGTAAGTGCTAACAGACGGAGCCTTGTACCGTCTGCTTTTCATGGAAACCACCATGCTTGAATTTGCAGAAGCAGTTCTGAAGGAAATCAGGAAACTCCAGGATCAATCCAAACAGATTGTCCTGAACGGAACCATCACAGACATGGAGCGGTATCGCTTCATGATGGGTCGCCTTGAGGGTTTGAGAATGGTTGAAGACTCCGTGAAAGACTTGCTTAAAAAGGTCACGGACGATACAGACGATTTTCTCAAGTGAAAGGAAGACCATGGAAGCCGAAGCAGTGATACCTGAAATTAACATGACAGCCTTGGAGCGCAAGTGTGCCGAGGAGGCAGCCAACAAGCCGCCTGCCCTTGAAGATGCCTACACTGAGCTTGGGTTTGACCCCGAGAAACTTGACCAAGCCGTCATCGACACCATCCCCAAGCCTACTGGGTGGCGCATTGCCATCCTGCCCTACCGTGGCGCGGAAAAGACCAAAAGCGGTATCGTCCTGCCCGAAGAAACGCAGCGCAAGACTCAGCTTGGCACAGTGTGCGGCTACGTCTTAAAGGTAGGGTCCTTAGCCTACGCCGATCAATCCAAATTCCCCACTGGTGCCTGGTGCAAAGAGGGTGATTGGATTATTTTTGGCCGCTATGCTGGCGCACGCATACCAATTGACGGGGGTGAGATTCGTCTCATTAACGACGATGAGGTACTTGGAGTGGTGAACAGTCCCGAAGACATTCTGCACATGTAAAGGAGCAATGGTATGAATGAAGAGCTGCAATTTAAGATAGGTGAGGATGAAAATCCTGCCACCGTCGCAATCGGGGAGGACGGCGCTGCTGAAGTGTTGGATAAGCCCCAAGCGCCTCAGGTCGAGACTACCTTGCAACCGTCCAACGAAGGTGGCGAGCTTGACCAGTACAGCGAAGGCGTCAAAAAACGCATTGACAAGCTGACCGCGCGTCTGCGCGAGACCCAGCGCCGTGAGCAGGCAGCCTTGGAGTACGCCAAAAACGTCCAAGCCCGTGCTACGCAGCTCGAGCAACAGTTCATGACTGTGGACAGCGAGCGCCTGGGCGAGGCCAATGGC
>Ga0114968_10004283_pt1 | contig 10653 bp, 10 predicted proteins | sample M_130807_EF_Meta_FD_87020 | JGI IMG/M metagenome (GOLD analysis project Ga0114968, IMG submission 87020) | Freshwater microbial communities from Lake Montjoie, Canada to study carbon cycling - M_130807_EF_MetaG | ecosystem: Environmental > Aquatic > Freshwater > Lake | place: Lake Montjoie... | reverse complement strand
GCTTGAAAGCCGGGCTGCGCTGGACCATGGTGGCAAAGGCCTGCATGGCGTGCTGCGCCAGGGCCGCGCTGGCGGCGGTGTGGAGGGTCTCCAGGTCGGGCGTCATGGGCGGGCAGTCAGCAGGCTTGGCCCGCAAATTCGGTCAAGGGCCGCAGCCGGTGTTGGCTCTCAAAGTGCCGCGCCTGCCCGCTGATCGGGTCGGTGAAGGCGATGCTGCGCGCCAGGAGTTGCAGCGGCCGCCCGTAGTCCGGCGCGGCCTCGGGCGTGAGCACGGGGTATACGCCGTCGTGCGCAATGGGCATGCCCAGCGCCGCCATGTGGACGCGCAGCTGGTGGCGCTGGCCGGTGTGCGGGCGCAAGGCATAACGGGCCCATGCACCCGACACTTCCAGCGGCGCGATCTCGGTCCAGCTATTGGGCGCGCCGTCCAGCTCGGTCTGTTGCATGAAGTGGGCGGCCGCGCCTATGCGGCTGCGCCGGCTCAGTGGCCAGGCCAGGTCCGGGTTCCAGGGTGCGATGGCCTCGTAGCGCTTGTCCACCGCGTGCTCGCGGAACAGGGCGTAGTAGGCGTTGCGGGTCGCACGCTGGGTGCTGAGCAAAACCAGCCCGGCGGTGTCGCGGTCTATGCGGTGCAGAGGCACCAGATCGTCCAGCCCGAGCCGCTGCTTCAGGCGCACCAGCAGCGTTTCGTGCAGGTATTTACCCGAGGGAATGACCGGCAAAAAATGCGGCTTGTCTGCCACCAGGATGTGCGCGTCCTGGTACAGCACGGTTTCCTGCACGTGAATCGGTGTTTCGCCTGGCAGTGCGCGGAAGTAATGGATGCGCGCTCCGGCGCAATAGGGCGCGTCCGCTGCCAGCGCTTCGCCGTCGGCCTTGCATACGCTGCCGCCGGCCATGCGCTGCGCCCACTCCGTGCGGCTGATGTGGGCAAAACGTGTGCTCAAAAAATCCAGCAGCGTCGCCCCTGCTGCTGGGGGCTGCCGGGGCAACACGACGCTGCTGGGGCCCACGCCCATGCGCGCCGCCGGTGCCCGGTTCATCGGCGCGTACAGACCAGGTCCCAGACCCCGTGGCCGAGTTTGAGCCCCCGGTTTTCGAACTTGGTCAGCGGCCGGTAGGCGGGTTTGGGCGCATAACCGGCCAGCTCCGGGTGGGTGCTGCGCGCCGGGTTGTGCAGCAAGGGCTCGGCTTCCAGCACTTCCAGGATTTGTTCCGCATAGGGCTGCCAGTCGGTGGCGCAATGTAGATAGCCACCAGGCCGCAGCCGCTGCGCGAGTTTGGCAACCAGCGGCGGCTGGATCAGGCGGCGCTTGTTGTGTTTGGTCTTGTGCCAGGGGTCGGGGAAAAAAATATGCACGCCGTCCAGGCTGCCGGGGGCGAGCATGTGGTCAATCACTTCCACCGCGTCATGCGCGCAGATGCGGATGTTTTCCAGCCCCATCTCGCCTATGCGCTTGAGCAGCGCGCCCACCCCGGCGGCGTGGACCTCGCAGCACAAAAAGTGCGTGTCCGACAGGGTTTGCGCAATCTGCGCCGTGGCCTCGCCCATGCCAAAGCCGATTTCCAGCACCAGCGGCGCCTGGAGTCCGGGCCAGAGGGCGCGCACATCGGTCTGGGCGTTTTGGTAGGGCAGCAGGTATGTGGGTCCCAGTTCCTCCATGGCGCGGCTTTGGCCTGCGGTACTGCGGCCCGCGCGCAGCACATAGCTTTTCACGGTGCGCAGGTAAGGGATGGAGGCGAGGTCGGGTGTGGGGGGTGGCATGCGAGCGCAGTCAGAGTGGCGCAGGATTTTAGGTCGCGCCGCGCCAAGGCCAGGCCGCAGTCCAGGCGGCCAGCGCGTCTGCCACAGTGCCTGCCTGCGCGGGCAAACCCAGCACCGCCGCAGCGGCGTTCAACGCGGCCAGCGGATGCGCGGTGTCTATGGCCTGTGCGCCGTTTTGCTTGGAGAGTTTTTCGCCATTGCGCCCGCGCACCAGCGGCAGGTGCAGGTACTGCGGCGCGGGCAGGCCCAACGCGTCCTGCAGCCAGCGTTGGCGGGCGGTGTTATCGGCCAGGTCTTCGCCACGCACCACGTGGCTGACGCCTTGTTCCGCGTCATCCACCACCACCGCCAACTGGTAGGTGAAAAGCCCATCGGCGCGGCGCAGCACGAAGTCACCCACCTGCGTGTGCAGGTTCTGGGTTTGCGCGCCCAACCGGCGGTCCTGCCAGTGCAGCAGGGCAGGCGCGTCCTGTGTGCGCATGCGCCAGGCGCTGGGCCCGCTGCCGTGCAGGCCGCTGCGGCAGGTGCCGGGGTAGACGCGCTCGCCATTGCGGGGCCTGCTGATGCCACGCGCCGCGTTGGCCGCGTCCATCGCGCTGCGCGAGCAGCCGCAGGGGTAAGCCCGATCGGATGCCACCAAAGCTTCCAGCGCCCGGCCATACAAGGCCGTGCGCTGGCTTTGCCACTGTGGCGCTTGGTCGGGCAGCAGGCCGCAGGCGGCGAGTTGCGCCAGCATGGTCTGGTCCGCGCCCGGCACGCAGCGCGGGGTGTCCAGGTCCTCGATGCGCAGCAGCCAACGCCCGCCATGGGCGCGGGCGTCCAGCGAGCTGCCCAGCGCCGCCACCAGAGAGCCCGCGTGCAAGGCACCGGTGGGCGAGGGCGCAAAGCGGCCGACATAGCCGACCATGCGGGATCAGCCTTCGACGATGGCCAACGCCATTTTCAGGCCGGACACAAAAGCGTCCTCCACCCGGTGGCCCAGGCACCAGTCGCCGCACACGCCTATGCCCCGCTTCGCTTTCCACAATTGGCTGCGCCCCAGGGCCTGGCCGGTTTTGGCATAGAGCCAGCGGTGCGCGTCCACATGCGCGGGCTCGGCGCGGATGCCGGTGATCTCGGCGAATGCGCGCAGCAGCTTGGCTTGCACGCGCTCGGGGCTGTCCTGGATGTGTTCGGCGGACCAGTCGGCGCTGGCCTGCACCGTCCAGCGCTCCACGGTGCTGCGTCCGGGCTTGCTCGATTCGCGGGCCAGCCAGGCAATACGGTGGTGCGTGCTGCGCGCGGCATTCCAGCTCGGCCCCAGCGTGGTCAGGCCCGGTTGCACGGCCTGCGGAAAGGCCAGCATCAGTGTCCAGCACGGCAGTACGGTGACCTTGTTAAGCGCTTTGCCCAGGGCGCCGCTGTGCGGCATGCTCTGCAACAGCGCCTGCGCCTGCAGGTGGGGAATGGCGAGCACCACGGCGTCAAACGCGCCATGCACCGCAACACCGGCATCGCCGCCTTCGGTGCGCACTTGCCATTGGTGCTTGTTGAGGGTGTCGCGTTCGATGCGGTCCACCCGGGTTTCTAGGTGGATGTGCTCGGAAATGGGTGCGGCCCAGGCCTTGGCCAGCGCGTTCATGCCGGGCTTGGCGACCCAGTGCGATTCCCGGTGGTCCAGCGCTGCAGCGGCCACTTTGCCCTGCGCGTCAAGCACGCGCACCGTGGTGGCACTCCAGGGGCGGCACACGCCGAGGGCGGTTTCTATGGCCTGCGCAAAGCGTGCGTCGCGCACCGTGAAGTACTGCGCGCCGTGGTCAAAGGTGCCGAAGGGGCTGCTGCGGGTGGACATGCGTCCGCCCACGCCACGGCTTTTTTCGAACACCGTCACGCGGTGCCCGGCTTGGACCAGCGTGCGGGCGCAGCTGATGCCGGCGATGCCTGCGCCCACGATGGCGATGTGTTGGGACTCTTTCATGTGCCTGTCTCCGGTTGGCCTGGTGGCCTGTTGATATGTGTGTGGCCCACTGTACACCCGCGCGTGTACCGACTTTGCATCTATGCTTGCAGGGTTCCCTACCGCACGCTGCCGCGACTACCGCCATGAACCCTCACTCCCAAGCTGCTTTCTCGCTGTGTGTCTATTGCGGCTCGCGCATGGGCGCCGATCCCGCCTACGCTGCGTCCGCCGCGCACCTGGGCCAGTTGATTGGCGACCGGGCTTGGGAACTGGTGTACGGCGGCGGCAAGGTCGGGCTCATGGGCGTGGCCGCCGATGCCACCCTGGCCGCAGGCGGCACGGTATTTGGGGTGATTCCGCAGAACCTGCTGGACAAAGAGGTGGGCCACACGGGCCTGACCGAATTGCACGTGGTCGCCACCATGCACGAGCGCAAAACCCTGATGTTCGAGCGGGCGCACGCCTTTGTGGCCTTGGCAGGCGGCATAGGCACTTTCGAAGAATTGTTTGAAATCTGGACCTGGTACCAGCTGGGCGTTCACCACAAACCCTTCGGCTTGCTCAATACCGATGGCTATTACGACCCGCTGATCGCCATGCTGGACCGCATGGTGGGTCAGGGCTTTTTGAGCCCGGCGGTGCGCGACCTCTTGCATATTGGAACCGACCCGGCAGAGCTGCTGGCGCGGCTGCATGCGGTGGCCTCGGTCAAAATCCAAGGATGACCGCAAACGCCCCCGTCTCCAAAGACCCCGCACCACGCCCCAACATCTTGGTCGTCATGTACGACCAGATCGCCGCTGGCGCATTGCCGTGTTACGGCAACCGGGTCGCCATCACGCCCAACATCGACCGCCTGGCCGCCGGGGGTGTGGTGTTTGACGCGGCCTACTCCAACAGCCCCTTGTGCACCCCGGCGCGCTACTGCCTGATGACCGGGCAGCTGCCCTCGCAAACCGGTGGTTATGACAATGCCGCGTATTTGCCCAGCACCGTGCCCACGGTGGCGCATTACCTGCGCCACGCCGGTTACCGCACCGTGCTCAGCGGCAAGATGCATTTCGTAGGCCCCGACCAGTTGCATGGTTTTGAAGAGCGCCGCACCACCGACATTTATCCGGCTGACTTTGGCTGGACGCCCGACTGGACCCAGCCCGACGAGCGCATCGATTGGTGGTACCACAACATGGGCAGCGTCACCGGCGCTGGTGTGGCCGAGGTCACCAACCAGCTGCTCTACGACGACGAAGTGGGGCAGGGTGCGGTGCGTGCGCTGCACGACGCGGCGCGGGCTGATGACGGGCGGCCTTTCTTCATGGTCGCCAGCTTCACGCATCCGCACGACCCCTATGTCACGCGGCGCAAATATTGGGATATGTACGAGGGCGTGGACGTGGGCGCACCGCGTGTGCCGTTGCAGGCCGATCCGCACCCCCACACCCGCCGCCTGATGGCGGTCAGCGACATGGCGAACGCCACGATCACTCCGGCCGATGCGCAGCGGGCCCGGCGCGCGTACTACGGCAATATTTCCTATGTGGACGAATGGACCGGGCGGCTGATGGACACGCTGGATGCGCTGCAACTGCGGGACAACACCATCGTGGTCCTGGTGGCCGACCACGGCGACCTGCTGGGCGAGCACGGGCTTTGGTACAAGATGAACTTCTTCGAAGACGCAGCCCGCATCCCCTTGGTCTTCAACTTTCCCGCGCGCTTTACTCCGGCCAGGGTGGCGCAACCGGTGTCGCTGGTCGATGTATTGCCCACGCTCAGTGCGCTGGCCGGTGCCGCCCCGGCGGTGCAGCCGCTGGCCGGGCGCAGCTTGCTGGGCTTGTTGGACACGCCATCCGCTGAGGTGCCCGCCAGCGACGCGCCGGTTTATGGCGAATACATGGCCGAGGGCTCGGTCGCGCCCATCGTGATGGTGCGCCGGGGTGCGTGGAAATTTATCCACTGCCCGGCCGACCCGGATCAGCTTTTCAACCTGGCGCAGGACCCCCATGAGGTCCATAACCTGGCGCAGGACCCGGCCCACGCCGGCACCGTTGCGGCGATGCGTGCCGAAGTCGCCGCCCGCTGGGACCTGGACGCGCTGGACGCCGCCGTGCGCAGCAGCCAGCGCGAGCGCCATTTCATCACCCAGGCCTTGCGCCAGGGCACTTTCACCCCCTGGGAATACACGCCGCCGCGCAACGGCAGCGCCGAGTACATGCGCAACCACCTCGATTTGAACGAGGTCGAGCGGCTGGCACGCTGGCCGCGTTAATGCTTTTTTAACGGTCGTTCTACGCGACCTTCATCGGAACCATCACCATGTTGAACCTTCGCACCTCCTCCCAACGCGGCTACGCCGACCATGGCTGGCTCAAGTCCTTTCACAGCTTTTCCTTCGCGGGCTATTACGACCCGGCCTTTATGGGCTGGGGCAATTTGCGCGTGGTCAATGAAGACCGCATCGCCCCTGGAACCGGTTTTGGCACCCACGGCCACCGGGACATGGAAATCATCAGCTACGTGCTCTCGGGCGAGCTGGCGCACAAAGACACCATGGGCAACGTCAAAGGCATTCCGCCGGGTGATGTGCAGCGCATGAGCGCGGGCAGTGGGGTGCAGCACAGCGAGTTCAACCACGCGCCGGATGCGACCACGCACTTTCTGCAAATCTGGATTGAGCCCAATGTGCGTGGCATCCCGCCGAGTTATGAGCAACAAACATTCGCGCAGGCACGCAAGGACGGCCACCTGTGCCTGGTGGCCGCGCCGGACGCCGGGCCGGACGTGGTGCGCATCCATGCCGATGCGCGCATGTACAGCGGCTGTTTTGACGGTGCGCAAAGCGCCGAGCTGGCGCTGGACCCGGCACGCAAGGCCTATGTGCAGGTGCTGCGCGGCGCGTTGCAGGTCAACGGCATGGCTTTGGTTACGGGTGACGCGTTGCTCATTGAGCAGGAGTCCGCGCTGCGTCTGGGCCAGGGGCAGGCGGCCGAAGTGCTGGTTTTTGACCTCGCGCCCTGAGCATCCCTGTTGTCTTTTTTCTTGATTTGGAGCACTTCCCATGACCCACACCGTCGTGATTTACCACTCCGGCTACGGCCACACCCAGCGCCTGGCGCAGCAGGTGGCCGATGGCGCGGATGCGCAGCTCATCGCCATCGACGCCGAAGGCAATATCAGTGAAGCCGACTGGGCTGCGCTGGACGCGGCCGACGCCATCATCATGGGCACGCCCACCTATATGGGCACCGTGTCCTGGCAGTTCAAAAAGTTCGCCGACGCATCCAGCAAGCGCTGGTACACCGGCGCTTGGAAAGACAAGGTCGCCGGCGGCTTCACCTGCTCGGGCTACCCCAGCGGCGACAAGCTCTCCACCTTGCAGTACCTGCTGACCTTTGCCATGCAGCACGGCATGGTCTGGGCCGGCCTGAACATCATGGGCAACGACACCATCAACCGCCTGGGCTCCAGCATCGGCGTCATGGCCCACGCCAGCAGCACCACCGCCGCCCACGCCATGCACCAGGGCGACCTGGACACCGCCAAAGCCTATGGTGCGCGGGTGGCGCAGGTGGCGGCGAAGCTGCGGGGGTGAGCCTGCACTTTGCCGGTAACACCATGCACCCCTTACGCAAACTCCTGAACTACGCCGCCGCCTACCGCAGCGACTTCCAAAAAGCCGCGCTGTATTCGGTGCTCAACAAGTTCTTCGACATCCTGCCCGAGGTGCTGATTGGCGCGGCGGTGGATGTGGTGGTCAAGGGCGAGCAGAGTTTTTTGGCGCGCAACGTGCTCGGCGGTTTGGGGATTACTAGCACCTGGGGACAGTTGCTGGCGCTGGGTGCGTTCAATGTGCTGGTCTGGGGTGGCGAGTCGCTGTTCCAGTACCTGTATGAGGTGCAATGGCGGCAACTGGCGCAGAACCTGCAGCACGATTTGCGGCTGGACACCTACCGCCACGTGCAGCGCCTGGACATGGCGTATTTCGAGAACCAGCGCACCGGCAACCTGATGGCGATCCTGAACGACGACATCAACCAGATGGAGCGCTTTTTGAACGGCGGCGCCAACCAGATCATCCAGGTGCTGTGTTCCTCGGTACTGGTAAGTGCCGTGTTTTTTGCGATGCAGCCGGGTATTGCGGTCATGGCGCTCTTACCAGTCCCGCTGATTTTGTTTAGCGCGTTCTGGTTCCAAAAGCGCCTGGCACCGCGCTATGCCGAGGTGCGCGAAGCGGCCGGTGATGTGGGCGCGCGGCTCAACAACAACCTGCTGGGCCTGGCCACCATCAAAGCCTTTGCCACCGAGAACCTGGAGGCGCAGCACATCAGCGACGCCAGCAACCGTTACCGCCAGAGCAACAAGGGCGCGATCCGCGTGAGCGCGGCCATCACGCCGGTGATTCGCATGGCGATTCTGGCGGGCTTTACCGCCACGCTGCTGTACGGCGGCTGGCTGACGCTGCACGACCAACTCGCGGTGGGTGCGTTCTCGGTGTTGGTGTTTCTGACCCAGCGCCTGCTGTGGCCCATGACCTCGCTGGCCGACGTGGCCGATATGTACCAGCGCTCCATGGCGGCGATTGAGCGCGCCATGGGTTTGCTGGCCACGCCGATCAGCATTCCCTACGAGGGCACGCATTTCTCCAAGGCCAGCGTACGCGGTGAAGTGCGGCTGGAGGATGTGGGGTTTTCTTATGCGACCACCGGGGCCACGCCGACGCTGCACGGTATTAGCCTGACGATTGCCGCCGGGCAGACCACGGCTTTTGTCGGCTCCACCGGCTCGGGCAAATCGACCCTGGTCAAACTGCTGCTGCGCTTTTATGAGCCGCAGCACGGGCGCATCCTGCTCGATGGTGCGCCGATTGACAGCCTCAATTTGCAGGACCTGCGCCGCGCCATCGGCTATGTGGCGCAAGACGCGTTTCTGAGCGACGCCAGCGTGGCCGAGAACATTGCCTACGGCAGCCTGGATGCGGTCAGCGACTCGGCCATTGCCGCCGCAGCGGAAGCGGCCGGGGCAACTGAATTCATCGTCAAACTGCCGCTGGGTTTTGCCACCCGCTTGGGCGAGCGCGGGCAAAAGCTCTCGGGCGGCCAGCGCCAGCGCTTGGCCCTGGCGCGCGCCATTCTCAAAGACCCACCCATCCTGATCCTGGACGAGGCCACCAGCACCGTGGACAACGAAACCGAAGCTGCCATTCAGCGCTCGCTGGAGGTGGTCAGCCGCAACCGCACCACCATCGTCATCGCCCACCGCCTGTCCACCGTGCGGCAGGCGGATTGCATCCATGTGGTGGAGGCTGGGCGGATCGTGGAAAGCGGCAGCCACGACGCCCTGTTGGCGCGCGGCGGCAGCTACGCGGCTTTGTGGCGCTTGCAGACCGGGGAGCGGGTGGGCAACTGAGCCATGACCAAGACCGAGTCTCCACCGGCGCACAGCGTCCGGCCCAACCAATTCGCGCTCTTAGGCCAGCGCCGCTTCGCGCCCTTTTTCTGGACCCAGTTCAGCGGCGCGGGGAATGACAACGTGTTCAAGTTCGCCTTCACCGTGCTGGTCACCTACCAGTTGCAGGTGGCATGGTTGCCGCCGCAGATGGCCGGGCTGGTGATCGGGGCCTTGTTTATCTTGCCCTACGTGCTTTTTTCGGCGACCAGCGGCCAGTTGGCGGATCGCTGGGACAAGGCGCGGCTGATGCGCATGGTGAAGAACCTGGAGATCGCCATCATGCTGCTGGCGGCCTATGGTTTTCTGGCTGCCGATGTGCCGGTGCTGTTGCTGTGTACCTTTTTGATGGGATGCCACTCGACCTTGTTCGGCCCGGCGAAATTTGCTTACTTGCCGCAGGTACTGCGCGAGGACGAGCTGGTGGGTGGCAACGGCATGGTGGAAATGGGCACGTTTGTCGCGATTTTGCTGGGCAATATGCTGGGCGGCCTGCTGGTCGCTTTGCCGGGGGTGGGGCAGGGCGCGGCCGCCCTGGCCTGCGTGCTGATCGCGGTCGCCGGGCGGGTTGCGGCGGGCCTGATTCCGCCCGTTGCGCCACCGGTGATCGCCACGCCCATGCGATGGAACCCCTTCTCCGAGACCGTGGCCAATCTGCGGCTGGGCGCGCAAGACCCTGTGGTGTTCCGCGCCATGCTGGCGATCAGCTGGATGTGGTTTTTCGGCGCGGTATTTTTGAGCCAGTTCCCCGCCTTTGCCAAAGATGTGCTGCATGGCGACGAGCAGGTGGCCTCGCTGCTGCTGGTGCTGTTTTCGGTGGGCGTGGGTGCTGGCGCTTTGCTGTGCGAAAGCCTGGGGCGGCGCGGCGGTGCCCAGGCGCAGGGCCTGGGCCTGGTGCCAATTGGCGCGCTGGGCATGAGCGCCTTTGCCGTGGATCTGTATGTCGCTGTGCGCGGATTGCCGCCTTCGGCCCTGATGGATGCCAGCGCTTTTGTGGCATACGCCGCGCATTGGCGGGTGATGGCGGATTTGCTCTGCATGAGTTTGTTTACCGGCCTCTTCAGCGTGCCGCTGTACGCCTTGATTCAGCAGCGCAGCCCGGCCGGCTTTCGCGCCCGCATCATTGCCGCCAACAACATCCTGAACGCCGTTTTCATGGTTGCCAGCGCGCTGATCGCAGCAGCGCTTTTGGGAGCGGGCTTGACCGTGCCGGAGGTGTTTTTACTCACCGGCCTGGCGAATGCGCTGTTCTGTGCCTATGTGTTTGCGCGCGTGCCGCTGTACTGGCAGGCCTTGCGGGCGCTGCTGCGCGGCAGCTGATTCAGCGCAGCGGGGCCACGGCCAGATCCGGCCCGACGGCGCGGCGCTCGTCAAACACAAAGCAAGCGCCGCTGTAGTGTTTGCCGTCGGTTTCCTCAAAGTACTTGAGGATGCCGCCCTCCAGCTGGTAGACATGCTCCAGCCCTTCTTCGCGCATCAGGATGGCGGCTTTTTCGCAGCGGAT
>Ga0114968_10004278_pt1 | contig 10655 bp, 8 predicted proteins | sample M_130807_EF_Meta_FD_87020 | JGI IMG/M metagenome (GOLD analysis project Ga0114968, IMG submission 87020) | Freshwater microbial communities from Lake Montjoie, Canada to study carbon cycling - M_130807_EF_MetaG | ecosystem: Environmental > Aquatic > Freshwater > Lake | place: Lake Montjoie... | reverse complement strand
TGGATGTCCTTGGAGATGCGCAGGCTCTCGGCGTATCGCTTGGCGTCGTACGCCCGGAGCGCGTCATCCAGGGTGGTGGTCTGCTGCTCGCACGCGCACGTGAGCAGGGCTCCCGAAAGAAGGAGCATGCGCGTGGGGCGCGTGGTGATGGCCATCATGGCCGTCCACGCGACGGTGGGGGATGCGATCCTTCGCATGGAGGTATGGTATCGGCTGCCGGCTTCCGGCCCCTCCACCAATCATGCCGCTCCTTCGACAGATTCAATGGAGTCTTGCCCGTCGCGCCTTCAAGCCGGTGGCGGTGGACGATTTTCGCACCTGGACCGGGGCCACCATGACCGTGGCCGCCTGGCACCTGGCGCGGGAGGTTCGGGCCCGCAGCAAGGCGCAGAACGTGGGGATCCTGCTTCCCACCTCGGGCATGTTCCCCCCGGCGCTCCTGGCCACCTGGATGGCCGGGCGCACGGCGGTGCCGCTCAATTACCTGCTTTCCCGGAGCGATCTCGAGTACATCGCCAAGGATGCCGGGCTGGACGCGGTGATCGCGGTCGGGCCCATGCTGGACGTGATCGGCGGCCCCATCCCGGGGCTCGAGGTCATCCGGCTGGACGAGATGCGGTTCACCGGGGTGCCGCCCGTCCGTTTCGGCCCCTCCGCCGCACCCGACGAGACGCTGGTCATCCTCTACACGAGCGGCACGAGCGGTCGGCCCAAGGGCGTCATGCTCTCCGACCGCAACCTGTCCGCCAACGTGGAGCAGGTGGTGGACTGGGCGCAGTTCGACCACCGGGACACCATGCTCGGCGTCCTGCCGCAGTTCCACAGCTTCGGGCTCACGGTGATGACGCTCCTGCCGCTCGTGGTGGGCTGCGGCGCGGTCTACACGGCGCGCTTCATCCCGGGCAAGCTGCTGGAGCTGGCGCGCAAGCACCGGCCCACCGTCTTCGTGGCCATCCCGTCCATGTACAACGCGCTGCTCCACGCCAAGAAGGCCGATGCAGAGGCGCTGGAAAGCCTGCGCTACGTGGTCTCGGGCGGCGAGCCGCTTCCCGACAAGGTGGCGTCCGGCTTCCTGGAGCGCTTCGGCAAGCGGATCAACGAGGGCTACGGGCTCACCGAGACCTCGCCATGCACCAACTGGTGCCTGCCGGAGGAGTTCCGGCCGCATTCGGTGGGGCGCGCGCTGCCGCGCGTCGAGGAGCGGATCGTCGGCCCGGATGGCCAGCTCCTCGGCCCGAACCAGGACGGCGAGGTGCGCATCAAGGGCCCGAACGTGATGAAGGGCTACTACAACCTGCCCGAGCTCACGGCGTCCGTCTTCGACGAGCATGGGTTCTTCCGCACCGGCGACATGGGCCGTCGCGACGACGACGGGCACCTCTTCATCACCGGCCGCATCAAGGAGATGCTCATCATCTCCGGCGAGAACGTCTTCCCGCGCGAGATCGAGGAAGTGGTCAACCACCATCCGTCCGTCAAGGATTCGGCGGTGGTGGGCCTGCAGGACCCATCGCGCGGCGAGGTGCCGATCTGCTTCGTGGAGCTCAAGGACGACGTGGCCTGGGACGAGCAGGACGTGCGCGCGTTCGTCCGCGAGAAGCTGCCGCCCTACAAGGTGCCGCGCGAGTTCCGCGTGCTCGAGATGCTGCCGCGCAACCCCACGGGGAAGATCATGCGCCGTGCGCTGTCCGAGCGGCTCAAGGCCGAGGGCTGAGTTCCGTCAGGGGCGCTACGGGGTTTCCTCAGGGCCGCCGCCTCAGGGGCCCAGCCTCAGGGGCCCAGCCTCAGGGGCCCAGCGTCAGGGGCCCAGCGTCAGGGGCACTGACCCCAGTCGCCGAGCAGGATGCCCAGGTCCGCGCCGTTGACCGTGCCGTCGACGTTCAGGTCGCCGAGGCCGTAGCCGCGCCAGTTGCCCAGCAGGAGGCCGAGGTCCGCGCCGGTGACCACGTGGTCGCGGTTGATGTCGGACGGGCAATGGTCGGGGCAGATCGGCCCGGACCCGGTGAGGGTGATGCGGCCGGAGCCTGCCTGCTGTGGATTCTCGCCACCCACTCGGATCAGGTACTTGGTTCCGCAGACGGCGGTGAACTGGACGCGCGCACCGGTGTTGGGCGAGCAGAGGATGCTGTTCGAGCCGCACGCCACCAGGGTGGGGCTCGTGCAGGTTCCCGAGTAGACGGCCAAGCGGAGGTCGGTGGTCGAGCCACAGGTGCTGACCACGATGTTGCCCCGGCGCTCGCTGTCGTAGGAGTACCAGAGGTCCGCGCCGATCGCGGAGCCGCTTCCCGGGTCGCAGCTGGCGGGCAGGGGAAGCGTGTCGGTGGTGGCGCGGATCGTCGAGAAGTCGATCGTCTGCCCGACCGCCAGCGGCGTGGCGGTGGCGCAGGTGTCGTTGTTCGGGAGCGGTGCGCCGCAGGCGGTGGCCGCGGTGCGCGCGCAGTTGAGGTCCCAGGTGACGGTGCAGCAGGTGGGGTCCACCAGGCAGGTCTGCTGGCAGCATGCCACGGTGGAGCAGCCGGGCGTCTGGTGGATGTCGAAGCAGGGTCCGGTGTTCGTGGAGCACGCCGGCGCGCAGCCGGACTGCGAGACCTCGGCCATGAGCACGTACTGCAGCGCGGGATCGCAGGTGATGGGCGTCGCGGAGCCGGGAGAGGCGGCGGTTCCCGGCATCACCACCACCCAATAGTTGCCGGGCGGCACGCAGATTCCGCCGGCGCTGTCGACGCAGTTCGGCGAGTTGACCTTGAGCAGCGCGGTCGTCAGGTTGACGGGGCACGATGCCGGCACCAGGGACGCGAACGTGGGCGCGTCCGACTGCAGATGCAGGACGATGCGCACGAGTCCGTCGGCGTTGGTGTCGGTGAGCGTGATGGAATAGACGTCACGGTCGCCCGCCCACGCGCTGCCGACGTTTTGCCCGTCGAGCCTGCCGCAGGCGCCCACGCCTGCCGAGAGCGGAGTAGCGGCCTGGCCCGCGCCGGCGCATGGATCGTTCGACCGTGCTCCGCACTGCTCCTGCTCGGTGCTGCCATCGGATGGGCACGTCACCGTGCAGCCGCCGCAGTAGGCCAGCGCAAGGTCAACGCAGAACTGGTCCCAGGTGCCCGTGCAGCAGGTGGGATCGAGCGCGCAGACCGTGGTGCAGCAGGTGCCGTCGTTGCAGCCCGGAGTGGAGTGCAGCGCGGTGCACGATCCCTGGCTCGGCAGGCCGCACTGCACCGGGGGGCCGGATGCGCAGTAGAACTCGGTCTCGTAGACGCAGGTGGTGTCCCAGGCGGTGTCGCAGCACGGGGGGTCGTTGGCGCAGACCGCGCTGCAGCACGTGGCGTCGGAACAGCCGCCGTTGGCGTGGGCGGACCTGCACGAACCACTGGCCGAGGCGCCGCAGAGGCCGGCGCAGCTGCTGTCGGCCAGCTGCGCGCAGAGCGTGTCCCAGGTGATCGAGCAGCAGTCGGGCGCCAGTGCGCAGACCGTGGAGCAGCATCGGCTGTCGGAGCATCCGGCAGCGCTGTGGACCACCAGGCAGCTGTCGGGCGTCGAGCCGCAGTTCTGCGCGGACGCTGGGTGTGCCAGCAGCAGGGATGCGATGGCGGCGAGGCTGGCGAGGATCGTCTTCATGATGAGTGGCAGGAGGTTCAGGCTATCAGGGTTCGACACCCATTCGTTCCGGCCGCTGCTGGGGGACAGCAGTGCCTTCCGATTCAACGCGGACAGTTTCCCCAGCCACTCAGCAGCAGCCCGAGATCGGTGCCGCCCACGATGCCGTCGCCATTGATGTCGCCCGATCCGGGGTTGCCCCAGTTGGCAAGGGTCATGGCCAGGTCGGCGCCGTCGACGCGTTGGTCGTGGTTGAGGTCCGCCGGGCAGGGGCCGCTGCACTGCACGCTGCCCGGGACCACCGTGAGGATGCCCGTGCCGAACGCCGACGCGGAGTACGAGCCGATGCGCACCAGGTACGGGGTGCCGCACTCGACGGCTGCGGTCATTGCGCTCAGGTTGCCGCAGTAGTCGTCGTTGCAGGCGATGACCGAGCCGCCGGTGCCGGGGCAGCCGGTCCACAGTTCCATGCGCGTGTCGAACTGGGCGCCCGCGCAGGTGCTGATGGTGGCGGTGCCGCGCGTCGCGGGCGTCCACGAGAACCAGACATCGTTGAAGAACCCGCTGCCGGCACAGGTGCCGGACGTGGAGGTCGGTGCATCGCTGACGGCCAGGCTGCTGTCGAAGTTGACGCTTCCGCCGGTCGGTGGCACGGTGAGTGCCGTGGTGCAGGTGTCGTTGGTCGGCGCACCGCCGCCCGTGCCGCCGGCCACCAGGCTGATGGTGCCGGTTCCGCCGCCGGTGTGTCCGCCGACGCGGAGCAGGTAGGTGGATCCCGCGGATGCGGTGAAGGTCATGCGGCTCGTCAGGGAGGTGCAGCCGGTGGTGTCGTCGTTGCAGGCGATGAGCGTGCCGTTGCAGGACGAGTACGCGGCAAGCCGGGTATCGAAGTCCGCCGACGAGCAGGTGGACACCACCACCTGGCCGCTGGCGGTGGCCTGGTAGCGGTACCAGATGTCCTTGACGAAGGAGAGCCCGAAGCCTTCCTCGCACAGCGAGCTGAGCGGCGGCGTGCTGGTGGTGGCGTCTTCCGTGCTGAACGTGGTGGTTCCCGGCATGATGGGAAGCGCGCCGCTGCACTCGTCGTTGGCAAGTTGCGGGATGACGGCGAACGAGATGGTGCCCGTGCCTGCGGAGTCGTACCCGCCGAGGCGGATCCGGTAGGAGGTATTGCCGTCGGACAGGAGATCGACCCGGCTGGTGAACCCGCTGCAGCCCGCGAAGTCGTCGTTACAGGCCACGGTGCTGCCGCTGCACCCGAGGTACACGGCCAGGCGCGTGTCCAGGGCGGCCGTGCCGCACGTACTGATGCGTGCCACGCCGGCCGCGGGCGTCCATGCGTACCAGACGTCCTTCACGAACGTGATGCCGTTGCCTTCGTCGCAGGTGGGGTCGAGCGCGGCGTTCGAGCTGTTGGCCAGGCGCGTGTCGAAGGCGTAGCTGCCGCCGCTGGCCGGGACCGCCTGCGCCGTGGCGCAATCGTCGTTCGACGGCGCAGTGGCATCGCAGGGAGCGGAATCCACCGACAGCACGTACTGGCTGTTGGCCGCGTCGCTGCACGGGAAGCCGGAGAAGACCGTCATGGCCACCACGATGCGGTACGTCCCCGGGAGGACGCACTGCACCACGCTTGCCGGGCACGAGGCTGCGCCGGGATCGCTCGCGGCGATCACCGCGCCGGGGCAGGTGTCGTCGACAAGGAACACCCGGCCCGGGCCCTTGGAATGGAGGTTGAGCGTCAGGGTCGAGAGCGACGGTACCACCACCCGGTACCAGTCGGTGTCGCGGTTGTCCGCGTCGGCCCAGAAGGTACCGGCCACGCGCGCACCGATGCTGATGGTCTGCGCGGCGAAGGGGGTTGCCTCGCAGCCGCCGTTCAGGTTCGAACCGCAGGGCTCGGCCTCGGTGGCGTTCGACGCGGGAAGCTGGCAGGTGCCGGCGCCGCAGGAGGTGCAGAGGATGGACGCCTGGTTCGCGCAGCTTGCGTCCCATGCACCGTCGATGGCGCAGCAGTAGGGGTCCTCGGCGCAGACGAGCGCGCAGCAGGACTGGTCGGAGCAGAAGGGCGTGGTGTTCGGTGCGCAGCAGCTGTTGCTGCTGGTGCCGCAGGCGGGCGGCGGCGGCGCGTTCGGCGTCAGCAGGAACTGTCCGCTGCCGGCGCTCGCCACGTCGAATCCGCCGACGGCAATCTTGTACGTGCTGCCGGCGGTGGCCGTGAAGCGCACCTTGCTGGTGTAGCCGGCACAGCCGGTGGAATCGTCGTTGCAGGCGATCACGCTGGTGGTGCTGCAGTTGCCGAACACCGCCAAGCGCGTGTCGAACGGGGCCAGGCCGCAGGTGGAGACCTCCACGTCGTTGCTTGCGGCGGCCGTATAGGTGAACCAGCGGACGCGGTGGAGGATCTCGTCGCCGGCGCTGCCCGGGTCGCACAGTCCTGCCAGGTTGACGTTTTCCGACGATCCCGTGGTGTTGAAGGGGTTCAGCCCTGCAATGGCCGGGATGGCGTTCGTGCAGCTGCTTCCGTCCGGTCCGCCGGTGCCGGACGAAGACAGGTTCAGGCTGCCCGCGCCCACGGTGGCAGCGCCGAAACCGCCGACCGCCACGTAATAGGTGGTGCCGCCGACGGCGCTGAACGTCACCTTGGAGGCCCATGCCTGGCCGGCCGTGGTGGTGCACCCGGCCGAGTCGTCGTTGCAGCCGATGACCGAGGCCAGGTTCGAGCAGTCCGTGAAGACCGCCATCTTGGAGTCGAAGTTCACCGAGCCGCAGGTGCGAGCGATGTACGTCCCCGTGGACGGTGCGACGAAGCGAAACCACGAGGCGTTGTACATCACGTCGGCGCTGATCTGCGAGAGGTCGCACAGCCCCGTCAGGATGATGGTGTTGCCGGCGGTGGTGGTGAACGCGGTGTCACCGAGCGAGGCGGGGATCGGCGATCCGCATGTCTGCGCGGATGCGGCGCCGACGCTTCCGAGCGCCATGGCAACCGAGGCGGCCACCGCACGTGCGAATGCCCGTGCGGCCTGTGGCGCACGTCGCGCGAAGCGGCGCGCGGGCGCGGCTTCGGAGGGGATGGCTGTCGGGAATGGCATGCCGTGGCAAGAGTGAAATCGGGCGTTGGAGACCCGTTCTGTCGTCAACCGTGCAGCAATTCTTACGTTCCGCCAAGTGAAGTGTGCTCGAAAATCCGCAACTTATCGCACGTCATTTGCAGCGATCGCCGGGCGCTCCGAGGCGGCACGACCACAACGCATCGATTCGTGGGATTTCCGCTCCGACCGGTGCCGATGGCCCGACAGGCCAGCCGAGGGGTCACTAGACTTCTAGGACCCTGCTTGCAGGCCGGCCACGGTGGCCGCCGCGTGGGGAAGTTCCGTTTCGCGAGACCATCCGAAATGTCCGTCACCATCGGCTCCAACGCCCCGGCCTTCAAGCTTCCGTCCCGTCCCGGCCACGAGGTCGACCTGTCCACCGTGTTCGGCAAGCAGAAGGTGGTGCTCCTCTTCTTCCCGCTCGCGTTCAGCTCCGTCTGCAGCACCGAGATGTGCACCTTCCGCGACGACTGGCAGAAGTGGTCCTCGCTCGGCTGCGCGGTGTTCGGCATCTGCGTCGACAGCCCGTTCGTGACCGACAAGTTCAAGCAGGAACTCTCGATCCCGTTCGACATCCTCTCGGACTTCAACAAGGAAGTCAGCCGCACCTACGGCGCGCTCTTCGAGAACCTGATGGGCCTCAAGGGCGTCGGCAAGCGCGCGGCATTCGTCGTGGATGCGCACGGCAAGGTCGTCTACGCGAAGGTCAACGAGGAAGCCGGCCAGCAGGTCGACTTCGCGGCCATCCAGAAGGCGGTCGAGTCGTGCTGATCCGGCGCGCGCGGTGCATCGCGGCGGCGGGCGCATTGCTCCTCATGGCGGCATGCTCGTCGAACGGCACGCAGCGCTCGGCGGGCGGCATCCTGGTGCTGGAAGTGCCGTCGGAGCAGGCGCAGGGCGAGAAGCCGCGCGAGGTCTCCGGCTCTATGAAGGTCGGCGAGCGCCTTGAGGTTCGCCTGGGCGCATCGGCCGGCACCGGCTACGTGTGGACGCTTGCCGGGCCCGTGCCGGCCAACATGCAGATGACCACTGCCGATCCGGCGGGTCGCGTGGCGCCGGTTTCGGGCGGCGAGCGCCTCGTCGGCGGCGCCACCATGACCACCTTCGGCATGACTGCGGTGGCACAGGGCGAGGGCAGCCTTCGCTTCGTGCTGGTGCGGCCGTGGGAGAAGGGCGAGGCGGCGAAGCCCGCGCGGACCGTCGAGGTTTCCATCGAGGTTCGACCTGCCCAGAACTCGCCCGCCGAGGTTGACGAGCCGGAGAAGCTCGCTCGCTGACGCGCAAGTGCGGCCGCAACCCTGTTAGACTGCGGGCCCCGCGGGAGTAGCTCAATGGCAGAGCAGCTGCCTTCCAAGCAGCAGGTTGCGGGTTCGAGTCCCGTCTCCCGCTTTCACCCTTTTGCCGGCGCACGCAGCCCGGTCGGGCCGTTGACGTGAATTACCGCCGCAAGAAGCGATCCCAGGAACACGACGCCGCCGACCGGAACCACTCCGGAGGTTCGGGTCGCGCACCGCTCGACCATCCCATGGTGTCCTCGGCAACCGCCGAGTTGGTGACGACGCCCGAGGCGCTCGCCGCGCTGGTGGCGGACGTGCACTCGCATCCGGTGGTGGCGTACGACACCGAGTTCATCGGCGAGGAGAGCTTCTATCCAAAGCTCTGCCTGGTGCAGGTGGCAACGCCCACGAAGCTGGCATTGGTCGATCCAGTGCCGTTCGAGCAGGCGGGCACCGACCTCGGCGACCTGTTCCGCGCGATCGCTGCGCCGGGGCGCACCATCCTGATCCACAGCGGCGACACCGACATCGACATCCTGCGCCGCGGCGCGGGCATCGAGCCGGACGGCCTGTTCGATACGCAGGTGGCGGCTGCGCTCGCATGGATGGCGTGGCCCTCGAGCCTGGGAACCGTGGTCGAATCGCTCACGGGCTACCGACTCGGCAAGGCGCACACGTTCACCAACTGGGACGCCCGCCCGCTGACGCCGGCGCAGCTTGGCTATGCCGCCGACGACGTGCGGTACCTGCACCTGGTGTGGCACCTCCTCTCGGAGCGCCTGCGCGAGCTGGGCCGTTTCGATTGGGCGATGCACGAGAGCCGTGAGCAGCTGCGCAGCACCGCGTTCGACCCGGAAGGGCAGCTGCGCCGACTGACGCGGTCCGAACCGCTGCGCCCGGGGCAGCTGATCGTGGCGCGCGCGCTGGTGACCCTGCGGTACGAACTGGCGCGCCGGCACGACCTGCCCGCGCGCGTGGTGCTGCCGGATCTGGCGGTGATCGAACTTTCCAAGCGCAAGCCCACCGACCGATCCGTCATCGGAAACGTCTCGGGCATCCCGCGCCGGATCGCGGGTGAGCATGCCTCGGACATCATCGACGCCATCGCCAGCGTCAAGGGCGCGGTGCCGGAGAGCGAGCCCTCGAACCCGCTGGCGGACGACATGCGCGTCCGTGCCGAGAGCGACCAGCTCTGGAATGCACTCCAGGCGCGGTGCGCCTCGGTGGGCTTGGCATCGAACCTGGTGGCCACGCGCGGGGTCTTCTCCCGGTGGTACCTGTCCGTGGTGGAGGCGCGCCGCCGGGGCGAAACCCTCGGAACCGCCGACGGCGAAAATGCGCTCTTTGCGGCCACCGACTGGCGCCATGCGGCCATCGGCCAGTGGTTCGACGGGTTTGTCCGCGGCGAAGAGCGGCTTGAGCTGGTGTGGTCGCCCTCGGGGACGGTGGCGCCCGGCCTGACGCGGCCGGGTTCTGTATCCTCCGAGGCATGAACTTCATCTCTCGTCTCTCGATCTGCATTGCCCTCACCGCGGTCGCCTCCGGATGCGCCGCCAAGTACCCGTACCCCGGTGGCGATGCCGCGGGCGACGCGGATGCCTGGACCACCATCCTGGCACGCCAGGACCTGGCCGGGTGGAAGCCATTCCTGCAGGACTCGAAGGCCGACCCGGCCGCCACGTGGTCGGTCAAGGACGGCGTCCTGACCTGCATGGGCAACCCGGTTGGCTACATCGCCACCACCGAGACCTACATCGACTACGAGCTGGAGCTCGAGTGGCGCTTCGATCCGAAGAAGGGCCCCGGCAACGGCGGCGTCCTGCTCCGCGTCCAGAAGGACGACGCGATCTGGCCGAAGAGCATCGAGGCGCAGCTCGAGTCCGGCAACGCCGGCGACTTCTGGAACATCGGCAACTTCCCGGCCAAGATGGACGCGGCACGCACCGATGGTCGCCACACCGTCCGCATGGGCAAGTGCAGCGAGACGCCGCTCGGCCTGTGGAACCGCTACCGCATCGTGGTGGACGGCAGCCGCATCGAGCTCTACGTGAACGGCGAGCTGCAGAACGTGGCAACCGATGTCGAGCACGTCGGTGGCCGCATCGCGCTGCAGAGCGAAGGCGCCTACATGCAGTTCCGCAACATCCGCATCCGGCCGCTCCTGGGCAAGGGCAACGGCAGGGGCTTCGAGTGACCGCGACGGACTCGCCGCGGATCATCCGCCCGGACCCCTCGCGTGCTGCGCCGGTGCGCATGGACGGCGTGAAGGACGCGCGCATGGAGATCCTGGTGGGCCGCGAACACGGCGCCCCCAACTTCTCGATGCGACACTTCGTGGTCGCCCCCGGCGGGCATACGCCGCTGCACTCGCACAACTACGAGCACGAGGTCGTGGTCCTCGAGGGCGAGGCCGACGTGACCTACGGGTCGTCCGTCCACCGCGTCCGCGGCGGCGACGTGCTCTACGTGGCCCCGAACGAGATGCACCAGTTCCGAAATGCGGGGACCGGTGACTTCCGTTTCCTGTGCTTCGTGCCCACCAGCTTCGACTGCGGCAAGCCGACGCCAGGCTCGTGACGACGGAAATAGGTGCCAGGAACGCCTGTCCCTATTTTCGTTCGACGTTGGACCGCAACCTTCGCTGCGCGCGTTTGAAGTTCGACCGCACCCTTCGCTGCGCGCGGGACCC
>Ga0114968_10004277_pt1 | contig 10656 bp, 11 predicted proteins | sample M_130807_EF_Meta_FD_87020 | JGI IMG/M metagenome (GOLD analysis project Ga0114968, IMG submission 87020) | Freshwater microbial communities from Lake Montjoie, Canada to study carbon cycling - M_130807_EF_MetaG | ecosystem: Environmental > Aquatic > Freshwater > Lake | place: Lake Montjoie... | reverse complement strand
GTTACGGTGACAGTTTTGTCACACGGCAAGCACGACAAAGTGCGCATTTTCAAAATGCGTCGTCGTAAGCATTACCAAAAACGCCAAGGGCACCGTCAGCAGTTCACTGAACTGCAAATCGGCGCGATTGTCGCTTAAAGGACACAGGTCATGGCACAGAAAAAAGGCGGCGGCTCTACGCGAAACGGGCGCGATTCCAAGCCCAAAATGCTCGGTGTGAAGTCGTTTGGCGGTGAATTGATTACGGCCGGCGCGATCATCGTTCGCCAACGCGGCACCAAGTTCCACCCCGGAACCAATGTCGGCATCGGCAAAGACCATACCTTGTTCGCTTTGGTAGACGGCCACGTGTCGTTCGCTACCAAAGGCGCCTTGAACAAGCAAACGGTGAGCGTGACCGCTGCGGCGTAAACTGCAGCGCGGCTCCCGCAAAACCCTGCGCCACACCGCGCGGGGTTTTTTATTTATAGATCGAGAAAAGCATGAAGTTCGTTGACGAAGCCTACATAGACATCTCTGCCGGAGACGGTGGCGCTGGCTGCGTATCGTTTCGGCATGAAAAATACAAAGAATTTGGCGGCCCCAATGGGGGAGACGGCGGCCGCGGCGGCCATGTGTACGCCGTCGCCGATCCGAACCTGAACACGCTGGTGGATTACCGCTTTTCGCGTCGCCACGATGCCAAGCGCGGAGAACACGGCATGGGCTCGGACATGTTTGGCGCCGCGGGTGACGACATCACTCTCAAAATGCCGGTCGGCACCATCATCAGCGAAGCCGAGACGGGCGAGGTGCTGTTTGAACTGCTGGTGCCAGGCGAGGTGATCACCATTGCCAAGGGTGGTGACGGCGGGTTTGGAAATTTGCGCTTTAAGAGCGCCATCAACCGTGCGCCCCGCCAAAAGACACCCGGCTGGCCGGGCGAGAAAAGAAATCTTAAGCTCGAGCTCAAGGTGCTGGCGGATGTCGGCCTCCTGGGCATGCCGAACGCGGGAAAGTCGACCTTCATCACCGCCGTTTCGAACGCTCGCCCACGCATTGCAGATTACCCCTTCACCACCCTGCACCCCAATCTAGGCGTGGTGCGTGTAGGGCCGGAGCAGAGTTTCGTGGTGGCTGATTTGCCTGGTTTGATCGAAGGCGCCTCGGAGGGTGCGGGCCTGGGGCACTTGTTCTTGCGCCACTTGCAGCGCACCCGTTTGCTGTTGCACATTGTGGACGTTGCGCCATTTGACGAGGGTGTGGACACGGTGGCCCAAGCCAAAGCGATCGTCAATGAGCTGAAAAAGTACGACGATGCCCTGTACAAAAAACCGCGCTGGCTGGTGCTCAACAAACTCGATATGGTCGCTTCGGAAGACCGTGCGGCGCTGATCAAAGACTTTGTCAAGCGTTTCAAATTTAAGGGTCCGGTATTTGAAATCTCGGCGCTCACGCGCGAGGGATGCGAACCCTTGGTCAAGGAAATTTACAAACACGTCAAAGCCCAACAGGCGGCCGAGCAGCCGTATGTCGAGGTGGACCCCCGCTTTTTGAATGCGCCGGCAGACCTGCCCTCCAACGACCAAGATACCCCTTAAGGATTAGCCCGGTCGCAGGTTCTCCCGGGCCCGAGGAATCCAATACTCGCTTCGTTTCATGACATCCACGCCACCTTCCACCGTGTTAAAGGACGCCAAACGCGTTGTCGTCAAAGTGGGCTCCAGTTTGGTGACCAACGAGGGTCGGGGCCTGGACGAGGCGGCGATTGGAGAGTGGTGCCGGCAGATGGCGCAGTTGGTGCGTGCGGGCACCGAGATCATCATGGTTTCCAGTGGCGCCATTGCCGAAGGCATGAAGCGGCTGGGTTGGACCTCCCGGCCCAGTGCTATCCATGAGCTGCAAGCCGCCGCCGCCGTCGGGCAAATGGGCCTGGCTCAAATGTACGAAACCAAGTTGCGCCAAAGCGGCCTGGGCAGCGCGCAGGTACTGCTCACGCATGCGGACCTGGCTGACCGTGAGCGTTACCTGAACGCCCGATCCACCCTGCTGACCCTACTCAAACTTGGCGTGGTGCCGGTGATCAACGAAAACGACACGGTGGTCAACGACGAGATCAAGTTTGGGGACAACGACACGCTTGGCGCGCTGGTGGCCAATCTGGTGGAGGCCGATGCGTTGGTAATTTTGACCGACCAAAAAGGCCTTTTCACCGCCGATCCGCGGAAAGATTCGACCGCCCGCTTTGTCGACCAGGCGCAAGCGGGGGACCCTGCGCTGGAGGTTATGGCCGGGGGTGCGGGCAGTAGCCTGGGTCGCGGCGGCATGATTACCAAGATCTTGGCGGCCAAACGGGCTGCGGGCTCCGGTGCCTCGACCGTGATCGCCTGGGGCCGCGAGCCCGACGCCCTGATCCGTCTGAGCCATGGGGAAGCCATTGGCACCTTGCTGGTTGCGCCTACCCAAAAAACCCAGGCACGCAAGCAATGGATGGCAGATCATCTGCAAATGCGGGGTGCGGTGGTAGTGGACGCTGGCGCGGCCGCCAAAGTGCGGGACGAGGGAAAGAGCCTGCTGCCCATCGGCATGGTCCAGGTCGAGGGCGACTTCTCGCGCGGTGACGTGATCGGCGTGCGCGACCCAAGCGGGGTGGAGATCGCACGCGGCCTGGCCAATTATTCCAGTGCCGAGGCGCGTTTGCTGTGCCGCAAGCCTTCTGCTGAATTTTAAGCGATGCTCGGCTACGCTGCCGAACCTGAAATGCTCCCCCGGGACAACCTGGTCCTGATGCGCTGAGGGATATAGGCGTCGTTCGCGCTCTGCCAACCGGCCGAGCTGCTAGCGCCCATCACCACTACCGCGTTTCTTGCGACTCGGGTCCTGTCGTTTTTTCGGGCTCATGGGTCGGGTGCCCGGTGCCCCGAAATTCACCATGGGACGTTCGGGCCCGCAGGTCGGGGCGCGGCAGATAACGCGACAGTTCCGTCAACGCCATCTGGTACACCCCGCGTTTGAAGTCCACCACCGAGTCCAGGGGGACCCAATAGTCATTCCAGCGCCAGGCGTCGAATTCCGGGTGTTCGGTGGCACGCAGGTTCAAGTGCCAGTCGAAGCCGGTGAGTTGGAGCAAAAACCAGATCTGTTTTTGTCCTTTGTAGTGGCCGCGCGCATCGCGGCGGATATAACGGTCCGGCACCTCGTAGCGCAACCAATCTCGGGTTCGGGCAACAATGGCAACGTGCTCCGGCTGGAGTCCCACTTCCTCGTGCAGTTCGCGGAACATGGCCTGTTCCGGGGTTTCGCCCCGGTCAATGCCGCCTTGCGGAAACTGCCACGAGTGGGTACGTATGCGTTTGCCCCAAAAAACCTGATTTTTCTGGTTGAGCAGGACGATGCCGACGTTGGGCCTAAAGCCGTCCCGGTCAAGCATAATCAAACCCCAAATCTTTAAACTTGGGCCATTATGCACGGCAAGCCGCCGCCGCGTCTTCGGCCCCTTACACCGCCATTTGCGCTGTTTTACGAGTACTTGCATGAAAGCTTCCCAATTTCTGATCTCCACGCTCAAAGAGGCTCCCGCCGACGCTGAGGTGCCTAGCCATCAGCTGATGATGCGCGCCGGGATGGTCAAAAAACTGGGTGCTGGCATTTACACCTATATGCCGATGGGCTTGCGGGTGATCCGCAAGGTGGAAGCCATCGTACGGGAAGAAATGAACCGCGCCGGCGCCATTGAACTCAGCATGCCGGTGGTGCAGCCCGGCGAACTGTGGCAAGAAACCGGCCGTTTCGACAAAATGGGCGCCGAACTGCTGCGCATTAAAGATCGCCACACCCGGGACTACGTGGTGCAACCCACGAGCGAAGAGGTGGTTACCGACATTGCCCGCCAGGAAATCAAGAGCTACAAGCAGCTGCCCAAGAATTTCTACCAAATTCAGACCAAATTTCGGGATGAACGTCGGCCCCGCTTTGGTTTGCTTCGGGGGCGCGAGTTCACCATGAAGGATGCCTACAGCTTTGACCGGGACGTGGCGTCCGCAAAGGCCAGTTATCAGGTGATGGCGCTGGCCTACCGCCGGATTTTTGATCGTTTTGGCCTGACTTACCGCGCGGTGGCCGCGGACAGCGGTGCCATTGGCGGTGATTTGAGCGAAGAATTCCAGGTGATTGCCGCCACGGGTGAAGACGCGATCGTCTACTCCACGGGCAGCGAATACGCGGCCAATATGGAAAAAGCCGAGGCGCTGGCGCCGGCGGGGCCTCGCCCTGCGCCGTCGGCGTCGATGACCAAAGTAGCCACGCCGGGCAAAAGCACCTGCGCTGATGTCGCGGAGTATCTGGGGCTTCCTTTGGAGAGTTCGCTCAAATCGCTGGTGGTTGCCACGGACGAGCGGGATGCCGAGGGCGCGATCGTCAAGTCTCAGGTTTGGCTGCTTTTGCTTCGGGGTGACCGGAGCATGAATGAGGTCAAGGTCGGCAAGATTCCTGGCCTGGGCGATTTCCGCTTTGCGACGCTGGCCGAAATTGATGCGCATTTTGGCTGCGAGCCCGGTTATCTGGGGCCGGTGGGTCTTAAAAAACCGCTGCGTGTGGTCGCCGACCGCGAGGTCGCGCTGATGGGGGACTGGATTTGCGGTGCCAACGAAGTGGACTTTCACATCACGGGCGTGAACTGGGGCCGCGACTTGCCAGAGCCCGATGTCGTGGCCGATATTCGCAACGTGGTCGCGGGCGACGCATCGCCGGATGGCGCCGGCGTGCTGGCCATTGAGCGGGGCATTGAGGTGGGCCATATTTTTTATCTGGGCACCAAATACAGCCAAGCCATGAACGCCACCTTTCTGGACGTCAATGGCAAGCCGCAAGCGATGGAAATGGGCTGCTACGGCATTGGCATTACCCGGCTCCCGGCAGCCGCCATTGAGCAGAACCACGACGCACGCGGCATCATTTGGCCGGATGCGTTGGCGCCGTTCACGGTCGTGCTTTGCCCGATCAGCCCCGACCGCTTCCCGGACGTGAAAGCCGCCGCCGACGCGCTCTATGCCGAGCTGCTGGCTGCGGGCGTGGATGTGATCCTGGACGATCGCAACGAGCGCCCGGGCGCCATGTTTGCCGACTGGGAACTCATTGGCGTACCGCACCGCATTACGCTGGGCGACCGGGGCCTGAAAGAGGGCATGGTCGAATACCAGCACCGGCGCGATTCGGCGGCCACCAGCGTGCCGCTGGGCGAGATTGCGGGTTTGGTTCGCTCGCGCATCCGCGTTTAAAGGGCCATCGTGGGGGGCAGGGCAGGACCCATGCGGCGCAGTTTTCTGCGTGGCGTACTGGCTGCCCCGGCGATGGTCGTACTGCCTGGGCTACTTGGGGGCGCCCGTGCTGCACACGCCGGCAGTCAGCTGGAAGAGCCTTTGATCGATTCGGTGCGCTCGGCGCTGAGCGCTGCGGTGCGCAATGCCGCGCCGCCCGTGCCCGAATTTCCCCACCTACAGGCTGAAATGCGCTACCAAAATTGGTTGCAAAGTACGCAAGGACGGCTCAAAGGACGCCGCCCCGAAGTGGACGACTGGCAGGAGTTTTTACAAACGGTGTGGTACGAAAGCAAGCGCGCCGGCTTGGAAGTGTCTCTGGTGCTGGGTCTGATTCAGGTCGAAAGCAATTTCAGGAAACACGCGGTCAGCAGTGCCGGCGCCCGGGGGTACATGCAGGTGATGCCTTTCTGGGCCAGGGTGATCGGATCAGGCGACGACAGTGTGTTGTTTCGCCTGCAGCCTAACCTGCGGTTTGGCTGTGTGATCTTGCGTCACTACCTTGACCGTGAAAAAGGCGATGTGTTCATGGCACTGGGCCGCTACAACGGGTCCCGCGGCCTGCGCCCGTATCCAGACGCGGTATTGGCCGCGCAGCGCCACTGGCAACACACTGCCTGAGGCGCAACGCCCACGGCAATGTGGGGTCGACCTCAGGCCGCGGGGTTGGTGCCCAAGGCCTGTACCAGTTCGCCAGACTCGTACATTTCCATCATGATGTCGGAGCCGCCGATGAACTCGCCCTTGACGTAAAGCTGCGGGATGGTGGGCCAGTTGCTGTATTCCTTGATGCCTTGGCGGATGGCATCGTCTTCCAGCACGTTCACGGTTTTCACGGTTTTGGTGTCTACGCCGCAGGCCTTCAGGATTTGGATGGCCCGGCCTGAAAAGCCGCACTGGGGGAAATTGGCATTGCCCTTCATGAACAAGACCACTTCATTGGTTTTAACCAAGGTGTCAATGCGTTGTTGTGCGTCGCTCATGGAGAAATCCTTTACTGGGTAAATTCAAAACAACGTGGATTATTTCACTTTCAGGCTGACTCCTGCCCGCCGAGGACCACAACCGGTAGGTGCCGCAGGGTTTTTTAGATAATGCGGGGCTTCGCCACTCCCCTCAATGACCGGAACTCTCATGAAAATCACCAAAGACAGCGCGGTAACTCTGCATTACAAGGTCGCCACCAGCCAAGGCAAAGTCCTGGAGGAAAGCAAAGAACCCATGGCTTATTTGCATGGCGGCTACGGCAACTTGTTTCCCAAGGTAGAGGCAGCGCTCGAAGGGCAGGAGGTTGGTTTCAAAGCGCTGGTTGAGTTGTCAGTCGAGGACGCTTTTGGCCCGCGCGACGACGGCTTGTTGCAAACCATCCCCAAAAGCCAGTTTCCGCCCGGCGTCAAGGTGGGTGGCCAGATTGAGGGCCAGGATGCCCAGGGCCACACCCGGGCATTTACTGTGCTCAAAATCAAGGGCGATCAGGTGATGTTGGATGGTAATCACCCCTTGGCAGGCCAGGCGCTGCGCTTTAACGTGCAGGTGCTGGAAGTGCGCGCGGCGTCGGAGGAAGAAATCGCCCATGGTCACGTTCACGGAGCGCACGGACACCACCACTGAACGGTCGTCGGGCGAGGGCTATCCCAACTCGGGCCCATGTTCCAATGGGGGGTCACCATTTCATGTGAATCCCCTGTATGACTGAAACCCCCATGCCTGCGCCCGTCACCGAGACCACCCTGTGCGAATCGTGTGCCGGGGTGCAGCAGAATTGGCGCCGTGCCAAAGGCCATCCCGAGCTCATTCAAGGCACCCACCGAACGGTCGCCCACCGCCACGGTTCGGTGACGATCACCAAATACGTTTGCGAGCGCTGCGGCACCGTGTGGGAATACGAGAACAACAAGGTCAACCGGCACGCGGGCTGGTCCGTGATCGGTTGAGGGTAGCGCCTTAATCACCGGGCAAGAGTGCTAACGATATTTAGCGCCAGATGGGCTTAAGGTGGTCACGCTGACCTACCTTGTAGTGTTTCGCGACATTAAATTGCGTGAATAGGCCAAGACTTGGAAACTTCGCAATCTCCTGCCCCCTGGAGTTGCGTAAGATGAGCATTGACCTCGCTATTGCCACCCAAAGGATTTCATGCTCTCGCAACCCGCTACCAAATACCAGGCGTTCCCCGCAATTCCTTTGCCTGACCGCCAGTGGCCTGGCCGGACCATTACCGCGCCACCGATCTGGATGAGCACCGACTTGCGGGACGGTAACCAAAGCCTGTTTGAGCCCATGAACCTGGAGCGCAAGATGCGCATGTTTCGCACCGCCTGCGCGGTGGGCTTCAAGGAAATCGAGGTGGGTTTCCCCAGCGCCTCGCAAACCGACTTTGACTTCGTGCGCGCTCTGGTGGACGAGGGCCATGTGCCTGCCGACGTCACCATCGAAGTGCTCACCCAAGCCCGCGAGCACCTGATTCGCCGCACCTTTGAGTCGGTGGTGGGCGCCCGGCGCGTGATCATGCACGTGTACAACGCCACGGCACCGCTGTTTCGCGACGTGGTTTTCAACCTGAGCAAGCCCGAAGTCGTGCAAATGGCGGTAGACGCCGTCACCCTGATCCAGCAACTGGCCGCCCAGCACCCGGAGACCGAGTGGGTGCTGCAATACAGCCCCGAACTGTTTACCAGCACCGAACTAGAGTTTGCCAAAGAGGTGTGTGACGCTGTGACCGCCGTGTGGGGCGCCACGCCCAGCAACAAGGTGATTTTGAACCTGCCCGCCACAGTGGAAGTGGCGACCCCCAATATCTACGCCGACCAAGTGGAGTGGATGCACCGAAATTTGGCACGGCGCGACAGCATTATTTTGAGCCTGCACCCCCACAACGACCGCGGTACGGCCGTGGCCGCTGCCGAACTGGGCATCATGGCCGGTGCCGACCGGGTCGAGGGCTGCCTGTTCGGCAACGGCGAACGCACCGGCAATGTGGACATCGTCACCCTGGCGCTCAACTTGTACACCCAGGGCGTGCACCCGGGCCTGGACTTTTCGGACATCAACGCCGTGGCCCGCACGGTGGAGCACTGCAACCAGTTGCCCATCCACCCGCGCCACCCCTATGTGGGCGATTTGGTGTTTACCGCATTCAGCGGCTCACACCAGGACGCCATTAAAAAAGGCTTTTCGGCGCTGGACAAAAACGGCTTGTGGAACGTTCCCTACCTTCCGATTGACCCGGCCGACCTCGGCCGCACCTACGACTCCATCATCCGAGTCAACAGCCAGTCGGGCAAAGGCGGGGTGGCGTACTTGCTGGAGGCGGAGTTTGGCGTGGTGATGCCCCGGCGTCTGCAAGTCGAGTTCTCTGGCGAAGTGCAAACCTACACCGACCAACATGGCGGTGAAATGAGCGCGCAAGACATCTGGACGCTTTTTTCGCGCACCTATCTAGACAGCAACGTGCCGCTGCGCTATGTCGGCTGCCAATTGACGGACCATCCGCACGACCCGACGGGTCAGGGCATCCGCCTGACGGTGGACGCCGCCGGAGCACGCCATACCTTGCAAGGCCACGGCAACGGTCCGATCGACGCGGCCGTACACGCCCTGCAAACACTGGGTCTGGACCTTCAGGTGCGAAGCTTTGAAGAACGCTCTACCAAAGGCAGCGCCCACGGCGGCGACGCGCAGGCTTGCGCCTTTATGGAACTGAGCTCAGACGCCACCAATTCCCCCGACCGATTTGGCGTGGGCTTGGACCACAACATCGTGACCGCGTCGATCAAGGCGCTGGTCAGCGGGGTGAACCGGCTGGGTCTGGTGCCACAGAGCACGGCGAAGGTGCCGATGGACGCGGCCTTGGCCTGAGCAGGCGGCTCCCTAACGGCAGGGCCGTTGCTAGGGTCAAGTGCCGTGTTGCCGGGCGCCGCGGCCGGGCCAGCGCCCGCCGCTGCAACGCGCAATGCCGGGCAAGTCGAGTCGCGACTGCACGTCGACAAATCCGGCGCCTCGCAGCAAGTCACCCACAGCCCGCGCCTGGTCATAGCCATGCTCCAGCAGCAACCAGCCTTCAGGCATCAAATGCGGCGGGGCCTGCGCAATGATGCAGCGCAAATCGTCCAGTCCATCCGTACCACTCGCCAGGGCTCGCAACGGTTCATGGATCAGCGCCGCCAGGTGCGGGTCGGCGGCGGCAATGTAGGGCGGGTTGGAGACGACGACGTCAAATCGTTCGGTGACACCCTCGAGCCACGAGCCTTGAGAAAACTCGACAGAGAGGCCCAAGCGCTGCGCATTGGCTTGCGCGACGTCCAGCGCGTCGGCACTCATGTCGCGCGCGTGCAGGTGGACATCGGCGCGACGGTGTTTTAGGGCCAGCGCAATCGCACCGCTGCCGGTTCCCAGGTCGAGCACACGGGCTGACGGGGGTAGCAGCTCGAGCGTCCAGTCCACCAGTGTTTCGGTGTCGGCCCGCGGGCACAGGACGCGGGGGTCGACTTGCAGGTCCAGGCCATGAAACTCCTGGTGCCCGGTGATATAGGCCAACGGTTCGCCTTGCAGGCGGCGCTCAAGGATGGCGCCAAAGCGGGCTTGAAGGTTGGCGTCCAAATCGTCACTGTCGTGCGCCAGCAACCACGCCCGGTCGTGAGGCGCGCGGCCCAGCGCACACAGCAGCAGCATCTGGGCATCCAGCCGGGCACAGCCCGAGCCCATGGCTTGGCGCAGGGCGCTTGCCACCGTCGGGGTACTGGGCGCACCCGGGGTCAAGTCAGTCCCACTTCCAGCGCGGCCATTTGTTGTGCGGCCTCGTAGGCCTGCAAGGCGTCGACCACGTCCCCCAAATCGCCTTCCATGATCGACAGAAGTTTGTAGAGCGTCAGGTTGATACGGTGGTCGGTCAGGCGACCTTGGGGAAAGTTGTAGGTGCGGATGCGGTCGCTGCGGTCGCCGGTTCCAATCAAGCCTTTGCGCTCGGCAGCGTCTTTCGCGGCACGCTCAGCACGGTCTTTTTCATGGATACGCGCGGTCAGTACCCGCAGCGCTTGGGCTTTGTTGCTGTGTTGGCTGCGTCCGTCCTGGCACTCGGCCACGATGCCGGTGGGCAAGTGGGTAATTCGCACCGCCGAGTCGGTTTTGTTGATGTGTTGGCCGCCAGCGCCGCTGGCGCGGTAGGTGTCAATCCGCAAGTCGGCAGGGTTGATCTTGATCGCCTCTTGCTCGTCCGGCTCGGTCAGCACCGCAACCGTGCAGGCGCTGGTGTGGATACGGCCCTGGGTTTCGGTCACCGGAACACGCTGCACGCGGTGGCCGCCAGACTCAAACTTGAGTGCACCATAAACATTGTGGCCTTCCACGCGCAACACGACTTCTT
>Ga0114968_10004272_pt1 | contig 10662 bp, 10 predicted proteins | sample M_130807_EF_Meta_FD_87020 | JGI IMG/M metagenome (GOLD analysis project Ga0114968, IMG submission 87020) | Freshwater microbial communities from Lake Montjoie, Canada to study carbon cycling - M_130807_EF_MetaG | ecosystem: Environmental > Aquatic > Freshwater > Lake | place: Lake Montjoie... | reverse complement strand
TGGTGGCCCTATTGTATGGATAAAATGAGTCAGTGGCTGCCCTTTATCAAAACAACCATTGCCAGTTTCCCAAATCCATTTAAGTAAGTATTTACATCTTCTAACTGATTGATAGTTATACACTTCATCTTTATTTGTGCGCATGTATGAGCGTTATGATTTCATTAAATTTTGCATTTTCAAAACAGGTTATAATTGCCCAATTTTGACATTATTTACAATGATTTAAGTATCTTTAACCGCATTACAAAATGATAAATTAACTATTCATTAAGTGTAGGTTACTTATCGTTTCAATTTTATTTATAATGGAATACGAAATACAAAAAGACGGAAAATTTAATTACCTAGAAATAGGCGAAGGCGAAACGCTTTTGCTTTTACATGGCCTTTTCGGTTCCCTAAGTAATTTTTCTGGTTTAATTGAAAAATTCAGACTTACACATAAAGTGGTGGTTCCCATAATGCCATTATTTGACATGGATTTATTACATACTTCAGTCACTGGTTTGGCTAAATATGTGGAACAATTCATTGAAGCAAGGGGGTATCAAAATATTCATTTGTTAGGCAATTCACTTGGAGGTCATGTAGGATTAGTATATATTTTAAAACATCCTGAAAAAATTAAATCACTTATTTTAACTGGCAGTAGCGGGTTGTATGAAAATGCAATGGGTGATACCTATCCTAAACGCGGTGATTATGAGTATATAAAAAACAAAACTGCACAAACCTTTTACGATCCTAATGTAGCTACCAAAGAATTGGTGGATGAGGTTTTTGAGATTACACGTAATCGTTTAAAAGTAATTAAAGTACTTGCTTTGGCTAAAAGCGCAATTCGAAATAATTTAGGCGCTGAGTTAAATGAAATAAAACAACCTACTTTATTGATATGGGGTAAAAACGATTGTGTTACACCGCCATTGGTTGGTGAAGAGTTTAATAAATTAATTCCAAATAGTCAGTTACACTTTATTGATAAATGCGGCCACGCGCCCATGATGGAAGTACCAGATGAATTCAATGCAATTTTAGAAAAGTTTTTAACTGAACTACCTAAATAAATCGAAATGTTAGCTTCCTCCATCGCTATATCCAGTTTTCCATTGCTTCATTTTGAAGATAAAGTATCCTTTGCATTGCAATGCATGGAGGATTATGATATACAGCATCTCCCATTAGTAAAGGAGGAATATTTTGTTGGGTTAGTGAACAAAGAGGATGTTTTAAATCTTGATACCGATCAAACATTAATCCATTTAGCCGACCAACTTACGCGTGTAGGCATTTTAGGTTCCATGCATTTCACCGCGGCCTTGAATTTATTTTCTAAAAATGAGTTGTCGCTTTTACCGGTGTTAAATGAGCAACAGGAATGTACTGGCGTGATACTTCAAAAAAATTTAAATGATTTATTGGCTAAATTTTTAGGCGTAGATAATCCAGGCGCCATTATTGTGGTTTCGGTATCACCTTATCAATATTCACTAGCTGAATTAAGCCGGCTCGTTGAAACGAATAATGCGCAAATATCCCAGTTAAATACCAACTTCGACGAGGCAACTGGTGCACTTATTATTACTATAAAGTTAAATAAGGAAGAAGCGGATGTGATTATAGCCACACTTCAAAGATACAACTATCAAGTACTTCATTATTTTGGTAACACCATCATGCATAATGATATTGAAGATCACTACCACCATTTAATGAACTATTTAGATGTCTAATTATTTTAGGTTTTTATTTCTTTTTTTATTTTCTATCATTTGCATGTCCACTAATTTGAATGCGCAGATCCGTATTAACAAAATACAGGTGGAGGGAAATAATCGAACAAAAAATTATATTTTATTACGAGAGTTGCCTTATCATGCAGGCGATCAAATTAATAAAGACTCATTAATAATTTTAAATACCTTATCTCAACAGCAACTCTTTAATACTTCTTTATTTTTATCTGTAAAAGTAACCCCTGTATTTCCATTAATCAATGATAGTAGTATAGTTGACATACAAATTCAAGTAAAGGAAAGATGGTATTTTATACCCAAACCCTATTTCAAGTGGGTCGATCGTAATTTTAGTCAATGGTGGAATGAGCAAAACCGAAGTTTGGATCGGGTTAATTATGGCATCACTTTGAGTCAAAAAAATGCCACAGGTAATAATGACAAATTAGTTCTTGGATTTATTGGTGGTTACACACAACAAAATATTATTCAATACCAATTGCCCTTTTTTGATAAAAAATTAAAATATGGAATTGGCGGAGGTTGGCAAAACTATAACCAAAAGGAATTTAATTATACCACGCAAAAGGACAAGCAAGTATTTTCGAAAACCAATGATGTCGTTCGCAAAGGTTACCGTGCCAATCTAAACTTAACTTATCGGCCTAACTTATTTGAGCGACATTCATTACAGTTGGGCTATGGTAAAGAGCAGTTATCTGATTCTGGATTTTTAATACAGCCCAATTTTTTAGCGAGTCATAAAAAAGTAATGACTTATGGAGACATCACTTTAGGATATACCAAAATTGCATTTGACTATAATGCTTATCCCACCAGTGGCGCCGCGACTGAATTGGTTTTATTTCAACGTTTTTCCGAAGGGGCACCATTCACTTCCATTCAGTTCAGAAAATTAAAAGCACATTCGTTTTCGAAACATAACTTTATTTTCATTGAAACCAATTCACAAGTTAAATTTTTACCTAATGATAACTATTTGGATGGTCGCTTAATGGGCTATGGCAATTTGCAAATGAATGGCTTAGAATATTATGTAGTTGATGGGAATGCGGCGACCATTTTCAAAACGGCTTTTCATCATTCCTTAGGCAGCATCACGGTTAAAAATCCATTAACTCAGAAGTTTTTACCTGAAGTGAAATATGATTTTTGGATTCGCATTTTTAGCAATTTAGGATATGTATATAGTGATCGTCCATCAAATACCAATAAACTATCAAATACCTTAATTAGGACAGCGGGTATTGGTTTAGATGTGATCAGTATCTATGATTTTGTGTTAAAAATTGACTATAGTGTGAATCAGCTTGGAGACAAAGGAGTATATTTACACGGCGGAATTAATTTTTAATTTAGATGAAAGTAGCAATATATAGTAGGGGATTTGATTTGGATCAGCGACAATCTTTAAATGCATTGTTGTTGGAATTGCACAAGCATGATGTTGCCATTTGTATTTTTCATGACTTATTACAAAAATTTGAACTTTGTGCCCCTGTTGGGAAGGAAGCCTATATCCCATTTACATCTGCTTATGATTTACCTGAAAATATTGATTGTTTAATTAGTTTGGGCGGCGATGGTACAGTATTAGATTCGGTTACTTTAGTAGGGGATTCAAATATTCCTATTTTAGGCATTAATTATGGCCGATTGGGTTTTCTAGCTTCCATTTCAAAAGACGAATTATCATTAATGGTGGATGCGCTTATGAATCGTACCTATGTCATTGAAAAGCGAGCATTGATTCACTTGGATGCAAATATTCCTGTTTTTGGCACAACGCCCTATGGGCTTAATGAATTTGTTTTACATAAAAGGGATACTTCTCCCATGATTAAGATTCATACTTATTTGAATGGGGAGTTTTTAAATTCCTATTGGGCGGATGGCATCATTGTATCCACCCCCACTGGGTCTACAGGCTACAATATGAGTTGTAATGGCCCTATTTTATTTCCTGATTCCGCTAGTTTTGTAATTACACCAGTAGCGCCGCATAATTTAAATGTACGTTCTATTGTGGTTCCGAATACTTCCGTAATTTCCTTTGAAATTGAAGGTAGGACCGAAGAATTGATTTGTGCTTTAGATGCGCGTAAGGAGATTGTTCCAAAAACAATTGAATTAGCCTTAAAACAAGAATTATTTTCCGTTAGCTTTATACGTCTAAATGAAAACAGTTATTTAACTACATTAAGAACAAAATTGACTTGGGGCTTGGATAAAAGAAATTAGTTAGCATATGTTTAAAAGCGTTTTATCATTATTTGTTTTTTTATGCTGTTCGCAATTTGTGATGGCGCAACATACTGAGTTGTCTGAGAACAAAGGAGAAGTGGGCTTACTCATGGGATTGGCTTCCTATCAAGGGGATATTGCACCAGATGTGCAAGTGTACTACAGAAATTATGGTGTGTTTGCAAAAAAACAATTAAATAGTTATGTGGGTGTAAGATTGAATGTGGAAATGCAAAAATTGGCATCTCATGATATGTTATCCTTAGACCCTTATGCAATTTTGCGAAATGCAAATTTTCAAATCAATACGATAGAGGCAAGTGTGATGGGCGAATTTTATTTTTTAAATTATATTACAGGGTCACGTAATAAAAAGTTTACACCCTATCTTGGTTTTGGGGTTGGGTATTTGCATAATTTGGATACCATACGTAACAATAATACCAGTGTTGCTAGTCTTTCTACTGATGATGTGTTAAATGGCAAACAAAAGCAATCGGCGCTGAATTTAACTTTACCATTGAACCTGGGTTTTAAATTTAATGTTTATCGCAGATTCAATATTTTAGCCGAAGCTACTTACAGATATACTTCCACAGATAAGCTTGATTTCATAGACGGCAATTCCACCCCTGCAACCTCGGTTGCCCCTTTTGGGTATCAAGGTAGTGCTAGTGGTAATGACCGTTTTTTTACAGCAAAATTGGGTATTTCTTATTCCTTCAATAATATATACGGGATTGCACAATACAAACCCAAGAAAAGCATCGGGTTATTCAATAGGTTTAAACGAAAATAACCTTGGATTCGATTAATTTTGCAGTATGGACAACTTGGATTTAAATAGATTACCTAAGCATATCGCCATTATTATGGATGGTAATGGACGATGGGCGCAAGAAAAAGGACAGGATCGACTTTATGGGCATTTTCATGGGGTGCAAAGTGTTCGCAATATTGTGGAAGCGGCTTCAGAAATAGGCATAAAATACCTCACTTTATATGCATTTAGTACTGAAAATTGGGACAGACCAGCAGCCGAGGTGGCAGGCCTAATGAGTCTATTTGTAGACACCATCGCCAAGGAAGTACCTGATTTGCATAAAAACAATATCAAATTGCACTTTATTGGGAATCTTTCTTTGTTACCAGATGACGCCAAAGCAGCCTTACAAAATGCGACCCAAACCACCGCTAATAATACTGGGTTAGAACTAATCATTGCGCTTAGCTATAGTAGCAGGTGGGAGCTTATCCAAGCGATAAAAAACATCGCCGAAAAGGTACAAACTGGGCAAATGCAGCCTGAGGATATCCAGGAGGCCACTTTGGAGGCAGCCCTTTCTACCAGTGCATTTCCGGACCCAGAGCTCATGATTCGTACCAGTGGCGAATACCGAATTAGCAACTTTTTATTATACCAGCTAGCCTACGCTGAATTGTACTTTACGGAGACCCGTTGGCCCGATTTTCGCAAGAAAGATTTGATAGAGGCCATCCTCGATTTCCAATCTAGAGAGCGCAGATTTGGGAAAACCAGCCTGCAAGTACAAACAAATGAGTAAAAAAATTAATATAACTATTTTACGGTTTTAACAAAGACTTTGAAATATTACGAGTAATTTGCGACACTTTTAAAATTATAAATGTAGCCCCTTTGCAGATGCAGAAATATTTTCCATTTTATATAGGATCTTTATTGGTTCTTTTTTTATCCTCGACTTCTTTTGCCCAGGTGGCACCCGTGAAGGATTCAGTTTCACAGATTAATGTTAAACTCCTTAATATTTTTAATCAAAAAAACCCTGCCAAATACAAAATTCGGGACATTAAAGTGGTGGGAGATGTTGAATATGATGAGAATTTATTATTGTCCCTTTCTACCTTAAATATTGGGGACGAAGTATCGATTCCTGGAGGTGATAATTTTGCTAAGGCCATCCATAAATTAATGGATCAAAATTACTTTAGTGATGTGAGCATTTATATTACAGACTTGGTGAATAATGAAATTGATGTTGAAATTAATGTAGTCGAAAGACCAAGATTATCTAAGTTTAATTTTTTAGGGGTTAAAAAATCAGAAACTGATGAATTGTCTGGTAAAACTGGTTTAACCCCGAATAGGGTTATTACTGAAAACATGAAAATCACTGCAGTTGAAGGGATTAAAAAGTTTTTTGCAGAAAAAGGTTTTCAGGATGCAAAAGTGACCATCATAGAAAAAAAGGACGCATCTAAAAAGAATAGTTTGTTGTTGGATTTTAAAGTGGATCGTGGTCCGAAAGTGCGTATTAATAATATCAATTTTGGTGGCAATTTAGTGGACGAAGTTAAACTGAAGAAAAGTTTAAAGGAAGTGCATGAAAAATCTAGAATGACCCTTTTCCCTGTATACGACAAACCAGTGATTGTAAAAACAACACCGTATACTTTTGAACAGTACATGGCTGAAAAAGGGTATTTAACTTTTACTAAAACTAGAAAGATTTTAAATCCTTATGTGCGTTTTAAATTGTCTTCTTCAAAATATAGCGAGAAAAAATTTGATGAGAGTCGAGATAATTTATTGAACTATTATAACTCTTTAGGGTTTCGTGACGCCGTAATAGAAAAGGATACACTTTATCATAATGCAGTAGGTAATTTAAATATTGATATTCAATTAAAGGAAGGGCGTAAGTATTTTTTTGGAAATATTACTTGGAGAGGGAATACCAAATACCCCGACTCCCTATTGACTAGTATTTTAAATATCAAAAAAGGAGAAATTTATAACCGTGAAATATTATATAATAAATTAGGAAAAACACAAACAGCGGAAGGGGGAGATGTGAGTGGCTTGTATCAAGATGATGGGTATTTATTTTTTAATGTTGACCCTATTGAAACTGCGGTGTATAATGATACCATCGATTTTGAAATAAGAATGAGAGAAGGACCACAAGCGACTATTAAAACAGTTCGTATTGCTGGTAATGAAAAAACAAATGACTTTGTAATTCGTCGTGAAATTAGAACCATACCAGGTGATAAATTTAGTCGTACTTTATTGATTCGTTCTCAAAGAGAAATTTCACAGTTAAATTATTTCGACCAAGAAAAAATTAAAATAGACCCTGTACCAAATCCAGAAGATGGAACAGTGGATATTAATTATGGCGTAGAAGAAAAATCAAGTGACCAATTAGAATTAAGTGCAGGTTGGGGTGGCTATATCGGACTTACAGGTACTTTAGGTATTACTTTTAATAATTTCTCTTCTAAGAACTTCTTTAAAAAATCGGCTTGGGATCCCTTACCTATGGGGGATGGACAAAAATTAAGTTTGCGGATTCAAAGTAATGGTAAGGCATTCCGTTCAACGAATTTTTCATTTACGGAACCTTGGTTTGGCGGCATTAAGAGAAATACTTTAACAGTAAGTGTATATAATACGAAGTATGGTCAAACCTACGATATGCAAACGGGTATGTATAATCCAAATGCAGCTGATGCGCGTTATATTTCTACCACAGGTGCTACTGTTTCCTTTGGACGTCAGTTGCAATGGCCTGATGATTATTTCTCCTTAAGCACGGGCATTAACTATACACGCTATACTTTAAAAGATTACGCAATTGATCCTTATAATTTACCTAATTTCTCCAATGGTAATGTAAACAATGTCAACTTCAGGGTTGCATTACAAAGAACCTCCATTGATCAACCTACTTTCCCAAGAACAGGTTCTACTTTTTTATTGAGTGCGCAATTAACACCGCCTTATTCTTTATTTGATCCCAACTTTGGGAAAAGAGAAAACCCGTATCAATTATTAGAATATCATAAGTGGCGTTTTAATGGGGAGTGGTTTGTGCCATTAGGTAAACCAGCTGGGGAAGAACATAATAAACAATTTGTATTACGCTTTGCTGCTAAGTACGGGTTTCTTGGACGTTATAATACGAATCTTGCTATTTCTCCTTTTGAAAGATTCCAATTAGGGGATGCGGGATTAAGTAATCAATTTGCATTATTAGGATATGATATTATTGCACAAAGAGGTTATCCTGTGTATGAAACATCCAATCCGAAAGTTAATCCTGACCAACAATCAGCGCGTCAACATTTTACCATTTTTAATAAATATGCGGTTGAAATTAGATATCCATTAAGTTTGGCTGCTAGTAGTACTATTTATGCATTGGGCTTTTTTGAAGCAGCGAATGGATGGTATAGCATGAAGGAATACAATCCATTTAACCTGCGTCGTTCTGTAGGTTTGGGTATGCGTTTTTATCTTCCCATGTTTGGACTATTGGGATTTGATTATGGTATTGGTTTAGATCGATTAAATGGTACCAACTCATTAAAAGATGCAGGTAGGTTTACATTTATGCTAGGTTTTGAACCAGAATAGTCACTTAGTCAAAAAGTAAAGTAATTTTTCATTTTGTTATTTAAATTATAGCTTATGCAATTCAATAAAGTTTTTTTTGTTTTAGCCATCGCCATTTTGACGTCATTTTCAGTAAATGCGCAAACAAAATATGCGATCATCAATACCAAGTATATTTTAGATAAAATTCCAGAATATAAGGAAGCGGATAAAAAATTAAAGGCATTAGGCGATCAATGGCAACAAGAAATTGATCAAAAGCAAATGACCCTCGATAAAATGTACAAAAATTATGAGGCTGAGCAGTTTATGCTTTCTGATGACCTAAAGAAAAAAAGAGAAGATGAGCTTTTTGTGAAGGAAAAAGAGCTTAGGGACCTTCAAAAGAAACGTTTTGGATATGAGGGTGATTTGTTTAAGGAACGCCAAAAAATGGTTAAACCCATTCAAGATAAAGTGTATAATGCAGTCCAAAAACTAGCTACTGCTAGGGGATATGACTTCATTTTAGATAAAAGTGAAGGAATTACCATTATATTTGCAGACCCGAAACTGGACAAAAGTGACGATGTTTTGAAGGAATTGGGTATTAATAATTAAGAAAAATAAATAGATTTTTTAAAAAAACAATTAGATATGAAAAAAGGTTTTTTATTTGCAGCCATTTTATTAGTTGCAGCTTCATTTAGCAACACAGCATCTGCACAGGTTAAAATTGGTTATTTTGATGATCAAAGCGTCATTGCTTTATTCCCTGGTATCCAAGAAAAATTAGATACTGTTCTTAAATCTTACGCACAAGATTCTTTACAAGATGAGTATAATTATACTTTAAAGGATTATCAAGTTAAAGATAGTATCTACAAAAGAGATTCTGCAGATTTGTCTAAGCGTCCAAAGGCGTTACAAATGGCAACTGACGATTTAAATCGTTTAAAATACAAGTTGATCAACTGGCAACAATACCAACAACAATCTATGGAGCAAAAACAAGAATCATTGTTAATGCCTTACAGACAAAAAATTGCTACAGCATTAGGCGAAGTTGTTACTGAGCAAAAATATACTATGGTATTAAAAGCAGAATCTTTGTCTCCTTACACACAACCTTCGATCGTTGACAATTTAACCATTCGTGTTGCGATGAAGTTAAAATTGCCTTTACCAAAGGAAATTGAAGATGCATTTAAAGCAGCTACAGGTGGTGCTCCAGCAGCAAAGCCAGCAGCAGCAGCTAAAAAAGGATAATATTTTAAATATATTTTACCAAGAACCTCGTTGTTTACAACGAGGTTCTTTAGTTTTACGCAATAAAATAAATATATGTCTACTGCGCCAATTGGTGTTTTTGATAGTGGTTATGGTGGGCTCACTATTTTAAAGGAGCTCAAACATACTTTACCTCAGTATGATTATATCTATTTGGGAGATAATGCGCGTGCTCCTTATGGTCCTCGATCCTATGATACGGTATATCAATATACCCTTGAAGCAGTCAATTGGTTTTTTAATCAAGGCTGTTCCTTGGTGATCCTGGCATGCAATACGGCATCGGCAAAAGCACTTCGTACCATCCAGCAAAAGGATTTACCAAAGATGGCCCCCGACAAAAGGGTATTAGGTGTGATCAGACCCACCACTGAAATTTTAGGCAATTTTTCAAACACCCATCAAGTTGGAATTTTAGGAACATTGGGCACCATACAAAGTGACAGTTATCCCATTGAACTGGCTAAATTCTTTCCTGATTTGAAAGTTTTTCAACAAGCCTGTCCTTTATGGGTACCCTTAATTGAGAACGGAGAACAGGATAAACCTGGCGCAGACTATTTTGTGAAATCTTACTTGGATCAACTTTTTTCTCAATCCGCAGACATTGATACCCTTTTACTAGCATGTACTCATTATCCCTTATTAGCGGACAAAATAAGGGCTTATATGCCCAAGGCGGTAAATATAGTAACACAAGGGGCTATAGTGGCTAAAAGCCTTGCTAAATACCTTGAAAGCCATCCTGATTTAGCCCAAAAATGTAGTCAATCAGGACAACTTAGTTTTTACACTACCGACAACCCACAAGCCTTTGAATTGCAGGCCAGCACCTTTTTTGGACAAAAAATTGCTGCAAAACATACAGATTTAGCTTAAAAAATAAAAAAATACCCTATTTTTGCCGTCCTTTCACAGGTAGTGGTATGGTGACTGCTATTGAAGTGGAAACAATTTTAAGAAACTAAGCAAGTAAAAGACATCAAATGAAACGTACATTTCAACCAC
>Ga0114968_10004271_pt1 | contig 10663 bp, 9 predicted proteins | sample M_130807_EF_Meta_FD_87020 | JGI IMG/M metagenome (GOLD analysis project Ga0114968, IMG submission 87020) | Freshwater microbial communities from Lake Montjoie, Canada to study carbon cycling - M_130807_EF_MetaG | ecosystem: Environmental > Aquatic > Freshwater > Lake | place: Lake Montjoie... | reverse complement strand
TGCAAGTGTCCAAGAAAATGAAACACGCAACGGAACTTTTCCAAACGGTGGGCTTTACAATATTTTACAAAACGGTCAGATTGGTGCCAATGCAAGTATAGCTTTTAAAATTCTCGCTACTGATGCAAATTATACTGGCAATCAGTACAAGATAACTATTACTCCCAATGGGGGAACTAATGCATTTAACTGCACAGGATTTACCATCACTACTACATTATCAGATCCGCATCTACCAAAGGGCGTCTCCCTAGAAGACTATATCGATGCAGGTTTTGCATGGACTGTTAATACATACTATGCGTTTGGCAAGACCCCTACTGCGTCAAATATTACAGATAGCATATCATAAGGAACTAATATGGGACAAGTATACGCAACAGATTGGAATCCGTTACAGGGTACCATAGCCAATGTAATGGGAGCCCCCAACGGTCTATCCTACGGATGGAACAAGGCGTCAAGCATACAAAGTGCGCAGGTTAATAGTTCCGTACAAATCAACAGCACTCATTATAATAAATTAAAGAATGACATAGATTTTTGCTACACTCACATCACAGGATCTGCTTCTTCTCTGCCGACAAAAAGCACAGGGGATAGAGTCTATCAAGTCGATTTATCTAATATTTCGGCGGCGGTTACTTATATTAACACTTATAAAACAAGTGCAGCCGGTGGCCAACTTACACAGACCAATGTGTTCAGTGACACACAAGCATACACATGGACCGCAACATTGGGTGCTACCTACACAATTCCATTTGGTAGCGTTAATAACTTCAATGCTTTTTGGAATGGTGGAGGAGCCATTTTCTTCAACGTGTCTAGATATGCTGGCTCGGCGACTCCGCAGAATCAAGGGTGGAGTAATCTATTAACTAATATGGGATTTATCTACATTACACCCACTACCAGTGGACAAACTGCCAACGCATGGGCAGGAAGTACTTTTGTAACCAGCGGCATTGGAGGATTTAGTACGATTCCTTCAACTTTTTTCAGACAATATGACGAAGATACAAATTACACAGGCAACTATTTTCAACTTCAAGTCTACTTAGATGCGCTACCCGGGGCGGCTTCTTCATTGAGTCTTGTAATGCTGTTGGTTGATAATCATGTAGGTACTGCGGGCGGGCCTGATGCTATTGACGGTAACATTGCACTAACCATAAGTCAAAAATATCCATATACATTTGCGGCTTCTGCGGCTTCGTCTAGCGCCGGTGTATTGACCTAAGGAATAAAATGAACGAATTAATTGAATACATTGTAATTGTACACAGAATTGAAGACTCTGAATCTCTGCACGAAGAAATTATAAATTCAGGAGGCAGTGAATGTGTGCCCGACAGAGCTATTGATTGTTGCTTGAACCCGACTGTCAGTCGCTGTACGCATTACATGATGACCGAAGCAGAAGCTGAATTACTAAGAAGTGATCCTAGAGTTTGGGAAATAACCAAGACAATGCGGGATCTGGGAATTGAAGCGTCTCCGGCTGGTGGGTATACTCAAACTACTAACTTGTGGAGTAGAGGATCCATTACTGCACAGGGAAATATCAATTGGGGTATTCTGAGAACTGTTGAAGGTGTACAGAGATTTGAATGGGGTACTGGTAGTCCGCAACAACTGCTTGATGTATCAGCAAGTGCAACTGTTCCATACGACGGCACTAACGTTGACGTGGTAATTGTAGATGGACATGCCGATCCAGCACATCCAGAATATGCAGTTAATTCAGACGGTACTGGCGGCAGTCGCTATAACCAATTTAACTGGCTAAGTCTTAGCAACGGGCTATGGGGAACAACCAACGGAAACTATATCTACACTCCTTATCGTCAGATAAACGGAGCAAGTTCGGCATTAGAAACTAACAACATGCACGGTTCTCATGTCACAGGAACAGCTTGTGGTAACACACAAGGGTGGGCAAGAAAAGCTAACATATATAATATATATCCATACAGCAACGACAGCAACACGTTTGATTTTAGCACTAACCAGTTTATCAACGGATATTTTCTTGAGTATGTAAGATATTGGCATCAGAACAAAGCAGTTAACCCTGCAACGGGCACTAGAAATCCCACTATCATTAACAACAGCTGGGTAACTCAGGCTGTTATTAACATAGCTGACATTACTTCAGTTACCTACCAAGGAACAACATACACACAACCATCAGGCGGACCTACAACAAATGCCTTAGAACAATACGGCCTTTATTATCACTCTAGTACTGAAGTCAGGATACTTGTAAGATATCCGGCGTACGAAGCACAACTGCAAGATTGTATCGATGCAGGTATCATAGTAGTCAGTGCCGCTGGCAACTACTCTACAAAAATAGCCCGAGATGATCAATCCGCAACTGACATCGATTATAATAATCGTCTTGTAGCGGGAGGAGTAACATACTATTACAATAGAGGAACATTTAGTACTATTTCTAACGGTATTGTTGTCGGAGCTATGAGTGCTCAGTATTTTGACATTAAGGCCGCCTTCTCCGAGACAGGGCCAAGAATAGATGTATTTTCACCTGGTGAGAATATTACAAGTTCGGTATTTAATAATACTACCTACGGTGGTGCTGTCGCAGATGCTAGGAATAGCAGTTACTATCAGGTTAAAATCAACGGAACGTCTATGGCAAGCCCACAGGTCACGGGATTACTCGCCTGTTTATTAGAAGCGTACCCTGCTACTACACAAGTTGATGCTCAGGCTTACCTAGCTAATCGCAGTAAAGAAGGGACCCTACAAGATGGTGGCCTTTTTGGCGCTACTTACGATCCTTTTGCATTGCAAGGTGCCCCTAACAGGACCTTATATGCTTACTGGCCGCCAACTCCAACAGCAACCGTTTCTCTTCCTTCAGTGGCTGTTAAAGCAAATACTGTAGTGAAATTTACGCCCGTAGTTGGATCAGGCGGAGTTGGTCAATTGACTTACACTATTAGTCCTGCATTACCGATGAGTCCGTTAAATGGTATAGAGACTTGTTGGATTGAAGCGATTCCAGGTAGAACGGATGTAGCATTTTTTCATATAGTAACCACGCAGTATGCAAATACCTTCAAAGTAGGTGACGGGATATTTGGAGCAGGAATAGCCGAAGGATCGGTATTGGGATTTCCTACAAGTTCAACTAAAGAAATATGGACCATAACACCCGGCCGCACTTCTAATTTAGGTAGCGCCGGAAGTCCTGTTTATTTTGACAACGGTCTTCATATAAATGCCAAGACTGGTGAAATTATAGGAAGAACGGCAACTACTCAAGGACCGACTACATATACAGTCACAGTCTCTGGCGGCGGATTATCTACTACTGCTCAGTTTAGTTTGGCAATATCTAATTCTATATCATATTCTAGAACATCTGATATACCTTATGGTCCAGATGCTAATCAACGATGTGACTTTTATCAAACCAGCGGTACTCCAAAAGGAGTTATAGTTTGGGTTCACGGTGGAGGCTGGGGTGGAGGAACAAAATCGTCTGTTGGGTTTACAACAACTCAAGCTGGGTACACGATAAATGATGAAGATCAGATAGGTCAATTGGCATCAAAAGGTTACACAGTTATTAACTGTAACTATCGATTGGCTTCTCTTGATACAGAATATGTTCCGAGTGGCGGAAGCACTGGAAACTATCATCCTGCCGGAGCTGACGATATCGAGACCGTTATAAGATTCTGCACAACCACGAACGCTGGTTCTGCTTATAGCACAACATGGAACACGATATCATATTTAGCCAACACCTATGGACTTATAATTACAGGATCAAGTGCAGGTGGCCATTTAGTAGCCTATGCTGGTATGAAATACATTTACGACTACGGACAAGGCCCGCTTACTGCGATTGGTCCAGTAGTAGGACCGATGGATCTAGATTATGTTACTCTAAATGATGCAACTATTACGCAGACTGCAAAAGATATTGTTAACACTTATGTAAACAGTACTGGCAATAGCACGGCATTACAATCGGCTTCTCCTAGATACAAGTATGGATCACAGGCAAGTCCAGGACTATGGCGTAATGCTGTTAAAAATTCCAGCGTTAAATTTGTTTTTATCAATAACATAAATGATACATTAGTTCCTCCAGCACTTACTGATAATTTTATCAACACGTTGCAGGCAGAATTAGGAAATAACAGAGTTAAGTATATCAAACTAGATGAAGGTGGTGACTGGGCTCAAGCTAATATCACATATCCTAATCATAATTTAACCAGTCAAAATTCAACCGTTGCAGAAACGGTGGCTATTTTAGGTAATACAATAACCGCGTCAATCATAGTTCCTACGAAGCAGGCCACTGCCGGAACCTCTGTGGGATCATTTACTCCAATAGTGTTTGTTGGCGGCGCAGGAATTGTAACATATAGTATCAGTCCAAGTCTTCCTTCGGGATTGAATTTTAATACTGCCAATGGTGCTATTACTGGAACGCCAACTGGTGCTTTACAAACTACTACATATACTGTTACAGGAACTGATGCGGCATTGAATACAGCATCTGGTACTTTTACATTATCAATTCAATCTGCTCCTGTAATAGGGTCAGGTGGTGTTGTTAATCATAATGATTGGAATCTTTTACAAGGCAAGGTAGCGGCAGTTTTAGGAACACCCAATGATAGCACAGTTGACCTAGGTTGGAATCAAAATTCTAGTATTGTAAGTAGTATAGTAAACACCAACGATAAGATAACTGGTATCGAATACGATCAAATTGCACAAGATGTTGATAAATGTTATCAGCAAATTGCCAATACACGATACCAACCTACATCTAGAGTACCAGTAACACAAAAATATCTAGTCACACAATCCGACTATAATGGATTAAGCGCGGCTGTTGACTACACCTATGCAAATAGAAATACAGCATCTTCAAGTAGACTAACTCAAAGTTCATGGACTGCACACGGCGGCAATATTTCCTTTTCACAAGCACACGGATTCCGTTACCAAGTTGATTTTCCAAGTAATGCCGCATTTAGAAGTTTTTGGAATGCCGGCGGATACATAACATGGAATTTTAGTTTTGTGCCATCTATTCAAAATCCAATTAGTCAAGGCTGGGCTGATCTAACTGGTGGTATGGGAAGTTTTAGGCTTACTAGAAATTCCTTTACTCAATTTAATCAAGGCGGTGCGTATCCTGCAATAATAGGTCAGGTCGGTGGAGTATATGGCGGGAACATGCTGGTAAATCCAGATCCACTAACTCAAGTTATAACTCCGACAGCAAAAGTCTTCGAAGCAGACGCAAACTACACCAGTAGTTACTTTGTTATGTTCCTTGGCTTAGACAATGCTAATTTATTCCAGGCCACGTCTATTATAGTAGTTGCGGCAATCCAGAATATGTATGTTGGCGCAGGCGGTTCTAGTACCGTTTCGTCTGGCAATCCTGGACTTAATCAAGTTGTGACATATCCTTTCAATATTCAACCCACAGGTCAGACCCATGTGTATAATTACATAGACGGTACTGTTTACTATGCTCCTAGCTATCCAGGAATACAACCGTCATTCTAATTAAAAGGTTGAAATGGACGACAGATTAGTTAAGGCATTAGAACATGCTGATTATAGACAAACTCTCGGAATTGAAAGACAACGATTAAAAGACAAAGCACATGCAGAACTTGTTATAGGTTACTGCGGTGGCATGTTTACCGTTGATCGAACACTAATTGGTTTTATTAATTCTATTAAAGAATATGGATCTGCTGTTATCTTAGACGACAACGGCTATCCTGTTGAGATTGAAAACTTAGAAGATTTCCAAGCACGAGTAATTGGAACATACTTTGAAGTCACTAATAGATATCTAACAGACTATAACGAGATTAAACAAAAACGAACTGCGGCTAAACTGGTAGATCTATGAATCAGGGATGTTGTATTTTTGCCTTTGATGGCGATATTGACTACGGCCCACAAGCAGTTCTTGCGGCCAATCTAGTTAAGACACATCTTAACATACCCGTAAGTCTTATAACGGACATCAAGACTTTAGAAAAAATTGATACTACTGTCTTTGATAAAACTATTATCACAGAAGTAGATGACGGCAATAACTCTCGAGTATTATCTGGAAAAAATATTGCATTTAAAAATATCAACAGAAATAAAATTTACGATCTTACTCCTTACGATCGTACACTATTAATTGACAGTGATTTTTTAGTATTCAGCAATAGGCTAAAAGATTATTTAGATAGCGGCTACAATTTTATGATATGTGAAAACATGAAAGACCTATGCCCTAATAGACCTGGCAGTAATTTTTCATTTAGTCCACACAGTCTTCACATGCTGTGGGCAACAAATATCATATTCAACAAGACTCCCGAAAACAAAATCCTTTTTGACCTAGTAGACCATATTAGAGAAAATTGGGTGTGGTATGGTACGCTGTATCAATTTGACACCAGAAGATTTCGCAACGACTATGCGTTTACTGTTGCATGCCACATCATGGGAGGCTTCGGTGCTGAAAAATATTATATAGCACTCCCTAGTCCAGTTTTGTTTAATGATAGAGATTCATTGGTAAAGATAACCAATACCGGATTAACTTGGGTAGCAGGTGATCAAAATATACTTGTTAAAACAAAAGACCAAGATATTCACATGATGAATAAAATAGAGTTGCTGGAAAAAATACAAGTATTGGATACTCTATATGATTGAAAAATTATTAGACAAGGGCTATTTTATGATAGCCAACAATGTTAAAGAAACAAACTATATTAGACTGGCTTATATAACTGCGTTAACTATAAAATTAACTCAACCAGAAGGTTATGGCAATGTAAGCATTGCTACAACTAATGTAAAAAATGCACAGTCTTTAAAACTGTCTTGGGTATTTGACAGTATCATAGACTATGAAGGCCCAAAAGGGATGAATGCCAGGTCAAGGGCATATGAACACACTCCCTACAAAGAAACAGTATTCATTGATGGTGATTTTTTATTCCTTAATGATGTTAGTCACTGGTGGCCCCACATGCAAAAACATGACCTATGGTGTGCTACTCGGCCCATGACATTTAGAGGCGACACCATGACTAACAAGTATTATCGAAGAGTGTTTACTGAAAACAATCTACCAGATTTCTACTCTGGTTGGTTGTACTTCAAACAAAGTAGGGAAACATCTAAATTTTGGGACATAATGCGAGCATTAACTGATTATCCAGAAACATGGAAGTCGCAATTAACTAACTGTAATTTTGAAAGTATACCTACCGACGAAGCATGTGCGTTAACTGCAAAGATGTTAGACATGGTCGAAGATATGAGCGATCCTACACTACCATTTCCTAGATTTACTCATATGAAATCTAGGTCGCAGGGGTTTGGCGAGTCTGCAGGTAATTGGACAGACTATATTGCATTTCATTACAACAAAGATTTCAACGTAAAAATTGGACCGTATTATCAGCAGGATATTTTACACTATACACAAAAAGATCTAATCAGTGAAAATCTAGTTAATCTATTAGAGGAGAAGGTATGGAACAAATACAAAGACATTATGTAAAATTTAATTCCTCTACACTTGATATTCAATCTGTAGGAGCTCATTATATAGAAGATCTAGAATCTTCTGTAGTAGAGGTTCCCTGGGAATTGATACAACCATTCTTTACTGATTTTAAAAATATAAATGAGTACTATCCACTATTTGAAAAAAATTCAATAACAGGGTTTAGACGTAAACGCATGTTTAACAGTTCGATTGTAAAAAATGACGATCTGGAAACTGTTAAATCTCTACGACCCTATGAGAACTTTATAGCAGACTGTGCTATAATTGCACAACTGAGTAATAACGTTCTAAAACTTCACTACGATCAACACCATTTTGATAGTTTAACTAACCAAGAAAATATTGAAAGATTGACATTGGTACAAGAAAAAGTGTATAATGTACATATCACAGAAAAAGGTAATCCTTATAATCTTTATGATACAAAGGAAATACAAGTAACCGATTTTATTAACGGAACACCTATAGAATTGATTTACGAAGGGCCAAGTCCAATATCAGTTTATGTCATTGCTAAAAGTTAACGAATTAGATTGCATATTCATCTCCTACGATGAACCTAATGCAGAATTAAACTATGCTAGGTTGCTACAAGAAGCACCATGGGCAAAGCGTGTTCACGGAGTTAAAGGCAGTGACGCTTGTCACAAAGCCGCGGCTAACCTAAGCGAAACAGAGTGGTTTGTTACTGTAGACGCAGACAATATCGTTAATCCTAAGTTTTGGGATTTAGCAATTGATTTAGACAAATATCCAAATGCACAAGCATTTAACTGGCCCGGGCGTAATAACATTAATGGGCTACGTTATGGTAACGGCAGTCTTAAAGCGTGGCGCAAAGATTTTGTGCTTAGTATGAAAACACATGAAGCCGCAGAGGAAGACAAGGGTCAAGTAGACTTTTGTTGGGAAGCAGGATATTATCCGCTTACTGTTAGCTATTCAGATACTGTCATAAACACAACACCTCTGCAGGCATGGAGAGCAGGATTCCGTGAAGGTGTAAAGATGTGTTTAGATCGCGGCATACGATTAGAACAGGGTAAACCAGCAACTGAAGTAATCTGGTGGGAAAACCTACATAGACTAAAGCAGTGGCTTACATTAGGTTTACATGCTCAACAAGGTGCTTGGGCCATTGCCGGAGCATGGCAAGGAGTATACCTTACTATGTGTACTGATTGGAACATTACCAATGTTCGAGATTTTGATGTACTAAATGAAATGTTTGATAAAATATTTGGAACGGATCCAGCGGAACTAATTTATCTGTACCAAACAAGGGCAAAAGATTTCATTAGTGTGCCTGTACTCAATGCAGATACCAGCGCCTATGTAGTAAACACCTTTGACGAATTTTACAGGCTCAATCGTGTATGATCTAATTTTTATCAGTTATGGAGAACCAACCGCTGAAGAAAACTATCAGCGGGTTAAATCACGATTTCCTTTAACTAAACGTGTTAAAGATGTTAAGGGTATACATCAAGCACACCTTAAAGCCGCACGTATGAGCTTTACTGAAATGTTTTGGGTAGTCGACGGCGATGCACAAATACTAGATTCTTTTAACTTTGATTACAAAGTACCAGAATGGGATTTAGAATGTGTGCATGTGTGGCGCAGTCGCAACCCGCTTAATAATTTAGAATATGGTTACGGTGGAGTTAAACTACTGCCTAAGAAACTTACTCTAGCAATGGATCTTACCAAGCCAGATATGACTACCAGCATCAGTAGTAAATTTAAAGCTATGGAAGAAGTTAGCAATATTACAGCGTTTAACACAGATGCATTTAGTACATGGCGTAGTGCTTTTAGAGAGTGTGCTAAACTTTCTAGCAAAATTATAGATGGGCAAGTTAATGCCGAAAGCGAAGCCCGACTAGATGCATGGTGTAAATTAAACACTGATGTACCGTATGGTGATCAAGGATACTGCGGTGCTCTAGCTGGTAGAAAATTCGGTCTAGAGAATTCAAACGAAATAAGTAAGATTAACAATTACAAATGGTTAAAAGAACAATATGATTTGGATCATAAAAATGGATAAATTATGGATCTTTGGAGACAGTTTTGCAGTAGGACAACACAAGTGTGCCTGGTCTCGTCTGCTGGTAGAACACTTTGAGATCAAAAATCAGGCCACAAATGGTAGCAGTGAATATCGCATTTGGAGAAACTACAAGGATCATGCTGATAAAATAATATCCACCGACAGGATACTATTCTGTCATACAAGCCCTACTAGAGTTTATTTAAAGGATAAACAGACGATCATTAGCAGACTCCGTGAAAGTCATTCTGTGTGTGATTTAATATTCGCTGATATATTTGCCAAAAAAGAAAAGAAATTTATCAGCATATTAAAGCATATCTGGGATGATAGATACTTTGAAGATACATATGATTTACTTGTTGCAGATCTGATGCATGTGCCCAACAGCATACACATCAATTTCTTCGTAAAAGGGCCGTTTAATACGATCTGGACAAACAATCCCGGAGATATAAACCATATGAGTGAAGCCGGCAATAGGCTTGTGCTTAAAGAAGTTTTAAGTAAATTTAAGGAATAACATGCAAAAATTATTAGACATTATACTATACCCTTATCGTGCAATAATGGAACATATTCGATTCAAGAAACGTCTCAAGGAACTTCAGAAGAGAGATCCGTTCATATACAAATGATAACTTGGGGAATATCAGCCAATAGTCACAATGCGGCAGTTGCCGTATTTGCCAACGAACGATTGGTGTTTGCTTCAGAAACAGAACGTTGGTCTGGAGTTAAAAATGACCCGCATTTAGCTTCCGACTTGCACTATTACCTACATACTAAATCACTAACACCTAGTAAAATTATTTGGTACGAGAAGCCTTTACTAAAAACACTTAGACAGCTAGAAGCCGGACAGGGGCTAAATCTAAAAGAAAACAATATTAGACGATACATAAAAAAACACTTGTTTTCTTTACCAATAGAATATGTTAGCCATCACCGTGCTCACGCGGCGGCCGGCTACTACACATCAAAGTTCGATGATGCGTGTGTTT
>Ga0114968_10004269_pt1 | contig 10667 bp, 22 predicted proteins | sample M_130807_EF_Meta_FD_87020 | JGI IMG/M metagenome (GOLD analysis project Ga0114968, IMG submission 87020) | Freshwater microbial communities from Lake Montjoie, Canada to study carbon cycling - M_130807_EF_MetaG | ecosystem: Environmental > Aquatic > Freshwater > Lake | place: Lake Montjoie... | reverse complement strand
TTACGAAAAGCTTTCGCCCGCCCGAAAGTTGTAAGTTGTTTGGTAGCAACGACTTAGAGCAAGCGTCCTGTGCAAATACTGTGCCAAACTTTCTCAAAAGAATTATTTTATTTGGCATGGTAAATTATTTCCCGAATTTCTTTTTTTCCTATTGCAAAATCATAGGATGGTCGATATAATCTTTAGAGAAAAGAAAAGAGAAAAAAGATGAACAAGATGGTAAGAAAAGCGAAACGATTGGCTCGCAAATGTTTTCTAGGGATCGCTATTCCCACCCTTAAAAAATCAGTCGATGGTGGTTGGGTCGAGTGTGAAAAAGTTTGGAAGTTTAACCGAATTTCTTTATTGTCTCCACCTACCAAAAAGACGAGTAAAAAGCAACTGGTAAACCCAGCAGCAGACTTGGCCTTTGTAAAAGCTGGTCGTCCCGGAAGCAAGGAACGAATGGAATCATATAAGCTTCAATACGAAGCTATTGAGGAGAAAGATGAATATGGCATGACTATTATTCCTGAAGGAAATATGTCGTTGTTTGCTGAATAGGGTATTGACAAGAAAATAATTTAAGGTATAACGGAAACAAGGAGAAATTATGATGACAAAAGATGAGCTAGTACAGGTTGAGAGCTATAATGGTTGGAAAAATTATGAGACTTGGAATGTTTCCCTCTGGATAGTGAATGATGAGAGGTACTATAACATTGCCAAAAAAACACGAGATTATACATATTTTTTATATGCTCTTGAGAGGGAGTATCATCTACAGCCCTCATGGCACTGCGGATTACCGAACGGGCTTATCAAGAACACAACTCCTGACGGTGTTTCTTGGATCGACCGTAGAATTGATGTTGGTGCGATCAATAAGATGCTAGGAGAATTGGCATAATGACTTATAAAGAATTGCTCGATAGGTTACAAGAACTTGATCAAGAAAAGTTAAGTGGGCCTGTTAAGGTGTGGAATGATAATGATAGTCAATATATGGAACTGTTGACTTTCAACGATATAGAAGTTTTTTGGGCCAGTTTTCCGACCATATTTTAGGGGAAATAGTATGATGATGGAAGTATATCTAGGTATTGTTTTTGTAACGTCTTTAATTGGGGCGTTTGGTATTGGTGTTACTGGTACTCTCTTGTATGTTATTTATAAGGAGGATAAGATTGGATATTGATAATATTGAAAATCTTTATGAGATGGAAGATAGTCTCTATCGTAATGTTGAAATGGAATGTCCTGAATATCTGGTAGGTGATAACTTGTGTGATTATAATTCAGAAACAGACAGTTATCATTATAAGTATTGATTTATTATACTACCACCCGTAAACCCTTTGGTCGTAAGAACTTAGGGCAAGCGGGGGCCCGCCCGGAAGTTGTAAGTCCTTTGGCAGCAACGACTTAGAGCGAATGCCCCGTGCAAATACTGTGCCAAACTTTGTACAAAAGATTTATTTTGTTTTGGCATGAGAAATTATTCCGAGAAATTTCTTTTTTAGCTATTGCAAAAGATTAGAAGTGTCGATATAATACATGGAGAAGAAGAAAACAAGAAAAGGAAAAGGAAAAGAAAATGTACGATCTACAAAAAGCGGTCAGAGAAAAAGAGAGAGCAATGAAAGCACTAGAATATGCACAAAACGAATTCGAGATTTGTGAGGCTCAGTTGGAAAGTGTGCTAAAAGACATGAAGAAAAATTGGATAGCGGCGGAGAAAAAATGGGCGAGTAGTGTTCTGAATCTCGTAGAGGCTCGCAAAGCTGCCAGTGCTGCGGCTCTTGTGCGAAGCGTCGGAATCCCAATAGTAACGTCTCAAAGCGTTAAAGATTGGCAGCAAGAGGTAATAGAAACTAGGAACGATGTTGCAAGAGAACACAATGCCTACCTATTGGCCTGCGAATGTGCGGGGGTTGTCCGAGAGGGCAAAATCAATGAGGGAACGGGTCTTGCTTTATTGTCCTGAGTCTAAAGAGTTGTAATTAAAGAAAAAGAAAAGAGAAAAAGAAAATGAAACTAGAAACATACGAAGCAGCAATAGCAGCGATTGAGAAAACTCGAAACAAAGTATCCAAGAGAGTGTCGGCCAATACTACCCTCTACAAAATTGTGGCTGTGGATGGTACGGTAACTGTGGGAGTAAAACTCTATGATACATTTGTGGTCATCATGCACCCGGATCATTCGGTATTATTTTCGGGAGGTTATAAAACCAGCACTACAAAAAAGAGAATCAATAACTATAGCTTGTGTTCGATATTTCAAAAAGACTTTGAATGGTTTGTGAAAGATGGTACCCCTTTTGAGGAGGGGATCGTAGTAGATCGTGGGGGGGCATTGCTATCTTTGACTCCTCAGAGTTTAGAGTGTGCATCATTTATACTCCCGCCCCTAACTCCTTTGGTCATAGGAACTTAGGGCAAGCGGGCCCCCGCCCGGAAGTTGTAAGTTGTTTGATACCAACGACTTAGAGCGAATACCCAGTGCAAATGGTGTGCCAAAAAAATATTTTAATAAATTTCTTTTTAGCTATTGCAAAAGAATAGAAGAGACGATATAATACGTAGAGAAGAAGAAATCACACCACAGGGAGAGAAAAACGTGTTCAATACGCCATATGCTTTGTCGGATCGTACAACTCGGACGATTACCGCAGTGGACATGATCGAGTTTAGTGGGCTGTCCACTAGCGGTAGTAAATTCAAAATAGTCACTAAACTTGAGGATGCCCAGCGTTGGGTCAACGGAGAGTTCATTCAAAATTGTTTCCCTTATCTCAATGCTGATGAGCGTGAAATTCTGATGACGGGAATCGACGCTCAGACTTGGGAAACCATGTTAGTAGGAATGCAGGAGGAAGAGGAAGTATGAATACCGATACCTAATTGCAAAAGAACAGAAGAGATGATATAATACATATATTCCGGTACCATCCCGAATACGGGTGGTGGAGCGAATTAACGCCACGGCGCTACACCCGTGTCTTATCACTAATCAGGTAAGATCGCTGAATTAACAGCCGGACACCGCACACAGAGGAAAAGAAAAAAGGAAAAAAAATGAAACCGCTCACCGAACGACAAACTGCTATCTACGAATTCATTCGAGAGAAGATTCAGTCTCGCGGATATGGTCCGACCATCAGGGAAATCGGTGATGCTTTCCAAATTCATTCACTCAATGGAGTGATATGCCACCTAAAAGCTCTGGAGAAAAAGGGGTGGATTACACGTGGAAAGAAAATGTCAAGAGCAATCCAACTCCTTGGTGAGCCACCGATGGTATATACGACTCAGCATAAAGTTGCTGTTGCCATGATTGAATCGACGTATGAAGCCTATAAAGACTGGAAAAGTCATGATAAGGAATATTTGACCGACGAATTAAATAACTATAATGACAACATTCCAGTATGGCGAGATATGGATGATAACACCAAGTGCGCAGCGATTGAATACGTATACAACAAGCGTGATACTATTGAGCTTCATTCTGATATTGTTGAATCTTGGGTACAAGCAACAGCGTATTTTATGTTATATAATTTTTGTAGTGATATTACAAATGGAGAAGAGCCAGATTTGGAAATGTTTTTTGATGATCTGGATTTTATGTTGGACGAAGAAATTCTCAACGATAGTGATGTTCAAAAGATAATGGGAATAAGTTCAGATTTTACAAAAAAGTTCTAATGAAACTACGCTCCTCTTTCTTCTCTCCGTAAACCCTTTGATCGTAAGAACTTAGGGCGAGCGGGGGCCCGCCCGAAAGTTGTAAGTCCTTTGATAGCAACGACTTAGAGCAAACACCCAGAGCAAATACTGTGCCAAAAAAATATTTTAATAAATTTCTTTTTCCCTATTGCAAAAGAACAGAAGAGACGATATAATACATACATAGGCCAGTAACTGCGAGAGGGAAGCAGGGCGACGAGATTAAAAAATCTCTAAGGACCAGTGCCGTGGGCAGTTCCAGTATTGATGCTTTCGAGCAGGGAGAAATTTCCCTAGATACTGATTATAGAACCGGATCGTAAATGGTTCGCTGGTAACAATACAACAGCCGGATACCGTTTAGTCTCACCAAATCCACGGGGATTGGCTAAATTGGCTATAGTCAGCGAGAATGCGGGGCCGTTTAGTCTCACCAAATCCACGGGGATTGGCTAAATTGGTTATAGTCAGCGAGAATCCCCCCGAACATACTAGATCTTAAACCCTTACCACGTAAGGACTTACGAAAAGCTTTCGCCCGCCCGCAAGTTGTAAGTTCTTTGATACCAACGACTTAGGGCGAACTCGCTGTGCAAATACTGTGCCAAACTTTGTACAAAAGATTTTCACAATAATTCATGCTAGAGCCTATTGACAACCGATAATAGGTATGGTATAACGATGGAAAGAGAAAGAGGAGAAAGAATGTTCCCAACAAAATTTATGGATCACTCGGCCTACATGAAGAAGGTCAAACGAATGACTCAGGCTGAATTGGAATATACCATAAAAGACTGTAAGGAAGTTTTGGCAGTGTGGGTTGACCACCCTAATTGTGGGTACTATTCAGATGAGATATGTTACTGTTCGACGGAACTACACAGAAGGAAAGTAAAGGCCCAAAATGTATAAAGTAAGATTTCACCTCGGTGCTGGTAAACATTACAAGCATTGGCAGATTCGGTCGGAATGCGGAGTGTCGTATTACTGGCCTATCGAGGTTCAACTCTTTTTGTTTAACTGTGTGCTAAAAAGCAATAAGAAGAAAGCATACAAGGTATATGCTGAACAGGTGCGTGACGTGTGTGGTTGGGTCGAGTGTGACAATGTTAAAGTCGAAGATATGACTTTTGCATATGAGCCTATTACAGTGGAGGGATTGCCAAGGATCACATATGATCCGAAGGTAACGCCGTATTGGAAGATCGAGGGAGATAGCGATAATTATGAAATGTTAAGAGTACAAAGAGTAGTATCAAATGGTAATAAATTATTTATGAGAGAGAGCTATGTATGATCCCGTAGCTCAAATGGATAGAGCAACAACCTTCTAAGTTGTGGGTTGCAAGTTCAAGTCTTGCCGGGGTTATTGACAAAGTGTTTTTTTGTGGTAAAATGTCGTAGTGTTCTAAGTTGTTCGATTGTTCAAAGGGAGAGTTTTTATGAGTAGTATGGAATTGGCTTATGTTGTTGGTGTTTTTAGTTTGACCTCTGGCCTTATTGGTGGGTTGGTCGCTATGTATCTGAATGGGACTTATATTCCTCTGAAGGAAGCCCATCCCGGTGATGTTGTGAATTTTGTTTATCTCCAACCTGCTGCTGGACAACCCGAAAGGTATCTGGCTAAAGTTGTTGGAGTAAGTAAGTTGACGCAAGAACAAATTGCTCGACTTGATAAGAAAAGTTATTATCGATCTAAGGATGTTGCTTTCAAGAGAACAGAGCACCTTATCAAATGTGTTATGAAAGACGGTACGTTGAGAAATTTCTATGCGGAACGAACAGTAGATTGTAAAAAAGTCCCGTTCGGAGGAATTTTCCACAAAGTATCTTGATACTCCCTGCCTCGCAAACCCTCTGTGCGTAAGCACTTAGGGCGAGCGGGCCCCCGCCCGGAAGTTGCAAGTTCTTATGGGGTAAGACTTTGCATCATATTATTTTTTCCTAAAGATTTCCTCTTGACAAGTCGATTTATATCGTATACAATAATCAGACACAAAGGGAGAAAATCTAATGCAGTCAAGTAAGGGAAATGATAAACTCGGAACGGGTTGTAGAGTTGTTAGCAGAGCGGTTGGTGATAGCTGCCCGCCAACGTGCGATTTTCTAGGCATAGATTGTTATGCTGAGGGTACCGAGCGAATTTTTAAGGCTTCGCGAGCGGTGGGCTTGCGAAATATGATCACCGAAGCGGGCAAAATCCGAAGTTTGATTCTTACCACTATCGAAGAAAAAAGATCATTACGCTGGCACGAACGTGGCGACCTGCTGAAAAACGGGCAACTAGACTTGGAATATATCGGCAATATTGTAAAGGCTTGTGAAAGTATTCTAGCCGACGGTATCGCATTACCTCATATGTGGATGTATTCTCATGTTTATGATAGCCGTGTTGTTGATATGCTAGGAAAGTATATTGTACTGTATGCTAGTATCCACAATAAAGAGCATAAAGAGCAAGCTATAAAAGCGGGGTATACTCTATTCGCATGGTGTGATACCTTAAAAGTTTATAGTCCCAAAAAGCCTCGCGGCAAAAAAGCCGTGGAATGGAAAAAAGCTCTTCCTAAGCTGGCCATAATTGACGGTGACAAATATGTTACCTGCCCAGAAATGCGACGGGGTCGAGAGGAGGGTGGGGTAACTTGCACCGGGACAAAAGATTCGATACCATGTAATTTGTGTGTTAAGGGCTTGGCGAATGTTTTATTTTTGAACCACTAAAAGAAAGAGTGTCTATGAATTATAGTATTGAAACGTCTGAAAGTATACAGGAAGATATACTTACTTGTATTGAGGGGTTTTCTGTCAAGGGGAAGATTACAGATATTGAACGGCTGAATGATGCTTTATGTCAGATTATTGTAGACAGAAGGAAGTTATTAAATAAAGGAACTTTGTAATGGGAAAATACTATGTTACTTGTGGAACATTGGAAGTTATAGTTCAGGCAGATAATCCCCAACATGCAGTTTGTACTGCATTAGACCAAGCAAATAAAAATGACGAATTAGATGATGGTATAGTTGTAGATGAAAGAGGTTTTAGGTATCTTGATCCAGTAAAGGTAGCTAGAAACGAAGCTCCGCCAATGTCTGATGTAGTAAAATGGTTATGGGAAAATGATAATATAGAAAAATCGGAAAATGTTATGTTCTTTGTACCACAACATTATTTTAGCTTGGAAAATTTTATGGAAGTTATGGGTGATGATGATGATGATGATTTTGAAGATGAATAAATAGTGGTGGCCCTAAGTCCTTTGTGCTTAAACACTTAGGACAAACGGGCGGGGCCCCGAAATTTGTAAGTTCTTTAGTACCAACGACTTACGACTCTTAAAATATTTTTATTTTTTCTAAAAGAATTATTGTTATTTGGCACGGGAAATTATTCCGAAAAATTTCTAAACTAGGGCTTGCATTAAGTCGATGATATGGTAGAATCATGTTATGGGAACGAATGACGGTAAACACTTTTTGAAAGGGATGATGCTATGAGTCATGCAGTAGAGACGATGTTTTTTGTTCGAGAGACCCCTTGGCACGGGCTTGGGGTAAAGTTGGAGGAAGCACCGACTGTGTCGGAAGCGATTGTCGCTGCTGGTCTCGATTGGACTGTAGGGTTGAAAGACCTGTTCACCGCCGAAGGTCAACCAGTTCCAGCAAAGGCGACGTATCGTGAGACGGACGGGTCTATTCTGGGTGTTGTTGGCCCACGGTATAGCCCGCTCCAAAATGCTTCGGCATTTGACTGGTTTCAGCCTTTTATCGACTCCGGCGAAGTATCGTTGCATACTGCCGGTAGTTTGAACGAGGGTTGCAAGGTATGGGTGTTGGCCGAGTTAAATCGTGAAAAGTCCGAGATCGTGAAGGGTGACGAGATTGCAAAGTTTGTACTCTTGTCAAATTCTCACGATGGTACGACCGCGATTAGGGTCGGGTATACCCCGATCAGGGTGGTATGTGCAAACACGATGGCGATGGCCCATAGTTGCAAGGAATCTAAGCTGTTGCGTGTTCGACATACAAAGTCGAGTGCTCAAAAGCTCGAAGATATACGAGGCATTATGAATAACATAAACGCCGAGTTCGAGGCAACTGCGGAACAGTACAAATATCTTGCAAGCAAGATGTTCAATAGTGCTGACCTTCTTAAGTATGTTAAGATCATTCTGGACATTGAATTGTCTACTCCGAGTTCTGAGATTAAAACCAGAACAAAGAATATCATGAATGATATACTATCAAGGGTCGAGGGGCCAAAGCAAACGATGGCGGGTGTTAATGGTACATGGTGGGCCGCTTATAATGGGGTTAATGAGTACCTCAATTATGAGAAGGGTCGAAGTGCTAATAACAGACTGGACTCGTTGTGGTTCGGGCTGAATGCTAACAGTAACAAAAGAGCTTTTGATACTGCACTAGCACTGGCTAGCTAATTCGAGGGGGTGTAGCTCAACTGGTTAGAGCGTCGGCTTGTCACGCCGAAGGTTGCGGGTTCGAGTCCCGTCACTCCCGCTTAATTTCACAAAACCGAGAGTCGTAAACCCTTACCACCAAAGGACTTACGATTTTCGGGCGGGGGCAAAATTTTTGTAAGTTGTTGTGGGATAAGGACTTATGAAAATTATCTCAATTTCTTCAGACTTAGGCTCTTGACATTTGCTCTAAGTGTCGATATACTAGTAATGGAAGTTGTTGGTGTGTATGGGTTTAGGAAGATTTCTAAAATGACTTATGGAAAGGGGATCGGTCGTAAGTCTAAATCTTACAAAATTAAATATCTAATCTTACCCATCTTAACATATCGAGATCAAGTCTCATAACAGGCCACTCTACCCGGCCACAAATTTTAACCATAGTCAGGATTTTTCAGAGGCCCCTTTTGTTATTGCTAATCCCCCCGGATTGGTGGGCTTGGTGATAGTCAGCGAGATTCGTAGACCCTTTTATTTTAAGGAATTATTAAATGAATGATCTTGGAAAGAGACTGTCAGCTAAAGAGATGGACATACTGTTGGATCGACTCTCGATGGGAGAAAATATCAGCGAGTCGATAGAGAGGGATGTCGATCAGGAGGCGGAGAGTCTATATAATCTTATAAAAGATACAAGAAGGCTCCCACCGCACCTAACAGAATCGAGTAAAGAGATTCTATTAAATGCAATAGAATGTTCTACGGTCTGTGATATGTATGGAAAGGCCAATAGGCGGGTGGTATTTAGTTTAGTAGATAAAATGGTAGCTGCTGGGATTGATGATCATATTTATATCCCTAATTATGGTCGGAGGCCGTGTCCATTCGGCTGTTCCTGAATGTGATCTTCCTGCTACACAAAACCACCTTTAGGACTTACCAACATGACATATTGTATTTCCTTATCTATCAAGATTGCTGGCCTTGATGATAGTCAGCGAGATTCGTGGCCCTCTTCAGATCGAACTTGTGACTCAATCTTACAAGTTGGCCCCACAAAATAAATTAAAGTGGGTCTTGACAAGTGTCGATGAGTATGGTATATTGGGATTGTGGATAAAAATTTATTATGCAAAGGAAAGGTTTAGATATGTCTAATAGTGCTGTTTTTACTTTGAGTGGTGGTCTTCTGGATGTTGTTAGTATTCCTAAGGGTATGGAAGTTATTGTAAGGGATTATGATCAGGATGAGGTTGACCCAGAACTCTTGTGTATTGATAAAGATGGTGGGAGATATATTGAGATTGTATATGATGGGGAATGATAGTTGTATAATAAATTGGTCTAATAATTAAATTAAAGGGGAATGATTATGGGAATGGGTGCTAGTCCTTGCTCTGGTTGGGTTATTGGTTATAATGATCTTAAAAAGATTTGTCCAAAAGAAGTAGACCTTGTCGAAGGCGATGAGGAATTTGAGGATTGGGGTGAGGTATCTAGGGCATTTGAGTTCGATGAATTACCCGATAGTATTAAAAAATCTGTAGAAGATTTGGTTGGGAAATTCGGAATAAATACCAACCTAACCCTAAGTCTGGGGTTCTATGATGAAGAGGGTGGAGATAGATATGATCAGGTAGACTCTCACGAAGGCTGCGTCTTCTTTGTTGATGGGATGGTTTCGCTAACGCCCGCTGGGAAGAAGTTCAAGGATGTTGTAAGAGAGCGACTTTGGACACAATATGGATAAATTTAAGGGGGATTATAATAAGGATGATAATTATATTATATTTACTTCTCAATATCTCAAGGAGTTAGGTGAGTGTTGTGGTGGTCAGTGTGAGAATTGTCCTTATAATCCTAAATATAAAATAGGATGTAAAACTATAAAAAATGATAAAAAGACGTAAGTCCCCCCTTGTTTTTACACATGACAACCATTACAATATCTATTGATGCAGGAGATAGTAGTCAGGAAGATATAAGGGACTATATGGAAGAATTAGCTTCTAGTATCAATATAAAAAATATTATGGGGGATTATAAATCCTTCTGGCAATTAAAAGATTATAAAATAACTAATGGGGAGGATACTCTTATTCATATATATCCTGATTATAATTTATGATTACAATTCCCCTGTCTACTAATTTGGATGGTCAGAGTTTATTAAAGTCTATTCAAGAACTTATTAACCTGCATAATAAAGATGGTAATGATATATCCCAACATGTTTTGGTAATAGAGGTTAAACCAACTGTTGATGTTGATCCTGAGTTTGGGAAACAAATGAAGGTAGCCAAACAAGTTATGTTAGAAGATCAAGAATCTCTAAGGAGGATGGGTCTATGAATGGGGAAATATTATCTGGGTCTTGGGTAAATAATTTAGATCATTTTACTGAATTAAATATTAGAATACATGAGTTGGAAAAGGCTATTAGAAGTCATCAGAAGAATTTTAATGATCTTTATAATATTGCCATGTCTTCACGTTTTGTATTCCTTAATGACCCGACTAATTTAGATATTAAT
>Ga0114968_10004267_pt1 | contig 10668 bp, 13 predicted proteins | sample M_130807_EF_Meta_FD_87020 | JGI IMG/M metagenome (GOLD analysis project Ga0114968, IMG submission 87020) | Freshwater microbial communities from Lake Montjoie, Canada to study carbon cycling - M_130807_EF_MetaG | ecosystem: Environmental > Aquatic > Freshwater > Lake | place: Lake Montjoie... | reverse complement strand
GACGAGCTGCACTTTGCCCACTGCCGCCTGCGCGTGACCGAGCCGCGCGAACCGTGCTTTAAGTTCAACGCTGCCATGGGTTTTTCGGGCGCCTCCAAGCTGACGGCGCAAAGCGGTTTTTGCGGCTTTTATTTGGCCGTAGACACGCCCGGCACCCTAAGCGCAGGCGAAGACTGCGAACTCGTGCGCGGCCCGCGCCGCGTCTCTATCGCCGAGCGTTTTGCCGCCAAGATGTTCAAGCACCTGTGCTAGGCGCGTACTCAGGCGCTGATATTGCATTCCCGGCGCAAAAGCGCCAAGGCGTCGTGCAAGGCGTAATCGGCATCGCTTTGCAGCGTGGCCTGGGCCTCTTCCATAAAGCTGTCCCACATACGCAGATAGTCAGCCTGGTAGGCCGCCGGTGCGTGGGTCAGCACAAAGTCGCGCGCAGCCTGGGTTTGCAGGCCGTTTTTGCGAATTTTGCGGATCAGGGTGCCTGCCGCTTTTTCAGTGAGCAGGGTTTTGTGCGCGCTGCCCCCCGCCACGCACAGCAGCAAAGTGAGCAAGGAGCCTTCGTCGTCATGGCCGCCGGTGGCTTTGGTCCAGGCGCTGGAGACCTGGCGCTCAAAGTCTTCTACCAGCGCTAGGCCGTCTTCCAGCCAGAAATAGCGCCCGGTGAAGGCCGGGTTGTTGGCAAACAGCTTGCGCGGGGCCTCGCCGCTTTCCATGATGCGGCCCCAGTCGGCCTGCACGCTGGGCATCAAAGCTTGGGCGGCGCCAGCGCAGTCGGCAGGCATTCCTTTGGGCAGCGGTAGCGGCGGGGGCGTTGGGCTGGCTGCGTATTTCTTGCGCAAGGCCTGCACCGTGGCGGCAAATGCCGGCCAGTCGGGGCTTGCTTTGCGTTTGGCCAGGCTCCAGAGCAAGGCGGTGCGGATGACGGCTTCGGCGTCGGGGCCTTCCTCGTGCAAGCTGTCTATGTAGATCTCCCATTGCGCCGCGCACCACACGGCTGCTGCCATCACCCGGGCGACGCGGGCGCGCTTATCCAGTTCGGCGCGGTAATCGGCCCAGTTTTTGAAGGTCCAGCGCTCCAGCACGGGGATGTGCTCATCGCCAAAGCCGCGCCCGTCTTGCATGCCAAAGTGGGTGTTTTGCGGCATGGCAATTAGCGCTTTGAGCAGGTCCGAGCCGCCTTTGGAGCGCGAGAGCAGCGAGTGCTCGCGCAGCGCCAGCGCAGCGCGGTGCAGATCGCCTTGGCAGCTTTCCTGCAGGTACAGGCTGATGAGCTGGACCATGCGCTCGCGGGCTTTTTCCAGGTCCGGGCGCAAATACTCGGTGCCAAAGTAGCGGGCGATTTGCACGATGCCTTTGGGCGCTTCTACGCGCATGGCGGCGATGCGCGCCGCGTCGATCAGGCCGTGGGCCACACCATAGGCCAGAGCTTTTTCAAAAAATGGCCGCTCGTCAAAAAGCGCCATGCCGCCGCTGGCGGGCGCTGAGGTAGGCGTCGGTGTGCTCATGCGGTTTGCCAGCCCGTGGCGATCAAATCGCGGACTCTTCGTCGGCATCGAGCGCGGCTGGCGTGGCTTTGCCGCGGTCGGTGTCGCCGGTTTCGACTTTGCCGTCGTCCTCTTCCAGCTCGAATTCTTCGCCGCGCCCTGCATCAAAGGCACGGGCTTTGGCCCGCAACACCAGCAGCGTTTCGATGAACAGGTCCACGCACTGGTAGCGCAAGGTGTAGGCCATTTGCATCCAGTCCTGGTCAGCGACTTCGTCCTCGTCGATGCGCGGCTTGGCATAGGCGTTGGCGTACAAATCGGTCTCGGAGATCATCTCGCCGTCGTCTTCGGCGGTGTCAAACAGGCCAGTGCGGGCAAAAGCCTCGACGCGGCTCCAGCGCTCGGCAAAGTAGTCTGCCAGCGCTTCGCTGCCGCCTTCGAGCTCGCCAATGGCCGTCAAAAACTCCACTGGGTCGCCCCCCGAGCGAAAAATCACCGAATTGATCATGCCGCGCAAATGCGTGCGGCTCAAATCCTTGTATTGTTTTTCGATGACCACGGCGCGGGCAAATTGCTCGGGCGAGACCAGCAGATTGACCACCGACTCCTTGGAGTTATCAAACTCGCGGATGACGGCCAGGATGTCCTTGGGCGGCAGCTGCTCGAGCACCACCATCAGCGCCTGGTCGCCCTCGGCATCAGCCAGTTCGACCAGCGCGCGCTCGGCGCCGGAAATATCGCCTGCGGCAATCAGGCTTTGGGTTTTAGAGATCAGGGCGAGGTGTTGGCTCATGGTGGGTTTCCTTGTGGGCTAGGGCGCACGCGGTTTTATTCCTTGCGGTCAAAACCTTGCTCGGTCATCCAGTCGTTGCCCGCTTCTTCGGCAGCGCGGGCTTCTTGCTCTTCCTCGGACTGGGCGTCCTCGTCCTCGTGGTCTGCGTTATCTTCAGCGGCTGGCTGGCCCGGTGTGTGGTGGAACAAATATTCCATGGCGGCGGCCAGCACCATGAAGGCATCGCCGCCAGGCTCCTTGCACAGTTCCTGCGCCAGGGGCTCGGCCCAAGCCTCCAGGCTGACCCAGCCGGCTAGGCTGGCCCAGTCGGGCAGGGCGCTGGCGTCGCGGCCCACCAGCGCGTCCATGGCAGACGGCTTGCCAAAGCGCATGCCTTGGTGGAACACGATGGCCACCATTTCGGGGGCGGAGGCCATCATTTGGCGCAAGAAAGGCAGTTCTTTGCGGCGCTGGGCCAGGCGTTGGCGCAGCACGTTTTTGCCTTCGGAGTCAAAGGCCATGTCATTGATTTCGGCCTCATAGGCCGAGCGCAGCTGCGCAAAATAGGGCGAAAGCTTCATGGTGTGGGGCTTGCTTGTTGCAGCACTTTGTCCAGGTAGGGGTTCCAAATATCGCTGGCCGTTTGCAGCGGGTCGTCCAGCAGGTTGCGCCGGCGGTTGTCGTCGTAGGCTTGGCGGCGTGTCTGGTCGCTAAGCACCTCGTAGGCTTGCTGCACCGCCCGAAAGCGCGCAGGCGCCTCCGGGTCGCTGTTGCGGTCGGGGTGGTAGGTGGCGGCAAGCTGGCGAAACGCCTTTTTAATATCGGCGAGGCTGGCGCTGCCGCGCAGGCCCAGGGCGCTGTAATGGTCCGTCATAGCCCGCTATTGTCGCCGCCTTGGGCCCGGGTGGCCTTTTAAATCGGCAGACCCACCAGGTCGTGCCCTTGGGTGGCGACGATGCGCGCCCGGGTGAATTCACCCACTTTCAAGGTTTTGCTGATTTTTTCGGGCGGTAGCAAGCGCACCACGCCGTCAATTTCGGGCGCGTCGGCGTAGCTGCGGCCCACGCCGCCTTTTTTGCCCAGGCCTGGCGCGGAATCGACCAGCACTTGCATGGTCGCGCCAATGCGCCGGCGCAGGCGCTGGGCCGAGACTTCCTCGGCCACCGCCATAAAGCGGGCGCGGCGCTCTTCACGCACTTCCAGGGGCAGCATGCCCGGCAGTTCGTTGGCCGTCGCGCCATGGACTGCGCTGTAGGCAAAGCAGCCGGCACGGTCGATTTGGGCGGCGCGCACAAAGTCCAAGAGGTGTTCAAACTCCGCCTCGGTCTCGCCCGGAAAACCGGCAATAAAGGTGCTGCGCACCACCAGTTCGGGGCAGGCCTCGCGCCAAGCGGCGATGCGCTCGAGGTTGCGCTCGCCACTGGCCGGGCGCTGCATGCGCTTGAGCACATCGGGGTGGCTGTGCTGCAGCGGTACGTCCAGGTAGGGCAAGACCAGACCTTGGGCCATCAGCGGCAGCAGCTTGTCCACCGTTGGGTAGGGATAGACATAGTGCAGGCGCACCCAGGCGCCAAACGGCGCGGCCAGCGCGCCCAGGGCCTCGACCAGCTCAAAAGTGCGGGTTTTGAGCGGCTTGCCGTCCCAAAATCCGGTGCGGTACTGGGTGTCCACGCCATAGGCCGAGGTGTCCTGGCTGATCACCAGCAGCTCTTTGACGCCGCCTTCAAACAAGGCGCGGGCCTCGCCCAGCACGTCGCCAATCGGGCGCGACACCAGGTCGCCGCGCATAGACGGGATGATGCAAAACGTGCAGCGGTGGTTACAGCCTTCGCTGATCTTGAGGTAGGCGTAATGCCGCGGCGTGAGCTTGATGCCGGCAATTCCAAAGCTTTGGGGCACCAGATCCACAAAGGGGTCGTGCGGTTTGGGCAGGTTCAGGTGGACCGCATCCATCACTTCCTGGGTCGCATGCGGCCCGGTAACGGCCAGCACCTTGGGGTGCATTTGACGCACTAGGTTGTTGCCTTCGCCATCGGCGCGTGCGCCCAGGCAGCCGGTCACGATGACGCGTCCGTTGTCAGCCAGCGCCTCGCCAATCGTGTCCAGGCTTTCCTTGACTGCGTCGTCAATAAAGCCGCAGGTGTTGACGATGACCAGGTCGGCGCCAGCAAAGGTTTTGGAGGTCTGGTAGCCCTCGGCGCTCAGTTGCGTGAGGATCAGCTCGGAGTCGGTCAGTGCTTTGGGGCAGCCCAGGCTGACAAAGCCGACGGTGGGTGCGCGCGCGGCGCTGGGGCCGTCGGGGGATGCAATAGTCATGAATTAAGAATTAGCGCTTGATGCCAAAAGTGCCCAAAAACTGCTCGGTTTGCTTTTGCATTTGTTCTTGCATCTGCTGGAACACGTTGGTGCCCATGACGCCGGGCACGATGGGCACCGGCATTTCCATCAAGGTTTGGATGTTTTTTTCCATGATGCCGCCCATAAAGCCCTGCATCGAATGGCCATAAAAGCGGATGATGTTGGCCAACACCGGCGCGGTAAACATGGGCGAGCCGCCGGCTTCTTCTTCCAAAATGATTTGGAGCAGCATGCTGCGCGTCAAATCCTCTTGGGTTTTGGCGTCGACCACGGCAAATTCCTCGTGCTTCATCACCAGCTCTTTGATCTCGGCCAAGGTGATGTAGCTGGAGGTATGCGTGTCGTACAAGCGCCGGTTGGGGTACTTTTTAATTACCCGCTGCGGCAGGTCCTTTGGGGGTTCTGTTTGTTTTGGCATGGCAGCTGCAGGTTTGCTTGTTATGGCGCGCATTGTAGGCAGGCGCTTTGCGGGCCCGCCACAGGGTTATCCCCTGCGCTGCGCTGCGCGGCCCGCCTAGTCGGCAGCCTTGCTGCGCAACTCCTTGATGGCGCTGCGCTGGCTTTTGTCCTGCAGGCGCCGCTCCTTGGAGGCGCGCGTGGGCCGGGTAGGGCGCCTGGGGGTGGGCGCCACCGCCACGCTGTCCACAATTTCGTGCAAGCGGGCGTAGGCGTCCAGGCGGTTGAGGTCCTGGCTGCGGTGGCTTTGGGCCTTGATGACCAGCACGCCTTGTGCACTGATGCGCCGGTCGCGCAGACCCAAAAGGCGCTCTTTCACGTCCTCGGGCAGTCGCGAGGCGGCAATGTCAAAGCGCAAATGGATGGCGCTGGAGACTTTGTTGACGTTTTGCCCACCGGCCCCTTGGGCGCGGATGGCGGTGATTTCCACGTCGGCTTCGTCGATGGTCAGATTGGGCAGCACGGCAGCTTTCGGGAGGGCGGTTACACTGATTCGGGCTTTTTATCAATACTTTGCACAGGAGAAGACGCGATGGCCAAAGGTCAGCAAAAAACCAACAAAGAGGCAAAGAAGCCCAAGAAGGATACTTCACCCCCCAAAGCGCCCTCGGGCGGTGAGCCGGTGCGCGCCACGATTGTCACGGCGGTGATTCCGCGCGGCAAGATCAAGAACAAGTAGGCCCACGCTGCTGCGCCATGGCGCGCAGCCACGGGGCGGCCCAAGCACAGCGTATGCAGTTACAAGATATTTTGTATTCCCAAGGGTTTGGCACGCGCCGCGTGTGTGCCGGCCTGATTCAGCAAGGCTGGGTGCAGATGTACGGCGACGTCCCGGACGCGCCGCCCCAAAGCTGTACCGATGCCTTGGCCGAGTTCGCGCCCGAAGGCTTGCGCATGCGTGTGCAAGGACAGGATTGGCCTTATTACGCTAAAGCCTACGTCATGCTGCACAAACCGGCGGCCACCGAGTGCTCGCAAAAGCCGTCCACCTACCCCAGTATTTACACGCTCTTGCCTTCACCTTTGCGGCTGCGCCCGCAAAAAGGGGCGGTGCAGGGCGTGCAGGCGGTCGGGCGTCTGGACCAGGACACCACCGGCTTGCTGCTGCTGACCGACGATGGCCAGTTCATCCACCGCATGAGTTCGCCACGCCACCACGTGCCCAAGGTCTACGAGGTGACGGTGAAACATCCGCTGGACTCTGGCCAAATTGAGCGCCTGTGCCAGGGCGTGGTGCTCGATGACGACCCCAAACCGGTGCGCGCTGCTGCCTGCGAGGCGGTGGGTCCGTTGCATTTGCGCCTGACTCTGACCGAGGGCAAATACCACCAGGTCAAACGCATGCTTGCCGCCGTGGGTAACCGGGTGGAGGCATTGCACCGCTCCCAAATCGGGCAATTGCGCTTGCCCGACGATTTGGCGCCGGGCCAATGGCGCTGGCTCGATGCGGCACAACTGCGCTTGATTGCAGGGGTCTAGGCGCCTGCTTTGGGTGGGTGATCGCCCACAGTGCGCCACGCGGTCGCAGGCAGGCGGGCCGTTACACTAGGCGGTTACGAATTTAAAGGCTTTTGTGAAACTGTCGAACCCCCGGAACCTCTTTTTGGCCTTGGTCTGGGCCCTTTGCTCGCTCATGGCGATTGCGGCAGACGCCCCACCACCGATTTTTGTACTCAATTCCCTGGACGCTTCGGTGAGTGTCATCGATCCTGTCTCCTGGAAAGAGACGCAGCGCATCCCCACGGGGAAAGAGCCCCACCATTTGTACCTGACACCCGATGAAAAGTCACTTTTGGTGGCCAGCGCGGTGGGCGATTCGCTGTTATTCGTCGATCCCCGCACCGCTGCGGTGCAGCGCACGTTGCGCGGCATCTCCGATCCTTACCAACTGCGCTTCTCGCCGGATATGAAGTGGCTGGTGACAGTGGCCAACCGCCTGAACCACGTGGATATTTACCACTGGAATGGCAGCGAACTGACCTTGGCCAAGCGCATTGCCACCAGCAAAACGCCCAGCCATGTTTGGATCGACAGTACCAGCACCATGGCCTATGCCACCATGCAAGACAGCAATGAGCTGGTCAGCATCGATTTGGGTAGCCAAACGCTCAAATGGCGCGTCAAAACTGGCGCCACACCTGCCGACGTCTTTGGCACACCGGGCGATAAATTTTTGCTCGTTGGCCTCACCGGAGGCACGGGCGTAGAGGTCTACGAGTTGGGCAAGGGCCAGCCGCGCCTGAGCAAAACCATGCGCACCGGCGCTGGCGCCCATGCTTTTCGGGCCCTTGGAGACAAGCGCCATGTACTCGTGAGCAACCGGGTGGCCAACACCATCAGCAAAATTGACTACTCCACCTTGGAGGTGGTTGACACCTACCCCGCGCCCGGCGGCCCCGATTGCATGGACGTGTCGTCCGATGGGCGCTTTATTTATGTGGCCTCACGCTGGATCAAAAAACTCACGGTGATCGACATGGCGGCCCGCAAAGTGGTGCAGCAAGTCTCTGTTGGGCGCTCGCCCCACGGCGTTTGGACGCTGGACCACGCGCCGCGCCACTAAGGCTGGAAGCTTTCGCATGCGCGCGCTAAGGTGCTTCATACGCCTCCTTATTCTGGGGCTGTTGGCACCGTCGGCCTGGGCCCAGGCCCAATGCAACAAGCCGGTTTACCTCACCTTTGACACGGGCCACATGGAAGTGGCCCCGCTGATTGCCCAGGTGCTGGCGCAGCACCGTGCCAAAGCTACGTTTTTTGCGGCCAACGAGGCCACCAAGGTGGGTGACGGCAGTCTGGGTACCCATTGGGCCCCTTGGTGGCGTGAACGCGCCCAGGAGGGTCACAGCTTTGCGTCCCACACGCTAGACCATACTTACTGGCGTGCCGATATGCCCGACGACGGGCGGGGCGTTCGCTTCAAGGCGCAGGCCTCGGCCGGTGCTCAGGCCGGCCAAAAGCGGGTGCTCACGGCCCAGCAGTATTGCCAACAAATCCAGGCCAGCGCGCAGCGGTTGGCGCAGCTGACAGGGCAGCCAGCCTTGCCCTTGTTCCGGGCACCGGGCGGCAAAACCTCGCCCGCACTGCTAGCTGCCGCCCGCCAATGCGGTTTTGCCCATGTGGCATGGGCTGACGCCGGGTTTTTGGGCGACGAACTGCCCAGCGAAAAGTTCAGCAACCAGGCGCTGTTGGCCAAAGCCTTGAAAAACATTCGCAGCGGCGACATCCTGATGGCCCATCTGGGCATTTGGTCGCGCAAAGATGCATGGGCCCCCGCCGTGTTAGAACCCCTACTTAGCGGCTTAGAGGCGCGCGGATTTTGTTTTGCCAGCCTCAAAACCCATCCGGTCTACCAGGACTGGATCGCCGCCCACCCCTTGTGAGCACCAATGTGAGCATTCATGCGCCATGGACTTCTTGATTGACAGTTTCGCCCAAGCCCAAGCCTGGCTTTACGAAAGCTGCTTTCAGCCCCTGCTTTTTGCACTGGGTTTTGGCGGCCTGCTGGAATCGGCCTATGAGGCCACGGGTTGGCTGCTGGTGGGCGTACTTCAACTTCTGGTGATGCTGCTCGCGTTCGCTCCCCTGCAATGGTGGCGGCCGGCCCAGGTTATCAGCGATCGGGCGGCGATTCGTACCGACGTGCTGTACACGCTGATCCACCGCTTGGGCCTGTTTCGGGTAGCCATGTTTTTCAGTCTGGAGCCCTTGCTTGACCAGGGTGTGGGTACCTTGCGTGTCTGGGGCATGCCCACGTTTCAGATTGACGACCTCTGGCCCCAGCTTACCGCAACCCCATGGGTGAGCTTTGTTCTGTACTTGGTGATTTTTGACTTTTGTAATTACTGGTTTCACCGCGCTCAGCACCAGTTTGGCTGGTGGTGGAAACTCCACGCGCTGCACCATTCGCAGCAGCATATGACGATGTGGACCGACAACCGCAACCATCTGCTGGACGACGTCATGCGCGATATTTTGTTTGTGGCGGTGGGTGTTTTGATCGGCATTGCGCCGGGCCAGTTTGTGGCTTTGGTGGCGCTGATGCAGCTCAGCGAAAACCTGCAGCACGCCAATGTTCGCCTTTCTTTTGGAAAATTGGGCGAGCGCTTGTGGGTCAGCCCGCGTTTTCACCGCCTGCACCATAGTATTGGCATCGGCCATGAAAGCGCGCCACCGTCCGGTAGTGGGACAGCGGTATTGGGCGGGCACAATTTCGGCGTCCTGCTGCCCTGGTGGGACATGCTTTTTGGTACTGCTGATTTCAGCCTGCGCTACTTGCCTACCGGCGTGCGTGACCAGGTGGAGCAGGGTGTCAATTACGGCCAAGGCTTTTGGGACCAGCAATGGCGTGGCCTGCTGCGCTTAGCGGGGCGCCATGCGTAGCGTGCTGTCCGCGCTGGCGCGTGCGGTAGGCTACTGCATGCTCCCGCAGGCCATTTGGATTTCGGTTTTGCCTTTGCTGGTGGCAACCGGCTCAGCGGCGGTCTTGGCGCATTTCTTCTGGCAACCCGCGCAAGAAGTATTGGTGGCGTTTTTGGATGCGTCGGTGATCGTCTCCACCATGGGCGCCTGGCTGGCGGCGGTGGGTTTGCCCGGACTCAAAACCATGCTGGCGCCACTGATATTGATCGTCGTGCTCACGCCCATAGTGGCGGTGTCGTCGGTGCTGCTGGTATCGACGACCATGACCCCGGCGCTGGTAAATTTGGTGGCCCGCAGGCGCTTTCCCCAGTTACAGCGCCGCCAGGGCGCTTCTTTTTTTGCCAGCGTGGCCTGGGCCTGTCTTTCGTGTTTGCTGGCGTTGCTGGCCACGGTGATCTCCAGCCCGATGTGGATTGTTCCACCGCTGGTACTGATATTGCCGCCCGCTATTTGGGCCTGGCTGACGTACCGCATCATGGCCTTTGACGCCTTGGCCTCCCATGCCAGCGCGGCAGAGCGACAGACCCTGATGCAAACGCACCGCCTCGCTCTCATGGGTATGGCGCTGGTGGTCGGCTTTTTGGGCGCTGCGCCCAGCTTGTTGTGGTCCGCGGGGCTCATGGCTCTTGCCATGGCGCCATTGCTTTTGCCCGTGTCGGTCTGGCTGTATTCCCTGGTTTTTGTGTTTGCCTCCTTATGGTTTATTCACTACTGTCTGGACGCATTACATACGCAGCGCCAGGCCCAAGAAGCCGAGGTGTTTAGCCCGGTGGTGCCCGAGCCACCGGTGCAGGTCATGCTTTTATGAACTTTGGCCTTGTCATCATTGGCGACGAAATTCTGTCGGGCAAACGCGCCGACAAGCACCTGCCCAAAGCCATCGAGTTGTTGAGTGAACGCGGCTTGCTGGTAGCGTATGCGCACTATGTCGGCGACGACCCGGCGCGCATCACTGCCACGCTCGCGCAGGCTTTTGCCAGCGGCGATACGGTGTTTTCCTTTGGCGGCATAGGCGCCACGCCCGATGACCACACCCGGCAATGCGCCGCCCGCGCCATGGGACGCCCCCTGTCGCTGCACCCGGGCGCCCGCGATCTGATTTGGGAGCGCATGCACGATATCGCCCGCGAGAATGGCACCGCTTTTGACCCCGAGCGCGAGGACAACCGCCACCGCCTGGAAATG
>Ga0114968_10004261_pt1 | contig 10676 bp, 8 predicted proteins | sample M_130807_EF_Meta_FD_87020 | JGI IMG/M metagenome (GOLD analysis project Ga0114968, IMG submission 87020) | Freshwater microbial communities from Lake Montjoie, Canada to study carbon cycling - M_130807_EF_MetaG | ecosystem: Environmental > Aquatic > Freshwater > Lake | place: Lake Montjoie... | reverse complement strand
GAAATTGAACTGGCCAGATCAGGCATGTTCACCCAAAAGACCCCATGTGATTCCGCATCATTTACGGGAATCCCATTTAGAGTCACATTAATACGGGTAATATCAGCCCCTCTAATGCGCATACCAGTGTATCCAATGCCAGCACCTGCATCAGAATTAACGACCATAGATGGTGTAAATCGGAGCAGATAAGGTAAATCCTGACCTTGGTTGTGCTTTTTTATCTCCTCTTTGGTAAAAGTTTGAAAAGCGACAGGCGTTTCCTCATTAGCTCTGGTACTTTCTATGCCGATTTCATCTAAAAGATAACTTTCTGCTGAGAGGATTATGGGAAAGTTCATCGATTTTTCAGACAGCAGAATCTTTTTTTTATATGTTTGGAATCCAATAGCTGAAAAAACGAGGATATAATTCCCGAAAGGAACCTTTTCTATTAAATATTCCCCTTTTGAGTTAGAAGCGACGCCAAAAGAAGTATTTTCCAGAGAAACGGAAATTCCTTCCAGCAAGTTTCCACTATCATCTTTAATACTTCCAAAAATCAATCCCTGAGCGTATAAATGGAAAGAAACACAGAAAAGAATGCAAAAAGAAAACAGAATCTTCATTTTTAATAATAGATTAAGATTAAAAATTACAATCCTTTGGGGTATGGAAAGTTCGTTCAGCCTGCACCGCGAACGATGCTCATTTTCCTTTCCGGAATTACCCGGCCAGGTTCAATGGGTATAATCTCAGCGTACCAAAGTGGTAGCACCCCAAATGAGAAAGTGTAAAGTTATAAAAATATATGAGATGTATTTATTTCAGCTTATTATTTTATTTAAATGCTGAATGGCACAATTTAACCGATCTTCTTCAAGCTGCCCTTCTACGATGGCGTACTTTTTATCGAAGGTATTAAGCAAATTTATGAAAGAATCAAAAATTTCTAATCTTTGGTTAGGCGTTTCTCTTAAAGGATCCTCTTCCCAAGGAATATCCGGTTTGCAAAGTAAATAAAAGCAGGAATCATCCTGGATAAAAAGTTCCCGTATTTGAGCATTAATAGAACCAAAACGATATTGGAACCAAATATCAACTGCCTCCACACCCGTATCACAAATGAGCACTTTAGTTGTATTTGTCTTATATAATTGATGCCAGTAGTTCTGGCCTTTTGCTATATCAAGCAGAGTTGATTCAACATATGGTTCTTTTAAAGTTGGCAAAAAATAACGGGCAAATTCTGGAACAAAAGGCTCTTTAAGATAGTTAGATAAATTCTTAGCGAGGGTCGATTTACCCGTAGATTCTGGTCCGGTTATGATAATTTTAGTCATATTTTAGGGCAATTAACTGAAATTGTAAACCTTTAAAGATTTTAAATAAAAAAAATGCATGATATAGAACCATTTTTCAGATGGATAGATGATTATTCTGCAACGAAAGATGAAAGGTCGCCTTTTTTTCAAACAACCTACAATGAATTTTATTTTGATAATAAAATTTATAATTACCTTATCCATCCACAATGGGATGACATAGGGTCAGAAACACTATATATTAAAATAATATGGGTCGATTATGATTTAAATTTCAGCATCATTGAATTTTTAGGCGAATGGAATGATTGTATTGAGGAAGATTGTCAGACGTTGAAAAGAAATATTATTGATAAAATGCTGGCATTCGGAATTGTCCATTTTATATTAATTGGTGAAAATATTTTAACCTTTCATAGTGGAGACGACGATTATTATCAGGAATGGATAGACGATATTTCTGAAGAAGGAGGCTGGGTTGCTCTATTAAATCTGCCAAAACATGTCTTTAACGACTTTAAAGATGCCAGAATCAATCATTTATTTTTTATGGGATCAGATTACAACACATTTAATTGGAGAATATACAAACCGACGGCAATTTTTGAATTATTAGAGGAGCGAATTCAAGGTTCCATAAAATCTTTACCTACATATTAGGTTTGAAGTGCTTTGAATGATTACCTTTGCAAAATGTTCAGAAGCGGTTTTGTAAATATTATTGGTAAACCCAATGTGGGTAAGTCCACTCTCATGAATGCCTTGGTGGGAGAAAAAATGTCTATTATAACCCCTAAACCTCAGACTACACGGCATAGAATATTAGGCATTTTGAGCGGTGAAAATTTTCAGTTGATTTTTTCTGATACGCCTGGATTCATTGATAACCCGGCTTACAGAATGCAAAAGACCATGAACAGCTCTGTGAGGGGAAGCTTTGAAGATGCAGATTTATTGCTTTGGGTTTCTGAGTTTTCAGAACCTGATAATAGTTTAGAAGCCCTTCACGAATCCTTTAACCAACTTGAAATTCCATTGGTATTAGTCCTAAATAAAATCGATTTACGTACCCAGGAGGAAGTTTTAGATTGGATTTCCCGAAAAAAGGAAATCTTCCCAAAGGCTCATTTTTTTGCTGTTTCTGCATTAAAGCAAACACAAACGGAAGATTTATTGACATTTATTAAAGATAATCTTCCCGAAGGACCAGAATATTACCCCCCTGATCAACTTACTGATAGGAATGAAAGATTTTTTATTGCCGAAATCATTCGGGAAAAAATCCTTCTTCAATACAAACAGGAAATTCCCTACTCCGTCGAAGTGCGCGTTGAATCGTTTAAGGAAGATATAACTACGGCGGGAAAACCTATTGTTAAAATTGAAGCTACTATTTTTGCGTCAAGGAAAAGTCAAAAGCCGATTCTTATAGGGAGGGCAGGCAGTTCGCTAAAATTATTAGGTGAAGCGTCCCGACTGGATATAGAAAAATTTTTAGAATCAAAAGTTTATTTAGAACTTTTTGTCAAAATAAGAGAGAATTGGCGCGATGATGAACAATCATTAAAGCAGTTTGGCTATGAAGGATAATCTGGGTATAAATAGTAAATTTACCCTCTATTTTAGTTTTTGAAAAAGTAAACATGAATAATATAGTGGCCATTGTAGGCCGACCCAATGTAGGAAAATCAACCCTCTATAATCGTTTAATTGGTGAGAGGAAAGCCATAATTGATAACGTTTCAGGCGTAACCAGAGACAGACAATATGGTCCAAGTTACTGGAACGGTAAAAATTTTACGGTCGTTGATACCGGAGGCTTTGTAAAACATTCTCAGGATATTTTTGAATCTGCCATCAGAACTCAGGTGAAAATTGCCATTGAGGAAGCGGCGGCAATCATATTTATGGTTGATGTAACAACAGGAATTACTGACTTAGATGATGAGGTTGCAGACATGTTGCGAAGAACGGACAAACCGGTATTTTTAGCCATTAATAAAGTGGATAATAGCAACAGATTGTTAGAGGCAAATGAATTTTATGCCCTTGGTTTTGAAAATGTATTTTTTCTCTCTTCTATAACTGGTTCAGGAACAGGTGAAATTTTAGACGCTGTGGTGGAACACATTTTCGAAGAAGAACCTCCAACAGATGAAATACCTCGCTTTGCCATCGTTGGTCAACCAAATGCTGGTAAATCATCTTTAACGAATGCTTTTTTAGGAGAAGATCGAAATATAGTTACAGAAATTGCCGGAACAACCAGAGACGCAATTCATTCTCATTATAAAAAATTTGGTAAAGAATTTATTCTTATTGATACCGCTGGTATTCGAAAAAAAGGAAAAGTCCATGAAGACCTGGAATTTTATTCGGTTATGCGCGCCATAAAAGCAATGGAAGATTGTGATGTCTGCATTTTGCTTGTAGATGCTATTTTGGGTATGGAATCACAGGATGTAAATATTTTTGCCCTAGCTCAGAAGAGACAAAAGGGTATTGTAATTCTGATCAATAAATGGGATTTAATCGACAAGGAAACCAATACTTCCCGTGATTTAGAAAAAGAAATCAGGGAAAGAATTGCTCCTTTTACCGATGTACCAATTCTTTTTATTTCCGCAACAGAAAAAGTAAGGATTTTCCAGGGTTTAGAAGCTGCTTTGACAGTCTATGAAAACAGAACGAGGAAAATTAAAACTTCTGAGTTGAATGACACTTTGCTTCCTATTATTGAAAATATGCCGCCACCAGCGCACAGAGGAAAATATATTAAAATAAAATATATTACTCAGCTTCCTACCAGAAATCCTTCTTTTGTATTTTTCTGTAACCACCCGACGCATATCAAAGATAGTTATCGCAATTTCCTTGAAAATCAAATGCGGAAGCATTTTCAATTCACAGGAGTGCCTATTCACATTTTATTCAGACAAAAATAAGCATCTACTTTTTTATGAAATGTTTTGAAACGCCTATTCCCGGACTTTTGCTTTTCGAACCTAAAGTTTTTCCCGATGAAAGGGGGTATTTTTTTGAATCATTCCGAGATGACTTCTTAAAAAAGCAGGGCGTTATTCAACCTTTTATTCAAGACAATCAATCTAGGTCATCCCGAGGTGTGTTAAGAGGATTGCATTACCAGATTGGAGAATTTGCCCAAGCGAAATTAATACGTGTGCTTAAAGGTGAAATTTTTGATGTTGCCGTCGATTTAAGAGAAAACTCTCCAACCTATGGAATGTCTTATGGCGTTATTTTAAGTGCAGAGAATCATCATCAATTGTATATCCCCAGAGGTTTTGCTCATGGATTTTTAACGCTAAGTCCTGTTGCAGATATTCTTTATAAATGTGATGCTTATTATCATAAAATGGCAGAAGCTGGCATAAAATACAATGATCCTCAATTAAATATTCATTGGGATTTTCCTGCTTCTGAAATTATTTTATCTGATAAAGATGCTTTACTGCCCAACCTTGGAAGTCAGACTCCAATAGAAATAGCTTTTCAACCATGAAAATAGCTGTCTTAGTATCCGGTGCAAATGGACAACTGGGAAAAGCTTTACAAAGTATTTCCTCTTCTTATCCTGAATTAAGCATTGATTTTTTGGATAGGAATCAACTGGATCTTTCTGAGTTAGACCCTTTAAATATACCGGAAATTTTAAATAAAACGGTTTATGATTACTACATTCATGCGGCAGCTTATACATCGGTAGATCAGGCTGAAAAAGAAGTAAAACTATGTTTTCAGATAAATCAACTTGCTGTAAAGCATTTGGTTACCTATTTTTCTTTTAAAAAGACAAAATTCATTTATATTTCTTCCGATTATGTTTACCATAGCAAACAAAACACGCCGTTCATAGAAACAGATTTACCCCAGCCCAAGGGAATATATGCCAGGTCTAAACTAGCAGGAGAAGAGGCCGTTAAAAAAAACACCATTGATTATTTAATATTCCGAACTTCCTGGGTTTATGGAGAACACGGTAAGAATTTCATCAGAACAATGGATCGATTAGGTCAGGAGAAAGACCAGATTCAAGTTGTTTTCGACCAAATAGGGTCTCCAACCTGGGTTTATGATTTGGCAAATATGCTATTAACTATAATCAATGAAGGAAAAGCAAAAGATATAACTGGTACTTTTAATTATTCTAATGAAGGTATAACAAGCTGGTATGACATAGCCCGAGCAATCATGCAAGAACGAGGATATTCAACCAAAATCAATCCAGTCAGAACCTCGTCATTTCCACTACCTGCACAAAGACCTCCATTTAGTGCCATGGATAAATCACATTTCAAAGAAATTTTTGGATTAGAAATTCCGCACTGGCTCGAATCCCTTCAAAAATGTTTACATAGGTTACCTTAATAAAAGGATATTGAACCAAACATTCCTTTTTATTATTTAATAGTAAAATAAAACGTATTAACCAATAAACTTGTATATTGGAATAAACGCATAATAATCGAACAATGGCGAATAGATTCTCCTGTTTTTTAACTCCCCCATTTCGGGTTTCTTTTATCCAAAAGAATGTGTTCATTGTCGTATTCAGCTTATTTTTTATTCCTAAAATAAATGCGACGCATAACAGAGCTGGTGAAATTTCAATATCTCAGGTAGGTGATTGTACCTCTAGCTTAACTGTGAAAGCTACCATTACAACTTACACTAAAACAAGTAGTATTCAAGCCGATAGAGATACGTTATTTATCTGCTGGGGAGATGGTAAATGCGAAAAAATTGGCCGATCAAATGGAGGAGGTTCCATTCCAAAAGGCGAACCTTTAGAAAACGATACAAAAAGAAATATTTATATCGCTTATCATACTTTCCCTTCCAGAGGCACCTATGTTATTTCAATGACAGACCCCAATAGAAATGGAGGGATATTAAATGTCAATTATCCAAATTCAGAACAAATCAGATTTCATATACAAACTACCTATACCTTTCCAAATCCGCAATTTCAAGGATGTAATAATACGCCCGTTTTACTTCAACCTCCCATCGATATTGGATGTGTGGGTCAAAAATTTATCCATAATCCAAATGCTTATGATAGTGATGGAGATAGTTTATCTTATCACTTTTCCGTTCCCCTTCAGGATGTGGGCTTGGCAGTGCCAAATTATATTTTCCCCAGTAACATTAGCCCTGGCCCTAAAAATAATCTAACCTTAAATCCTGTAACGGGTGATATTGTTTGGGATGCCCCGCAAAGAGCTGGAGAATACAATCTATCCATTTTTATTGTAGAATATAGAGATGGTTTTCCCATTGATACCATCATTCGCGATATGCAAATTCTGATTAAGAATTGCGACAATTTACCCCCTGAAATTAAAGTACCCTTTAATGAAATTTGTGTCATTGCCGGGCAAACTTTGCGTTTTGAAGTAACAGCAACTGCACCCATTTCCGAAACTAATCAAAGAGTAAAACTTACGGCATTAGGGGGCCCTTTTGAAGTAAAACCTAACCCTGCTACTTTTCTTCCTCCTGGTCGATTCTTTGAGCCCGATCCAGTAACTAAGGTATTTACATGGAAAACTTCCTGTGAACATATCTCCGAACAATATTATTCCGTGGTTTTCAAAGCGCAGGATAATTTCTTTCCTGATTCTTCCGGTTTAGCTATCCTGAAAACAGTTCGAATTAAAGTAATGGGGCCTCCGCCAAAAGATTTACAGGTAAAAAGTAATCCTCAATCAATTCTTCTGAGTTGGGGTAAACCCTACGCTTGTGACACGGTAGGTGGAAATTATTTTAGAGGATTTACCGTTTGGAGAAAGGTCAATACGAATCAATTTCCCCTTGACACCTGTCAACCTGGATTGGCTGGAAAGGGCTACACCCAATTAACTGAATTTAGTATTTTGAACATTCAAAATAACAGATATTTTTATGAAGATAAAACGATTGAACCTGGCAAAACTTATTGTTACAGGATCTTAGCTGAATTTGCCAGAACTACACCAAATGGTCGTTATGCTTACAATCTGGTTGAAAGTCTTCCTTCTGAGGAAATTTGCATTCAACTGGGCAGAGATTTACCCTTGCCTATTGAAGTAAATGTTAAAAAAACAGCCACCATTGGTAGTATAAATGTTTGTTGGATCAGACCAAAACCTGAAATTTTAGATACCATAAACAATCCCCCACCCTATACCTTTATTTTAACGCGAGGAACTGGACTTAATCCAAATGATTATAAAGAAATATGGCGAAGTCAGGCAGCGAATAAATTTAGTGCCCTGAAAGATACTTGTTTTTTGGACTCCGCAACGGATACAGAAAAAAATGCTTATTCCTATAAAATAACCCTTTTAACAGGTCTTGATAATCGGGTACAAGGAACTACCAATCCAACCTCATCTGTGTTTTTAACTGGCTCCGGTTCAGACAAATCCGCCATCTTAAACTGGAATTTTCAGACTACCTGGGAAAATTATGGCTTTACCGTTTACCGAAAAAATAATGCAGGTATTTTTGATTCCATTGGATTTACGAAGATTAAATCCTTTACAGATTTGAATTTAACCAATGGAAAATCATATTGTTACTTAATTAAAAGTTGGGGAACCTATGGTGTTAGTGGTTTACCTGACCCCATACTTAATTTTTCTCAGGAAATATGCATTACACCCAAAGATAATGTTGCTCCTTGTCCGCCAATACTAAAGGTAAACAACTTTTGTCAAACGGGCATTTACCCTGATTGTGATGAAATTTCCTCTACAGGAAATGAGCTAAACTGGTCAAAAACAAAAGATTGCACTGATAATGATATTGCTGGTTATTACCTTTATTACTCAGATGGGCCTGGAAAAACAGAAACAAAAGTGAAGACGATAAATGGTGCAAATATAAGTAATACCAGACATGCACCACAAAACGGATTAGCTGGTTGTTATCGGTTAACTGCTTTTGATGCGAATGGGAATGAAAGTAAGCCAAGTGAACAGGTTTGTTCAGTCAATTGCCCTGTTTATGAACTTCCAAATGCATTTACTCCCAATGGAGACGGAAAAAATGACCTTTATACCCCAAGAAAATCTTGTTTCATTGTCTCTGTTGACTTTAAAGTATTCAACCGATGGGGACAATTAGTTTTCCAGACAACCGAACCAGCTATAAATTGGGATGGCAATCAGTTACAAGGTCAAAAATTACCCTCTGGAACCTATTATTATGTGTGCAAAGTTTTTGAAAAAGGAACGGAAGGAATAGTTCCATTTGGGGGATCGCTCAGCGGGTATATAGAATTACAAAACGGAAACGATTAAAAGAAATTATGTTTACAGGTATTATAGAATCATTAGGAATTGTTGAGAATATTTCGTTGAGTGGAACAAACAAGGAATTCACCATTTTTTCCTCCATTTCCAATGAATTAAAAATAGATCAAAGTCTTGCTCACAATGGGGTTTGTCTGACGGTTACAGCCATTGAAAATGGCCGGCATCAAGTTACTGCTATAGATGAAACACTGCAAAGAAGTAATCTGGGTCATTTGAAAGTCGGACAATCCATTAATTTAGAAAGAGCCATGTCTGGTCTTTCCCGATTTGACGGCCATTTGGTACAGGGTCATGTTGATACGGTAGGAAGCGTTACTGAAGTGATAGATAAAGATGGTTCTTGGATTTTCACTTTCAACTTTCCCAAAGAAAACGAACATTTATTGGTTGACAAAGGATCTGTTTGCGTCAATGGCGTTAGTTTAACGGTCAATAATCCTACCCATAACACTTTTCAGGTGGCCATCATACCTTATACATTTGACCATACAACTTTTAATCATTTAAACCCGGGAGATTCCGTTAACCTTGAATTTGATATATTGGGAAAATATATTGCAAGATATGCTGCAGCTTACAAGATATAAGAAGGGGGGGGCTCTGAAACCAACAAGCACTGAAAAGACGACTAACTTTGGGAAAGGGTGCTAACCCTTTGATTATATTAGAAAGAAAATACGATACACCCATTCTTGGGTGGAAATTATGCGCTCAACAGCCAGTTGTTTGAATCAAGATTTTCAGGATTTCGAGGATTAACCATAACGTCGTTGGTTTGATTCGGAAGATTATTATTAAACGGTTCTTTCATTTCAAAGCCTCTCGCCGCTGCGTTACGCAGCGGCGAGAGGGATGATAAAAAGTAATCCACTACGAATCTCCCTTACACCCAAACCGAAGACGTACGCTACATTCAGTGAAATCCTATAATCCTTAAAATCCATGATTCAAAAAAAGAGTGAGGAATTGGGGGTAAATTTTAATTTGAACCTGTCCGGGAAAAGTTGATGCGTGCATCGCCGCAACGGTGTAATGATTATGATTTTAAATCTTTAATATATTCATTTGGCAATTTATTAGTTAGTTGCTTAAAACAACGGATAAAAGCGGAATTAGATTTAAAACCACTTTCTTTACCTAAACTTTCAATGGTTTGATGAAATCCCTTTTTATTTTTTATTAAATTAATGGCATATTCAACCCTTAATCTATTTCGCCAATCAATATATTTTTCATCATTAACTTGATTGAAAAAATAGGTAATATGATGAAAGGGTAAATTTATATCCTTTGAAATGCTATAAATGCTTGATTCAACTTCTAAAAATTTATTTTCCTCTACCCAGTAATTAAGTGCTAACTTTATTTTTTCAATATAATTCAAATCAAATGAAATACTTATCAATTCTCCTTTTTCTAATGCAGCTTTTTTGTTATTATAAACTTTCGATGCTACTTTTTCTAAAGGTTTGCCATAAAGTATTTGCGGAAATAAAATAAGACCAAGAACTAACACTAAAAATCCACTAAATACAAGGGAGAAAAGAATTTTTCCCTCATTTTGATAAGTCAATTTATCCTTTGCATGTGGAAACAATAATACGCATAAGAAAACAACCAAAAATGAGACGATAATTGAAAAAAAGAAAAGCCAATTAATAAGTATTTTCGAAGGTTTTACCTCATCGTTTAAGGATGATTTTTTAAATAATTTATTTAGGATTAAATACCAAATGGCTATTATATATAATAAAAAATGGATTACTTTTAATTTATAATTTATCATCAGGGGTAAGAAACTATTTAAACTTGTATGGCTTAAACTACTCCAGGAATTATTAATGATTTGGTCTGCAATAAGCAGTTTTGAATCCCAATCTGACAAATTATAAGGCAATCTTCCCAAAAACATAATGCAAAAAACAATAAAATGTATCCAGTCATAATTAGTAAAATGGGCATTATTCTTTAAAATCGATCTCACATATAAGAAAGCCAACGGCCCAATGGTATATGCTGCTGCGTTGATTGGAATACTTAATAGGAT
>Ga0114968_10004257_pt1 | contig 10681 bp, 10 predicted proteins | sample M_130807_EF_Meta_FD_87020 | JGI IMG/M metagenome (GOLD analysis project Ga0114968, IMG submission 87020) | Freshwater microbial communities from Lake Montjoie, Canada to study carbon cycling - M_130807_EF_MetaG | ecosystem: Environmental > Aquatic > Freshwater > Lake | place: Lake Montjoie... | reverse complement strand
CCCGAGCATCAAGCTGAAGGCGATGTTGCCGTTCACCGCTTCGAGCGTGACGAGGCGCAGGCGCGGGCGCGACCAGAGTGCGCGCACCCCCTCGCGAAGATCATGCATGACGGTGTGTGTGCTCCGTGCCGGCGCGGGCGGTTCGGGCGTGCGAATCGCGGCGATGCTCGCGTAGCTGAGCACGAAGCTGAACGCATCGGCGACGAGTGTCACCGGTGCGCTCACGAGCGAGATGAGTGTGCCAGCAATGCCGGGGCCGACGAATCCTGCACCTTCGCCAAGCACCGAGAGGCGCGCGTTGATGCGCACGAGCGTTGGGCCGCTCGCGAGTCGCGGCAGATATGCGGGCCAGGCGATTTGAAAGAAGACGGTTGCGGCGCCGAGTCCAACCTCGATGGCGATGAGGAGTGGCAACGTGAGTAGGTTTACGAGATAGAGGAGCGGGATGCCGAGCAGCAACACGATGCGCACGAGATCGGCGGCGAGCAAGATGCGCTTGCGCGGATAGCGATCGACCCAGACGCCTGCCTGCAAGCCGATGACGAGATAGGCGATCGTTGATGCCGCGCCGAGGAGGCCGGTGCCGAGCGAGTCGGCGCCGAGAAGATCGACCGCGATGATCGGCAGGGTGAGCTGCGTGATGGAGTCGCCAACGAGCGAGATCCCCTGGCCGGCGGTGACAAGACGCAGGTCGCGTGCGTCGTTCTTGGGGATGCTCATGCGCGCAAGTCGGGCGCGCGGTGCGCTACTCGCCGATTGCCGACCAGATGAAGCCCATCATCAGGAAGAATCCCGAGAAGAGGGCGACGAGGCCGACCGAGCCGTAGGGCGAAGCGGCGGTCTTGTCTTCGAAGGTGCCGAGCAGGAGGCCGAAGACCACGGCCCAGGCGAGCCAGGCGACGCCCCAGAAGACCTTGCTGTTGGGCCCGGTCATGTAGCGGCGAACCCATGAGGTCTCGCGGCGCTCGGCACTCATCGCCGACATCTGGAAGATCGCCACGAAGGCGCCGCCAATGCCGAGGGCGATGAAGAACTCGACCGGGTGCATGAACGGGAGCGTGAAGAGTGCCATGGCTGAATCATAGCGGTGCGCAGGGCGCGGGGTGGGGGGATCTCTGGCACGATCAGGGGATGCTGCACTGGCTCGACGCGATCGTGATCCCCTTCCTCGCCTCGCTCTATGGGGCGGTCGGCTACCTCGGCGTGGCGGTCGCCATGGCGATCGAGTCGGCGGGGATCCCCCTCCCGTCGGAGCTGATCCTCCCGTTCGCCGGCTTCCTCGTGGCCGACCCGACGGCGATCGAGCCGCTCACCGGGGCCGTCTGGAGCCTGCCGCTCGCCGTCCTCGCGGGCACGGTTGGCAACACCGCAGGCTCGCTCCTCTTGTATTGGATCGGCGCACGCGGCGGTCGCCCGCTGCTCGAGCGCTACGGTCGCTACCTCCTTATTCGTCAACACGAACTCGACCTTGCCGACAGCTTCTTCGCGCGGCACGGCGATGCGACGGCCTTTTGGAGTCGCCTCCTGCCGGTGGTGCGCACGTTCATTAGTTTCCCTGCTGGCGTGGCGCGCATGCCGCTCCGTCGTTTTATTGTGTACTCCACCCTCGGCGCCGCAATCTGGTCGACCCTCCTTGTCTGGATTGGCGCGCAGCTCGGTGCACGTTGGACCGAGATTCGCGACGCCCTCGCGCCACTCGATACGGCGCTGGTACTTGCTGTTGTGCTTGCACTTGTCGCCGGCCTCGCCTGGCGCCTCGGCTGGTTGAAGCGCCGATGACCACGAGCGGCGCACCGGTGCGCATTGGCGTGCAGCTCCCCGAGGTTGAGCGCATCGTTGGCTGGCCGGAGTTGCGCCGCATTGCGATCGCCGCCGAAGAGAGCGGCTTCGACTCTCTCTGGGTTGGCGATCACCTCCTCTATCGCAACGATGGCCGACCAGAGCGTGGACCACATGAGTGTTGGACAACGCTCGCCGCAGTTGCGGCGGTAACGGAGCGCGTTGAGATTGGTCCGCTCGTTGCCTGTGCCTCGTTTCATCCGCCCGCAGTGTTGGCGAAGCAGGCGGCAAACGTGCAAGAGATCTCGAACGGTCGGCTCATGCTCGGACTCGGCGCGGGCTGGAACGAGGCAGAGTACGCCGCGTTCGGACTCCCCTTCGAGAAGCGCATCTCGCGCTTTGCCGAAGCGTTCGCGATCATTGCGCCGCTCGCACGCGGCGAGCGCGTGACGCTCCAGGGCGAATACTTCTCTGTTGACGATGCGGTGCTCCTGCCGCCGTTGACGAAGCCGATTCCGCTCATGATCGGCAGCAACGGGCCGCGCATGCTCTCGATCGCGTTGCGTGAGAGCGCCGCGTGGAACACCTGGTATGCGAGCTACGGCAACACGACCGAAGGGTTCGCGGCGCTCAACGCCGAGATCACCGCCGCGTGCGGCCTGGCCGGTCGCGAGCCGCGCACGTTGCGACGCAGCGCCTGTGTCTTGGTGCGCGTTGAAGAGGGTGCGAGCGAGCGACCGCTCGACGAGGCGCATCCGCCCGTTGCTGGGAGCACTGCAGAGATTGCAGCTCGCCTGCGCGAATTTGCCGACGCGGGTGCCGACGAGATCATCATCGTGGCGAACCCGATCACCGAACGCGCGGTGCGCTCGCTCGGCGATCTGGTGGCGGCGCTGCGATGACCGTTGCGGTGATCTCGGATATTCACGCGAACCTTCCTGCACTCCGCGCGGTGCTTGCCGACATCGACGCAACGGCGCCGAATGCAACGATCTGGCACACGGGCGACATCGTTGGCTACAACGCGCATCCGAATGAGGTGATCGAGCTGCTGCGCGAGCGCGGCGTGATTGGCGTGATGGGGAACCATGATGCTGCGACGGTTGGTGTGATTGATGTGCTCGACTTTAATCCTGCCGCGGCGGCGGCGATTGCGTGGACGCAGTCGGTGCTCACGTCATCGTCGCGCGAGTGGCTTGAGAACCTGCCGCGCATCGTTGAGCTCGGTGATGCAACGCTCGTGCATGGGAGTCCGAGCGATCCGTTCTGGGAGTACATCGACAGTGCTGAGCGTGCCAGCGCCAACGCCGAGACGTTGAAGACGCCGCTCTTGTTTCACGGCCATACGCATAAGCCACGCCTCTTTGCCGCGAGCGATCCTGCCGGGCCCGTGCATGCGATCCCGATTAACGTCGCGCCGATCTCGCTGTCGAAACATGCGCTCATCAATGTTGGCTCGGTTGGCCAGCCGCGTGATCGCGACCCGCGCGCCTGCTGGGTGCTCTGGGAGCACAGCGACGTTGAGGGGTCGCGCCTCGGCAGCGCGATGTGGCGGCGCGTCCCCTATGCGATTAGCGAGACGCAGGCGGCGATGCGGGCCGTGCACCTGCCGGAGCGACTCATCGAACGGCTCGCGCACGGGGAGTAGTACCCCGAGGGAGTAGCGCCGCGAGCGCAAAAACGGCGCGACGCCGAGAATATGCACATGACAACCACACCGCGCCGCCTCCCCCCATTCGAACGGCTCGGCGCGCTGATCTATCGCCGTCGCAAGTTCGTTATCGGCATCTGGATCGCCATCATTGCGATCGCCCTCCCCTTTGCGCCGCAGGCGCCGGGCGCACTCCAGGCGGGCGGCTTCGACCTGCCAACGCTCGAGTCGGCGCGAGCACGGGCGCTCCTTGAGTCGGAGGTTGGTGCCCCACCGTCGGCGCTCGTTCTGGCGATCACGTCGGAGACGCTCACCCCTGGGACGATCGCCTTCGAGACGGCGGCGGCAGAGGCAACCGCCGGGGTGGCGCGCGCGCCGCACGTCACGCTGATCCGCTCGCACCTCATCGCGCCGAACCAGGTGCGCGCCACCGATGGGATCGTCTACGACGTCGTCTTCCTCGACCTGAAGCCCGACGACTCGCCCGAGGCGCTCGCGGGAATCCAGGCGGCGCTGCGCAGCGTCGAGGGGATCACCGTGGCGATTGCCGGTGGGCCAGCCTTTTATGCCGATATCCAGAGTGTGTCGGAGAGCGACCTGCGTCGCAGTGAGCTGATCAGCCTCCCACTCGCCGCACTCGTCTTGCTCCTGGTGTTCGGCTCTGCCGTCTCTGCCGGGCTCCCACTCGCCGTTGGTGGTGCGGCGGTGCTCGTGGCGCTCGCGACGATCTTTGGCATTGCACAGGCGACGCGCATGAGCGTCTTCGTGTTGAACCTCACGACGCTGCTCGGCCTCGGCCTTGGTGTCGACTACTCACTCTTGCTCGTCTCGCGCTTCCGCGAAGAGCTCACGCGTTCGGATGTTGGCGACGCGGTGCGGCGCACCGTTGCAACGGCGGGGCGCGCCGTCTTCTTCTCGGGCGTGACGGTGATGATTGGACTCGCCGGCTTGATGCTCTTCGACTTTGCGATCTTGCGCTCGATCGGCATTGCGGGCGCAATCACCGTTGGCCTCGCCGTCACGGCGAGCCTCACGCTTCTCCCGGCGCTCCTCGGCGTTCTCGGCGCGCGCGTCGACCGACTCGCCGTGCGCCGCTTGAGCAGTGGTGCGATCAACGAGCAGGGGCCGTGGGCGCGGCTTGCGCGCGGCGTGATGCGCCGCCCCGTTGCCGTGGCGCTGCCAACGCTCTTCTTGTTGATTGCGCTCGGCACGCCGTGGCTCAACGTGAAGTTCAACGCGCCAGACGGGAGCATCTTGCCAGAGCGTGTTGCGAGTCGCCAGGCGCTCGACGCACTCACGCGCTCGTTTGGCGAGGGCGAGTTCTCGCCGATGACCGTTGCGGTGCGCACCAGCGGGAGCGTGCTCTCGGTTGACAACATCGCCCTGCTCTACGCCTGGGTGGCGAAACTGCAAGAGGACCCGCGCATCGCACGCGTCGATTCGATCGTGTCGATTGATTCGCGCCTCACCCTTGCGCAGTACCAACTCTTGTACGGGTCGTCGGCTGGTGCACCACCCGACCGCTACGTGCAGCAGCTGCTTGCGGCGACAACGCGGAGCGACTTCACCGCGGTGACGATCACGCCGGCGCAGGGGCCGAACCGGCCCGACACGCGCGCCCTCGTGGCAGAGCTGCGCGCGGCAACACCGGGCGCAACGGGTGCAGGTGCGCCGAGTGCGATCACGCCACCCGCGGGGCTTACGACACTTGTTGGTGGTGGAGCGGCAGAGATTGTCGATGTTGTCGATACGATCTCGAGCGAGTTCCCGCGCAGTGCGCTCGTGGTGATCCTCGCCACGCTGTTGATCTTGGCGGTGCTCTTGCGCTCGATTCTGCTGCCGATCAAGGCGGTGCTGATGAATACGCTCTCGATCTTGGCGAGCTTCGGTGCACTTGTCTGGATCTTCCAAGAGGGGAACCTCTCCGCACTCCTCGGCTTTGCACCACTCGGGTTTGTCGAGACGACGATTCCCGTGATCTTGTTCTGCGTGCTCTTCGGCCTCTCGATGGATTACGAGGTGTTCCTCTTGACGCGCATGCGCGAGATCTACGATCGCACTGGTGACAACACCGCCGCGGTTGCGGGTGGGCTCGAGCGAAGCGGCAGGATCATCACGAGCGCTGCACTCATCGTCGTGGTGGTTGCAGGATCATTCGTCTTCGCGGAGATCGTATTGATTAAGGCGCTCGGCGTTGGTGTGGCGATCGCGGTGGCGCTCGATGCAACGATTGTGCGCGCGCTCCTTGTTCCTGCAACGATGCGCCTCTTGGGCGACTGGAACTGGTGGGAGCCGCGCTGGATGACGCGCATCCTCGCCGGTCGCATTGCGAGCGAAGCCGAAGCTGAGGCGGGCACGCAATGAGGGTGCTGTTCGTTCTTCTTGCGTTCGCGGTGGCGGCGTGCAGTGGGCCGATTGCGGCGAACACGCCCGCGCCAACTGGCGCGCCGTACGTGAAGCCATCGCCGCGGCCCGTTGCGAACGACCCGGTTGCCATCTCGTTCCCGCGCGATGATGCGCCGCACGACCGCCTCACCGAGTGGTGGTATGTGACCGGGCACCTGCAGAGTGCCGACGGGCGTCGCTTCGGCTATGAGTTCGTGATCTTCCGCGCCCAGCGTGGCGAGTTCCCCGTCACCTGGGCCTCGCACATCGCCATTACCAAGAACGTATCGCCGGGCCAGACGGGTGGCTTCAGCTACGACGAGCGGAGCGAGGTGGGGGCGCAGGTCGACATCCAGGTGCTCCTCGATCGCGAGGTGACCGCCGCGTTCGCGATCACCGGCGCGAATCCGCTCGATCCTTCGACCTTGAACCGTGCGCCGTGGACGATGCTCCTCTTGCCAGGCGGCGCGATGCAGCTCGGCGGTAACGGCCTCAACCTGCAGCTTGCCGCTGGCGGCGCGCCCGTCTTGCACGACACCGACGGCTGGGTCGGCTTCGCCGACGCGGGCGGCTCGTACTACTACTCGCGCACGCGCATGCCCACCGCCGGCACGATCACCGTTGATGGTGCGCCGCTCGCCGTAACGGGGAGCTCGTGGTTCGACCATCAATGGGGCGACTTCATCGCCATTGGCGACGGCGGCTGGGACTGGTTCGCCCTCAACCTCAGTGACGGGAGCGACCTCATGCTCTCGTTCGTGCGCGACGCTGCGGGTGGCTATCCACTCGTCTATGGCACCTGGGTGACCACGGATGGACGCGTGCGCCACCTCGATGCGAGCGAGATCAACCTCACCTCTACCGGCACCTGGCTCAGCCCAACAACCGGGACCCTCTGGCCGTCGGGCTGGAGCCTTGAGATCGAGCGCCTGAACCTGGCGGTCACCATCACCCCCGAGGTTGCCAACCAGGAGCTCGATACGCGGGCGAGCACGGGCGTGGTGTATTGGGAGGGGGCCTCGGCCGTCGTCGGCACCCGGGGGAGGCGCACGATCACTGGTCAGGCGTATGTGGAGCTCACGGGTTACGCCTCACTCCGCTGAGCCCCGCTAGAATCTCCCCATGCCGATTGAACAAGACTTCACCCCCGCCGCGAGTCCCGCTCGGGCGCAGCGCCGCGACCGTGGACCACGCCTCTTCGTGACGCTCGTCACCCTTGCGATGGTTGGCGTCGTCGCCTACGGACTCCTTGCTGGCAACAACGGCTTCATCAAGAGTGTGACCAAGGCACTCAACGCCACGCCAGCACCAAGCGCATCGCCAGATTCGAGCGCATCGCCCACAGCGACGCCGTAGCGGCTGCGCATGAGCCACATCTTCATCTCGCCGCATCCCGATGACGCGGCGCTCAGTTGCGGCGGCCTCATCGCCAACCTCCGCGAGCTCGGCCAGAACGTGATCATCCTCACGGTGTATTCCGGCACCGGCGCGCTCGATGCGCTGACGCCATATCAGCGACAGGCGCTCGGCTTCGGTGGCAAGGCGATCTGGCCGGCGTCTGAAGCGTTCGACCGCGGCTCCATTGCTGCCGATCACGACGTACCGGGCGAGACCGACGCTGGCCTTGCCGCATGGCAGGCGGAGCCGTCGCGACTCGCTGCAACGCAGCGCGATGCCGATGCGAGCGCAAAAGAGTTTTGGCAGCGCGCGTCGTGGTATCGCCGCGCCGACATTAGCGCGACCACACTTCCACGCGGACGCAGTGCCGATGCAAGCGACGGACAGGGTGCGAACGAGCCTGGCGCCGTAGCGATCGCTGCAGCTGCCGGCGACGCGATGGCGCAGCGCCGCATGGAAGACGAGCGCTATGCGCTCTTCGCCGAAGCGAGCGTGGTCTTCCTTGATCTTGCCGATGCGGTCTTCCGCGGCTACGAGGGCGACGAGCAACTCTTTGGCGCAGTGCGCGCGGGCGACGATGCGCCGGTCGATCTCTTGCGTCGCGAGATTGCGCGACTCGAGCCGCAGCGCGTCTACTTCCCGCTCGGCGTTGGCAATCATGTTGATCACGTCCTCATGCGCCGCACCGCCGCCGCACTCCTCGCAGAGGGGCGCGCCTGGGAGATGCCGGGCCCCGACTGGGCGTCGCGCATCGCCTTCTACGAAGACTTCCCGTACGCCTACTGGCAGAACTTCGACGTGCGCCAGGGGCTTGCGCAGACATACACCGCTGAGCTTCCGTCCGACATTTCGCTCGCTCCTGAGATCACCGATGTTGCCGAGGTGCTCGAGCAGAAGGTGCAGGGGATCGCGCGCTATGCGTCGCAGGTCACGAGCCTGTTTGGCTCCGTCGACAAGATGGCCGACGCGGTGCGCACCCAGGCGGCTGCCGTTGCGTTGAGTGCGGGCCGATCTGGTGCAGCCGAGCGCTACTGGAGTGCAGTCCGCAGCTAGCGCGAACGGTTGCGCTTCCGCGTGGCAAACCATTCAATCGCGACAGCCGCTAAGGCTCCTACCGCAAAGATGATGCCGCCTGTTGGCACTGAGAGAAAGAGAACCCAGATCACCGCGCCGTAGCCGGATTCGTCAAACGGATTGCTTGACGGGTTCGCCGCAACATTCACCAGCAGTACGGCGAGTGGAGAGAGGGCGACGACGCCAGCAACGGTGCTCAGCACGAGCCAATACCTTGAGGTGATGATTGGCGCCTTCGACTTGGTGCTCATTGCGAACCTCCGCTCACGCCAGTTTGATCTGGCACCTCGTTGATGCTGCCGCCAACGGCGAGTGCGTAGATCGCCTCGATGTCGCGCATCATGAAGTCGACGCAGAATCGCGCATGCACCATCTCGTGGCCTGCCGTTGCAAGTCGCTCACCGAGTGCGTGGTCGCGGAAGAGCAAGAGGATCGCGGCGGCCAGGGCCGACGGATCGTGTGATGGAACAAGGAGGCCGTTCTCGCCACTCGTGATCATTTCGGGAATCCCGCCCACATTACTCGCCACCACCGGCCTGCTCGCGGCAAGTGCTTCAACAATCGCGAGGCCCTGCGCCTCGCGGTAGCTCGGCATCACGACAACGTCGCTGGCGGCAAGGATCTGTGGCACATCTTCGCGCCGACCAAGGAAGTGCACGCTGTCGCAGCAGATCTCTGCGCGCAGGTGCGCGGCGGCGAGCCCTTCGAGGCGATCGCGTTCCGACCCTTCGCCAACGATGAGAAGGTGCGCAGTTGGATAGTGGTGGTGCACGAGTGGCCAGGCCTCAATCAGCGTCGGATGCCCCTTCTCTGGCTCGAGGCGCCCCACCACCGTCGCGATCTGGGCGCTCACAGGAATGCCGAGTTCGGCGCGGAGCGCCGCACCGTTGCCGGGCTCGTCGAAGCGCTCAAGGTCGACCCCGTTATAGATGCGGCTGATCGGCGTGGTGTTGCGCTCTTCTGCCACGAGCTTATGGACGATCGCGTCACTCACGGCGATCAGGCGATTGATGCGCGGCGTGATCTTCTCGAGGTGCTCTCGATCTTCGGCCGAGCGGAACCTGCTCGAGTGCACGGTTGAGACGATGTAAAGGCGCACTTGTGTGCGCTGCTCCATGATCTCTGCGGCGGCGACCCCCACAACCTCGGCACGGAACATGTGCGCGTGGAGCACCTGCGCCTTGAGGGCGATGAGGCGATCGGCAAGGAGCTCTGCGGCGCGCTGGTTATCTTCGTCGTCGATCACCTCAACGGCGATGCCGAGGCGCTGAAGGCGTGCGACGGTGCTCCCGTGCGAGAGCGAGATGACATGCACGTCGTGGCGCGAAGCATCGAGGCGCAGCACCGTGTTGACGACGCTCTCTTGCGCGCCGCCATTCGTGCCAGTGGCGAGAAGCTCTACGACGCAGATGCGCGATCCGTCGGGGAGTGGCCCTGCTGGCGTACGGCCGCTGCAGAGCTCGCCGCTTGCGGGCCGCGTCATGCGCCACCTACCGTGAGTTGCAGCACATCGGTATCGACCGCACCGCACTCGTACTTATACGGCTCGTTGCCGCGCAAGAAGTCAAAGGTGCGCTTGCGCATGTCGATCGCGCGCGTCACTCCCGCAACAAAGAGCAAGACACCGGGCGAGAGTGCACGCGCGGCAATATCGCCGCCAGCGTTCCAATAGCGCACGGCGTCGGTGTCGTTGAGGAAGAGGCCGGCGGCAAAGTTGCCAAACTCTGCCGAGCGGGCGATGAGGAGCGTGATCATCCCGGCTGGCGCGCGCTGGAAGAGCTCGGTGATGAATCGCTCTTCTGCCGCACCCTTCGGTGTTGGCGTAAAGAGGCCGCCCTCGCCCCAGCGCGATCGGTGGAGGCGGATGAACTCAGGAAGGTCGCGGAGGAGATCGTCGCTCGCGTCGATAGCAACCCCGGCCGATTCACCGCGACGGAACTTCCGGCGGATCTCGTGACGATCCTTCTTGCCGATGCGCTCGAGGTGCGCGTCGAGATCTGTCACTCCAAGGAGATCGATTGCCGGCGCTGGCTCTTCAACGGTGAGCGTCGCCGTGCGCTGCTGCTCCTTCGCCGCTGCGCTGAGCGCATCGATGAGCAGCGCATGGGCTGGGTCGCTGCGCCGCAGGCGACGCAGGTCGAGTGGCGAATTGTCGTGGAGTAGGGCTGCTGCAAGTGCAGCGGCCGCGCGCGTTGCACATGATCCTGGCGTGAGATCGAGCAGCACCGTTGCGTAGTCGACGTGATACGTCGCGCCGAGGTAGCGCACGCCATCGGGGCGCCGCATGAGCGGAAGATAGGCACAGAGCTGCTCGCCCTCGTATACGGCGAGCGAGATATCGACCGCCTCGTCTCCGTAGGCGAGCCACCACGCGTCGTGCACGCTGCGATCACT
>Ga0114968_10004256_pt1 | contig 10683 bp, 10 predicted proteins | sample M_130807_EF_Meta_FD_87020 | JGI IMG/M metagenome (GOLD analysis project Ga0114968, IMG submission 87020) | Freshwater microbial communities from Lake Montjoie, Canada to study carbon cycling - M_130807_EF_MetaG | ecosystem: Environmental > Aquatic > Freshwater > Lake | place: Lake Montjoie... | reverse complement strand
GCCGGCGGCTTGAGCGAAGCCGGTTTGCCGATCGGCCATATTCCCACTGCTTTGGCATTCTTCAGCCTGGGCGTGGAGACCGGACATTTTTTGTTCATCGGAACAGTTCTCGCTTCAACCGCTCTCATCCGCCGCATCCGGGTCCCGATTCCCCGCTGGACAGAACTTATTCCACCCTATACAATCGGCGGCGTGGCAATGTTCTGGTTTCTGGAACGAACTCTATCCTTCGCCACATCGTAAATCATGAAAACGTACACAAGCCTTGTCATTGCCACAGTCGCTGCGATCTCCGCAAGTAGCGCGGAGGATTCCGATCTTGCCAAGAAGTTGTCAAATCCCGTGGCCGACTTGATCAGTGTGCCTCTGCAGGGGAATTTTGAATCCGGCGTTGGCCCGGGCGATGGCAATCGATTTACCTTGAACTTCCAGCCGGTCATTCCGATTTCCCTGAACAACGATTGGAATGTCATTTCACGAACGATTCTGCCGTTCATCGACCAGGACGGCATTCTACCCAATGGCTCGGCCGATGCCACGGGTCTGGGTGATACCGTGCAAAGCTTTTTCTTCTCGCCGAAATCCAGCGATCCGATCTGGGGCATCGGGCCGGTTTTCCTGCTTCCCACAGCGACCGACAATCTTCTTGGTGCCGATCAATTCGGCATCGGTCCGACAGCCGTGGTGCTCAAGCAGGACAAGGCCTGGACCTATGGCATTTTGGCAAACCACATCTGGGGTGTCGCCGGCGATGACGACGGTCCGGAAGTCAATGCCACCTTCCTGCAACCATTCGTATCCTACGCTCTGGCGCCGACCACGACTCTAACATTCAACAGCGAGTCCACCTATGACTGGGAGAACGAGCAGTGGACCATTCCCCTCTATCTGGGAATCAGCCAGATCATCAAGCTCGGCGGTCAGCCCGTAAGCATCTTCGGCGGCTTCCGTTATTTCGTCGAAAAGCCCACTGGCGCACCTGACTGGGGCATCCGCCTGGGCATGACATTCCTGTTTCCCAATAGCTGAGATCAACCACAATCAACACACAAACCAACCGACAACAATCCATGAAATCGTCATCATTCGCTTCCGCTCTGATCGCCATCTCCGCAGCACCCGTCCTGGCGGGAACAAGCACTGCGGTCGCACCGATCACTCCTGCTCCGGAGGAAACATCCTGGCAGGTCCGCACCGCCATGTACGGCTGGGCGCAAGGACTGGAAGGCGACATCGGCATCAAGGGCATCACCACCCCGGTGGACATCGGCTTCGACGACATCCTCGAAAACCTCGACATGGCATTCATGGGTCTGGTCGAAGTGAATCATGGCCGATGGGGCTTTCTCGCCGATCTGAACTATGCGAAAATCAGCGATAGTTTCGCGACACCGGCGGGCTACATCGCCCCGAGCCTCAAGTTTGAACAGAAGCAGTTCATGGGCAATTTTTTCCTAACCTATCAGGCTTACAAGGACGACAAGATGAGCCTTGGCATATTCGGCGGGGTCCGCGTGAACTCCCTGGACGTGAATTTCACTCTCGGTGCCATCAGCCGCTCGTTTGACGACACCTGGGTGGACCCGGTCATCGGCGCCCGGTTCCAAAACGAACTCGGCGGCGGGTTCTTTTTCCGCGCCGTCGGCGACATCGGCGGTTTCGGTGTTTCCTCCGACTTCACATGGCAAGCGATGGCGGCCCTTGGATACCGGACTTCGGAAAACAGCTCACTTCTTTTGGGCTATCGGGCGATCGGCACCGATTACACGAATGATGGCTTTACCTACGACATCGTCGCCCACGGCCTGGCGCTGGGCTTTGAATACACATTCTGATCCGCCGGAGCAAAAAAATTTACTGCATTGCAAAAATCCTGTGCTATTTCTTGGTTGCAAATGGCACAGGGCGGCATCCTTCACTTGCCTTACAAGCAGGAGAACTGACATGCGGCCATGAACAAGAAACCGACAAACAAATGAAACGACAACAACAACTCAAACTGGCCATCGCGATTGCGATGTTTGCCTTTCCTTCACTACGAGCTGCGGAGCCGGAAGCGAAAGCCGCGGAACCGGCGGAGGAATCGTCTCCTGAAATTTCAGGTCTTGAAAAAACGGCAGCCGACTTCATCGTTGCCTACAATAACAAGGATGCCGCCGCCCTCGCCGCCCTCTTCACTGAACAAGGGGAAGTGGCCGATCTTGAAGCTAAGGAAGTGACTACCGGACACAAGGAAATCCAGGCTCGCTACGAAGAAATTTTCGCCGAAGAAAACGTCCCCGCATTGGCGATCGAAGTGGACTCGGTACGGCTGGTCGGCACCAATCTGGCCATGGAGGACGGCACGCTGCATTTTACGGGAGAGGGAGAGGACGCCCCTGCGAAATCAGCAACCTACTCCGCCGTGTTGCAGAAAAACGCGCAGGGAGCATGGCAGATTGCCAGCACCCGACAACTGCAGGATGTCACCAGCCCCGCCGGACACCTTGCCGATCTGGCTGCAAGCCTCAAGGGCGATTGGACCGGTCAAAAAGACGGCACCCGCCTCGACCTCGCCTTCGGCTGGGATGAATCCGGACAAGCCGTGACGGGCTTGTTGCTCGTCAGCAAGGCCGATGCCAAGCCCCTCAAAACAACCATTCGCTTCGCATGGGATGCCGCCCGCAAGACCATTTCCTGCTGGACATTTGACGATGCCGGCGGCTTTGCCAAGGCCGACTGGACGCCAATCGAAGGCGGTTGGCAAATCCGCACCGAGGGCACGACTGCCGACGGTGAAACCATGAGCGCAAATCAAACACTGGTTTTTGAAGGCAAAGATGCCTACAACTGGACAGGAAAGGATCGTTTGATCGACGGCGCGAGCCAGCCCGACACAAATGTGCGGATCGTCCGCCAGAGCCCCGAACCCGCCGCTGAATAAACAACCCCAATTATCCCGCTACATCATGAAAATCATCATCACAACCCTGTCCGCAATCCTTGGACTTTCCTGCTTTGCCCAGACCGTGGAAGCTCGTTCTTTCGGCGGCTCCGGAGGATCAGGATCAGGCGGGCGTTCGGCCTCGGCCAGCCGCCCCTCTTCGTCAAACCGTTCCGCGTCGACCAGTCGCAGTCCTTCTACCGGTTCGAAAATCGAGCGTCCGACGAGTCGTCCCGCGCCAAAACCTGCTACACAGATTTCCTCGCAACCATCCACCCGCCCTGCTTCGAAACCAGCGACTCTGCCGAGTTCCCGGCCTGCACCGGAACGCCCTTCCACCCAGCCCGGCACCCGGCCTGCGCCGGAACGCCCTTCCACCCAGCCCGGCACCCGGCCTGCACCGGAACGCCCTTCCACCCAGCCCGGCACCCGGCCTGCACCCGAACGGCCTACCACCCTTCCCGGCAATCGCCCTGCGCCCGAAAGGCCTACCACCCTTCCCGGCAATCGCCCTTCGCCCGAAAGCCCTACCACCCTTCCCGGCAATCGCCCTGCACCCGAACGGCCTACCACCCTTCCCAGCAATCGCCCTGCGCCAGAACGGCCTACCACCCTTCCCAGCAATCGCCCTGCGCCCGAACGGCCTACCACCCTTCCCGGCAATCGCCCATTGCCAGAACGGCCTTCCACCTTGCCTGGACAAGTTCCGGATCGATATCCGAACATCAACCGACCAGGCAATGGCAACGATCTCCCGCTGGCCAATCGGCCGAATCAAAATCGTCCGGCCACTCTGCCAGGCATGGTCACCTACCCCAACCGCCCAGGCTTTGACAACGGCTACAACAACGGCACACGCCCTAATTTCGGGAATGTGAATCGTCCCAACAACGACATCGTCAACATCAACAAAGGCGGCAACACCTACAACAATGTCCATATCGACAAGGTCAACGTCGGTGGTCACAACGTCGGCCTCAACCGCCCGGTGAATCTGCCGGCCAATACGGGACGATGGGACAAAAACAAATGGGGCGGCAACAACAGTGTCTGGGGCAACAACGTGAACATCGGCAACAATGTAAACATCAACGTCAACAACAATTTCCACCACAATGTCAACTACTCCTATCGTCCCAATTACTGGGGCAATCGACCCTGGTGGGGTGCCGGAAACTGCCACAACTGGCACCATGGCCACTGGGGTTATGGCTGGAACAGCAGCTACTATCACAATCACTGGTACTACCACAACGACAACGATTTCGCCAGCGGCTTCATGTGGGGCATCGCGGTCTGGAGTCTCGGCAACATGGTTTACGACATGGGCTATCAATCGTATAAAAATCCGTATCCCGCTCCACCGGTGCAATACAATGATTCCAAGTCGACGATCAACTACAGCCAACCGGTGTCAGTTGTTGCCGCCGCCAATCCTCCGGGCGACGAACAAACCACGAAGATCGCCGAAGCAAAGTCGACCGAAGCGATGGACCGCTCGCGCGCCGCTTTCAAGAAAGGCGATTATGTGTCCGCGATGTCCGCTGTGGATGAAGCCCTCGGCCACACGCCGGGAGATGTCACCCTGCACGAATACCGCGCCCTGGTGCTTTTCGCACTGGGTAAATACGCCGATGCCGCCGGAGTGCTCAACCCTGTGCTCGCCTCAGGCCCGGGTTGGGGCTGGGAAACGATGGTGGACTTCTACAACTCGTCCACAACCTACAGCGACCAACTGCGCAAGCTCGAAGCCTATGTGAAGGCGAAACCGGACGGAGCCGAGGGGCACTTCCTGCTTGGCTACCACTACCTGGTCTCCGATTACATGGAGCAAGCCTATGAGCAATTCGACAAGACCGCGAAATTGCAGCCTGCTGATTCCATCGCCCGCCAGCTCCGCGATCTGACCAAGAGTTCCCTGCCCGACAACGGCGACACCGACACCGCTCCACCTGTCAAACCACCGACGGTTGCCAGCGAGAAACTTGTTGGAACATGGGTAAGCGATCGTGGCAAGGATGGCAAGGTCACCTTCACCATGGTAGCCGATGGAAACTATACCTGGTCTTACATGAACGAAGGCAAGTCGACCGATCTCAAGGGAACTTACGGTCTCAATGACAAGGGCCTGCTGGTCCTCAGTTCGGACGATTCGCAAATGATCTCGGAAGTAACGATGCCCGACGACAAGCAATTGCAATTTGTCCTGATCGGCGCTCCCGACGGTGATCCGGGCCTGACGTTCGCGAAAAACTGAACTTTTCGTTAGTCCAACGGAAGCATTACAATCAGGCATGCTCATCGTGCGAAAGCGGATGAGCATGCTGCTTTTTGAAAATCACATCATACAATTACATTCATAACCGATGAAACGAAGCAAAAGTACAATCCCCCTACTTCTGGCATCCATTTGCACCCTGGCATTGGTCGCTTGCTCGGACTACTCCTCCGTCACGCTGAGCCGCCCGCATTACAAACCGGTGACTGCTGTCGGCCAATCCATCGCCCGGGCTTTTGAACACGACCAAAGCCAGCCGCTTGTGGCATTGGGTGAATACCTCGACGCAGTGAAAACCTCGTCGCAGATCCTGCAGAAAAATCCTAACGATGCCCATGCGCGCAATGACTACAATTTCGCCGTAGGTCGAATCGTCACCACCATCAGTGACTACAAGCTGGACCCCTGGCATCAGCCGTTGCGCGTTCCCGCACCCGCTGGAGGCGAATACGTTCTCACCCACAAGCTCGACCCGCGCCCACAGCGGAATCCCGCACTCTACGATTTCACCTCGGCCGATCAATTCGATGTCAAAGGCAAGTATGTGGAGCATAGGGAAACAAAAACCGGAATCGGTGCTCCCGTCGTGGCGGTGGGACGAACCATAAACCAGTCCGCCCACCGTGATTACTCGATGGATAAAATTTACTACGGCATGACCGCCTTGGCGCGTTTCGATAGCGCGAACCGGTGTTACTTGTCCTTCGAGGATCCACTGAGCACGGAAACCGTGACTTTCGAAGGTCGCAACCATCCGCTGGCGGCGGACTACACGGTGCCTTTGGCCGTCATGCTGTCGCGCGAAGACCCGAAAAAAAGAGAGCTGTCACGGTTGTTGAATCCTCAAAAATACGCCGACACGGCGCGCATCATGCGACTTCAGCCGTATGACCCCTCGAAACAAGTGGTGCTTTGCATCCACGGACTCAAGGACACCCCCGCAACGTGGACGCCGCTGCTCAATGCCATGCGGGCCGATCCGCAAATCCGCAAGCGCTATCAGTTCTGGTTCTACAGCTACCCCAGCGGTTACCCCTACCCCTATTCTGCGGCGATCCTGAGGGACCAGTTGGATGGAATTGAAAAACGCTATCCGCTCAATCAAAAAATGGTGGTCATCGGCCACAGCATGGGGGGAATGATCACCCGCCTGATGTTGACCGACAGCGGTGACACGCTGTGGAAGTCAACCATTGGCAAATCTCCGGAAAGCCTGAAATGTTCAGCGGAAACGCGGAAGCTGGTGACCGATTCGCTGATTTTCAAACATCGCCCGGAGGTGGGCCGCGCCATCTTCATCGCATCTCCGCACAGGGGCAGCGACCTGGCTTCCAATTGGATGGGTCGACTGGCATCCAAGCTGGTGAAAAGCCCGTTCACACTGTTGAAAGCCGGTGCGGAGGTTCTGGGCACGATCACCAACGCACAAGGTGAAACAGTACCCGCCAAGATGCCGAACAGCGTGGACACTCTGTCCCCGGACAACCGCTTTGTGGTGGCTGTCAACACCCTGCCCCTGACCAAGGGCGTGCCCTATCACACGATCATGGGCGACCGCGGCAAGGGCGGCAACAAGGACCACACCAAACCGATCAGCAGCGATGGAATCGTGCCTTACTGGAGCAGCCATCTCGACGGGGCAAAAAGCGAGTTGATTGTTCCCTCCGACCACGGGGCGCATCAAGATCCCCAGGCCATCCAAGAAGTGCGGCGGATTCTGCTGCTGTCGAGATAATCCGCCATCCCGGCAAAATCACCAGCACCCATGAGTTCACGGCGTTTTCCCAAGCTCATTCGCAGGACCTTTCGCGCTCTCGCCTGGGTGCTGGCCTGGCTCGTCGCCACCGGCTGCGCGCTGTGGGCTGTCGGCGCGTTCTACTACGATTTCCCCTGGGTTGGCGCGCGCGGCACCGCAGCAATCCTGCTCGCGCTGGCTTTTGTCGCCGCGCTGGTTTTCATCCCGGGAAAATGGCGCAAACTTGGCACCATCGCGGCCGCTTTTCTGGCGATTGTCGTCTGGTGGTCGACCTTGCATCCCCGCAACGACCGCAACTGGAAACCCGAGGTGGCACAAACGGGATGGGCGGAAGTGCACGACGACGAGATTACTTTCCACAACCTGCGCAACTTCGACTATCGCTCGGAAAGCGACTTCACCCCGCGCTGGGAAAGCCGCACGGTGCGACTTTCGCAACTCAGCGGTCTCGACCTTGCGATCAACTACTGGGGCTCGCCGTGGATGGCCCATCCGATCGCCAGTTTTCAATTCGCGGATGCTCCGCCGGTGTGCTTTTCGATCGAAACCCGCATGGAAGTCGGCGAGAGTTATTCACCCATCGGCGGATTCTATCGCCGCTACGAACTGACCTACATCGCAGCTGATGAATCGGATGTCATGAGGGTGCGCACGAACTTTCGCAAGGGCGAGGACATTTACCTCTATCGCACCACCGCCTCCAAGGAACAGGCTCGTTCGATGTTTCTCGATTACGTGAAGGCGCTGAATGCCATTCACGAAAACCCCCGTTGGTACAATGCGATCACCACCAACTGCACGACCAGCATTCGCAATCAACGCACGCCGGCCCAGCGAAGCCGCTGGGACTGGCGCATGCTGCTCAATGGCAAGGCCGACGAGATGCTCTACGAACGCGGCGCGCTGGTCACCCGTGGACTTCCCTTCGCCGAGTTGAAGCAACAATCACTGATCAACACGATCGCCCGGGAGTCGAACAACGCCGACGATTTCACGTCACGCATTCGCAGGTCGATGACAAGTCCTGCGCCATAAGTCACGGTGCGTTGTTCTTTTTCTCAAATGCCGCCACCACCACGTCGGCGAACTCCGACACCGATATCTCCCTGCCGGCTTCGTGACTGAGGCAGGTCATGATCACGCCATCGATGCCGCAGGGGGTGATGGCGAGAAACGGCGGCAGGCATTCCGGTGTGATGTTGATCGCGAATCCATGCATGCTGATCCACTTTTTCACGCCCACTCCGATGGAGGCGAGCTTGCGATCACGCACCCAAACTCCCGTGAGTGCTTCCCTGCGCCCGGCCTCGACACCGAATTCCCGGCAGGCATTGATCAGCAGGTCTTCGATCCAACGCAAATGCGCATGCAGGTCCTGACCGCGAACGCGCAAATCGAGAATCGGATAGCCAACCAACTGCCCCGGGCCGTGGTAGGTCGCCTGTCCCCCGCGATTGGTTTCCACCACCGGATGCGGCAACCGCGAGGCGTCGCCCAGGGATGACTGATCGCGCAATCGGCCGATGGTGTAAACCGGCTGATGTTCTAACAAAATCAGTGTTTCAACCGCATCATTTTCCAATAGATCGCTCACGGCTTGCTGCTGCATGAGCAGGCCGTCGGCATAGGAGATGAATCCATTTTGCAGCATGAAAAATTTTTCCGTTAGAGCAAACGTCGGTCGAGCAACTTCGCACGCAGCGGATCGCCGGCCTGCAAGTGCGCCATTGCGATGGCCAGCGCATCGGCGGCGTCGGCGGCCGGGGTTTCGGAAAGCTGCAACAGCGCCCGGACCATGAACGCGACCTGCGATTTGTCGGCGGTCCCCTTCCCCACCACCGCCATTTTCACCTTGCGCGGGGCGTATTCATAAATCTTCAGTCCGTGGTCGGCGGCGGCGATCAGCGCGGCGGCCCGGGCCGCGCCCATGCTGATGGCGGTTTTGTGCGACTGCACATAGATGATGCCCTCGACCGCAACTTCATCGGGTTGCCACTTTTTGATCAGGTTGTAGAGATGACTGCGCACCGCAGCCAAGGCCACCGATTGTGCCTGGGTTGCCGGAATGCTGATCACCCCGTAATCGAGGACCTTCGGGCTCCGGGCATCGCCCTCCAGCACCGCGTAGCCGGTATTGCGCACTGCAGGATCCACGGCGAGCACACGCATGAATGATTTGCGGGAGATTTACCGCCGCTTGCGCGGTCCGGACGACTTGCGGCGGATCTGCCGGATCGGATCTTCATCGAGCATCGCGGTGTAGGTATAGGGAAAATCGTCGAGTTTCTTCCGTGCAATGCTATGGCCTACATAGACCTCGACCGACTTCGCGTAGTCGAGTTCATCCGCCGTGAGAATCGTGAAGGCATCGCCCTCCGCTTCCGCGCGGCCGGTGCGGCCGATGCGATGCACGTAGTCTTCGGCATTTTCCGGAACGCGGTAGTTGATCACGTGCGAAACACCCGAGATATCGATGCCCCGTGCGGCGACATCGGTTGCGACCAATACGTCGTACTTGCCATCGCGGAACCCCTGCAGGGCCAGCATCCGGTCTTTTTGCGAAACATCGCTGTGCATCGCCACAACGTTCGGGTGGCCGTTCTCGATCAGCATGTCGGTGACCTGGTCGGCTTCCTTGCGGGTGCGCGTGAAAATCATCACGCTGTGCCATTCCGTGGCATTGAGAAGTCCGACCAACAATTCATCGCGTTGGTCCATCGCCACCGGATAAAACGCATGGGTCACCGTGCTGGCGACGGCGCGACGGGCGATTTCCACGCTCAAAGGATCCTTGAGGCACCACTGGGCAAAGGTCTGGATTGCCGCTGGCATGGTCGCCGAAAAGAACAAAGTCTGGCGCTCATCCCAGGGGCAGAGGTTGACAATCTTGCGCACCTGAGGAAGAAATCCCATGTCGAGCATCCGATCCACCTCATCGAGCACGAGCATTTTCAGCGCGCCGAAGCGCATCGTGCCGCGGTAAAAATGATCGACCAACCGGCCTGGCGTGGCGACCACGATATCCGCACCCTCCTCGAGCGCCTTCGCCTGTTCGCCGTAGCCTACTCCGCCGTAGAGCAGCGCGGTTTTCAGTCCCGTGTGCTTGCCGTATTTGATGAACTGTTCGGCCACCTGATGGGCGAGTTCGCGCGTCGGTTCGAGCACCAGGATCTGCGGTTTGCCGAGACGTTCGACTTTCGAAAGTGAAGGCAATGCGAAAGCCGCTGTTTTTCCCGTGCCGGTTTGCGAGGCACCGATGACATCCCTCCCCTGCAGGATCAGCGGAATCGCCTGGGCCTGGATCGCGGTCGGAGTCTCGTAGCCCGATTCCGCCACGGCTTCCAAAACCGCAGCGCTCAGGCCCAATTGGTCAAATGTCATGCGTTTCCCTAGGATGGAAACCCCGAATGGTCAAGGTTTTTAGCGAGGGTCGACAAAAAGAAGCAGGTGATTGAAAGTGGGCGAGCAATCCCACGACAGGTTGAAAAACGAAAAAAAATCACCTAACAAATTGACAAGCGCGTTGCCATCATCTTATTTTCGTCTCCCCTTGCGGCACACTGGCATAATTCCCTTGATCAGGAACCAGTCAGAGTGGCGCATACAACATCAATTCCCGCAATTGCCGGCAACGGCGGAGTAGCCAACTGGGAAGGCATTGGTCTGCAAAACCGACATGAATGGGTTCGACTCCCATCTCCGCCTCCAGCAAATCCTGTTGCCTGG
>Ga0114968_10004254_pt1 | contig 10688 bp, 10 predicted proteins | sample M_130807_EF_Meta_FD_87020 | JGI IMG/M metagenome (GOLD analysis project Ga0114968, IMG submission 87020) | Freshwater microbial communities from Lake Montjoie, Canada to study carbon cycling - M_130807_EF_MetaG | ecosystem: Environmental > Aquatic > Freshwater > Lake | place: Lake Montjoie... | reverse complement strand
TATTTGCTGCATTTACATTACCTCCTATTTGAACAATAGGTGTATTTGCTGTTGTGGTATTCATAATTATTCTACCAGACGTATAAATATTAGATGTAACCATATCTCCATTTGTAATTAATGTTTTCTCGAAGGGAACCGTTAATCCTCCATTTGCATTTATTATTTCACTTGCAGTTATAGTTGAAGCTGTAAAACCTCCTCTTGCAATTAATGATTTACTAAACGGAACTGTTAATCCCCCATTTGCAGTTATTAAATCGATTGCATAAATAGTTGTTGCTGTAAAACCCCCACCCGCAACTAATGATTTACCAGAAGGAACTGTTAAGCCTCCATTCGCGTTTATTAATTCCGTCGAACTAATAGTTGTAGCAGATATATTACCAAGCACGTTTAGTGATTTTCCATCAGGAATTGTAATACCTCCATTTGCACTTATTAATCCGGAAATGTTTGCAGAACCAGCGACATCAAGCGGAACAATAGGAGAAGCACTACCTATTCCTATGCGTGCACTTGAACCACCAATTAAATATATATTACTTTGAGCATTCGCATTATTTCCAAATTGCGCGATTGGTGTTAATTGTTGTATATTATTAATAATAAGATTCGAGTTCATTATTGAAGGTCCATCGATATTAATACTACCTTGAATATCGAGTTTTGAATTTGGTGATGTGTTCCCTATACCTATATTTCCGTTTTCTAATATGCAGAAATTTATAGTATTTAATGCATCACTACGTATATTAAAGGTTCCATTATTATTGATGAGACTCCAATTATTTGAATTATAATTATTCTCACTATATATTTCAATATTACTATTAATACACCTAATCATTAGTTTAATATATATATATATAAATAAGTTTAGAGTAATTATTATATGCAAAATATTTATAATAAAAAATACAACATTATATAATTATATAAAAATTGATAAATAATATAGAATATTATATTAATTATAAAATAATGACTGAAACAACAGAAATGCAAAATATTTACATTGATGGCTCTTGTATTAATAATGGCTCGCCGCATGCAATTGCTGGTTACGGGGTATACTTTCAAAAAGATGATGAACGCAACGAGTTCGCGCGCGTTGTAGGAAAACAAACTAATAATACAGGCGAATTAACAGCATTCATACGCGCAATTGAAATTATGTATGACAAATTAAATAAAACACCAATCAATATTAAAATTAATGTATATACAGATTCAGAATATGTGATTAAATGTGCAACTAGTTATGCAGATAAATTGTCAAAAAATGATTGGAAAACAACAACAGATAAGTCACCGCCTAATTTGAAATTAATTCAAAGAGCTTACGAATTATATAAGCCATTTAAAAAGAATATTATGTTGCATCATATCAAAGCTCATACCGGTTTAAGTGATGAACATTCTACGGGAAATGCTGAAGCAGATAGATTGGCAAACTTGGCTGTTGGTGTTAATGTTGTAGATAGTTTGGATAGAACTTTAATATCAAATATCAAAGAATCGAGATATACTAAACATTATATTAATATTAAATACGAGTTCAAAGATGCCATTAAAAAATTAGGTGCAAAATGGGATTTGCATTGCAATAAATGGTTCTACGAAGATAATATTAGCGAGACAAACAAAGCTGCGATTAAAGAGATTGAAACTATGTCAATAAATAATACTGTAACAGAAGAAAAAGTATCTCTTGATACTGGAATAGATATTGAATTACCTGGCAAAGTTTATGTAAAAATTCCTTTTAATAACAAAGATGCAGGTAAAAAACTAGGCTGCAGATGGGACCCAGAGAAAAAATCATGGTTTTATATGTCCAATCATGACAAAAATAAAATAGAAAGTATTAAAAAATTGGTGACGTAATTATTATATTATTAAGAGTTTGTATTTGAACATTACCTATTACCTTGTTCGAATATCATTTGGTTATTATTATTAAATAATTCTGTATATTCTTTTGGTATATTCTCGAATGATATTAGCATCATATTTAATCTAAACTTATCTTCGTATCCATTATCTTTAATATATTTTTCTCTTTCAATATCTTGCATATTTGACAACATTAATGCTTTTTCTTTTGTTATTCCCGCACCAATTTTTGAGATATTATCACTTTTATCTCCATAAATTGCCTTGAATAATAAATCGATTTTCGGGTTATTATACCCGCGTTTTACAAGCTCTTTGAATTGCATATTATAGACAAGCACTTGCTTATCTACCAATTGTAAAAAGTCATTGTCATTTGTAATAATAATAATATCAATATCATTAATTTTTAATAGTTCTAATTGATTTTTAATCATTTTTTGAGACAAATAAATAACATCATCGCCTTCTAATCTATCTTGTGAAATATGCTTAAAATCTAATGTTTTCATGTAATCATTGAAAATGCTAAATATTTTTTTATTAAAATTGTTTTTTTGAACCCTGGTTGCTTTGTAAGTATTATAAATATCATTTCTCCATATTTCTGTTCTCTGGCAATCCACGCAAAATACTATATTGTTTTTATTAGTATTCCATTTTTTACAAATCTTTTTAATATCGTTATTAATATGCTTATAAAACGCAGTAATAAATACATCATTGTTAATGATTTCGTCAACAGAAATATCTATATTTTGAAAAGAGAACCACCGATACGTTGCAAAATATCTATGAAATACATAATAACTACAATCAACAAGGATAATATTATTTTTATTTAAATAAATAGAATTCATTTATTATATTTAATATTATTTATTTATTTAAATAATAATAATCATTTTTTATTTAATTTACATTTTTGTTTGTTACAAAATTATTAGCTTCAATCATAATCGCGTTCAACTCGTCTGGTTTTTTCTTATATTCTTTCCATTCATACCTCGCGCAATCATAATTTTTTTTATTATCGGTTGATTCTTTTTTCATTTGGTGAATGCGATATGTTATAAACAGTGTATAATCAGTCGGCTTAATTGTTTTACTTGCTTTGTTTTTAGAATTTACAGCATCATTATCCGGTTCTCCGTTGCTAATTTCAGCATCATCTAACTTGTTCTTTCCATTAGAATTGGTGGCTGCAGAAGAATTTGTATTATCCGCTGTATTCTCTTGGTTTGCAGTCGTATCATTATTTACTGTTCGCAACATATCATTAATTACAGGTTTTTCATAAGTCAATTTATTAATATACTCTTTTTTTGTCCATACCTTTTTATTATTTCGGACTTCAACAATCCATAACTCTGTATCAAACCCTTCCATTATAGCATTAACTTCGTAACCTTCAGCAGATAAACCGAAATGTAATGGCGATTGCTCTTTACCAGTATAAAATGATGAAGGGTAGTTGATACAAGCTTTTTTACCAGACATAATACTTTCTATTTAGTTATATTTATATTGAAATATAATCAATTTTTATAAGTAAATAATAAATTTGCTCTTTTTTTTTAAAGTTTAAATGAAAATTGATAAGGTTTATGGATTAGTAAAATAACCCGTCATGACGACTTTTTACGACAACATAAATGATTATTTTGAAAAAAATAATAATATTAGGAACATTATTAATGAACAAATGATGTTTGAATTTCAATCACAACTTATTAAGGGATATATGGAAATATTAGAAGGTTCCGATGAATATTTTGAAGACAAGGTGTTAAGCGCATTTAATGAATATATTGACCGACGCGATTATGCTGACGAATATGATAATATATGCAATACTATAATATTCATTTATTACGATAGTATTATAAAATTAAATAAATATTACAGTGCCATATTTAAGAAAGAACGATTTTATTTAGAAAATCATCTATGAATATATTAAATAGCAATGAAAATTAATTTAATCTACATGATAATATATTTAACAATATTAGTATTTGTAATCCTCATATCATTTTATATAATTGAGATTATATCATGGATATCTCACTTCCCTATAATTGATAGTGTTGTTGGCGAATTTCGAGATTATACATTAGGAATGAAGCAACCTGTTATGATACTTCCCAATGTTGCTTATAGAGCTGTTAATCTATATCCTTTACATGTTGCATATTATGTATATCTTTTTTGGGTTACATTATTATTGATAATAATTGTTCTTTTGTGGTTAATTGGAACAATAATTCAGAAGATAATTTTTTTTAATCCATTTGCAGCCATACCTCCGTGGGCTGAATTAAATGAAATGGGATTTTTTGTATGGTTATTCGAAAGAACCGGAATCGAAAAACAAGAGGATATTCAAAACTTTGTTCTTAATATTTTTAAGTCTTTACTAACACCCGAAGAGTTCGAAGCAGCACAACAAAGATGTCAAGAAAACTTCGTGGACAATGTTGAACATATTGATTATGATTTATCGCGTGAATACAGAGAGGAAAGAATAGATGACAACTTTTATACTAATTCCTATATATCGATAAAACATAGAGACGAGGCAAACAAATATAGAAAAATGAAAATTGCGCGACCCGACGAAGATGATATTATTATTCCAGACATAGACATTGAAAGCACTATTAACACAAATATGAATTATATGTATATTTAGTTCATATACATATTTAGTTCATATATTAATAATATATTATATTAAGAATAAACATATTAATTAAAAACAATGAATGATATTCAATGCAAACTAATCAATATAATATCTCAACGAATAAATATATATAAATTAATATATTCTGTAATATATTTATGTATTATTATTATTATTGGAACCTTCATTTATTGGGATGCAGTATATAAGGGAGCAAAAAAACTTTCAAAATGTAAAAATATTTCTAAAATTATAGATGAAAATTATTATAACGAGACACCATATGTGTATACTATTATAATAGTCAATACAAAAAATATAAATAAACCTGAAGATTATATTATTAAAATAACTTATGACTTTCACAAAATGATTACAACTATTGATTATGGCAATACTACAAATGAAGAGAATATATTCATTTATAGAATTAATGATTATGCGTCTATTATGGATGATCTAAATGAATTAGAAAAAAGGAAGGAATCATTAGAAGCTAGATATAAACAAACTAAAACAAAAAGGGATCTAGATAATTATAAGAAGGTTAGTATTCAATATTCCTTATTGGCTACTAGCGCAGATGGTAAGAAAGCAATTGAACTTAATAAAAGAAAAGCATTTGATAGTAAGTTTAAATACAAATATTATAGTTTAGAAAAGATGGAAAGCGATATTATTGAAGATATTAACATTAAAATAAATAGCAATGATTACAAATATTATGCAGTTGACAATAATTATAATATTATACGTTCATATACGACAAATGAACTAATTAAGTTTACCAGAGAGTTTTCAAATAATGAACACTACCCTATTACTATAATTGATTATATTGTTTTTTCAAAAATACAGCAAAAAAACAATATAGATATATAAATAAGATATTGTATATTATTAAGATATTGTATATTAATGAATAATAATACTATTAATGATATTACTAAATTATTTAATACTATCGAGAGAACATCAAATGAATATATTGATGTTCTCTCGTCTATAACAGATGTGAAAATTTCTAATTATCAAATATTTATAAATATACTTTTTATATTTATAATAGGTATTATAATATATATATTATATCGCGATTATGTATATCGTATTGCAAGTAAAATGACGAGATGTTCAGATTTAAATGATATTATTGATTTTAATATAAATAAAAATGACAATTCATATATATATGTAATATATATAGTTAATATAAATAATATCAATAATATTTTTAAAGATTATGTTTTGAAGCTTGAGTTAAATTTTATTAAAGAAGAAACAAAATATTTGTTAGGAGATTTTAATATTATTTCTCCTTTATTATTCTCACCAACCGATAATATAAGCAAGTTTGGTAATGCATTCTCTGTTTTTGATTTGAAAGAAAAGAAAAAGAAGTATGTTGATTATTATAATGATGGTAAAACATATTATATTGATAAGAAAAAAATAGCAACTAAAAAGTTCAAATATTATATAACAACATCTAAAAATGCGAAATTGACAGACGAGGCTTCCATTAAACTAGCCAATTTTGTTAAAAAATATGGATATAATGATAATATTGATTTATACCCAATATATAATATATTATATGCAATTGAAAATAAAAAGAATATGGAATATTAATGATAGATTTATATTTAGATTACGTATAAAATACATCATTAAGTAATGATTTCAATTCTTCAAGCTTCTCTTTATTCTTTATTTTTGGATAACCAATATTGAACTCTATAAACATATTACCCTTGTTTGAAGTATTTAATATAGGCATACCTTTACCCTCCAATAAATAATTCTTACCATTTGAAATAACACCAAATATATTTGTATTAATATTTATATTTTCTTTGAAATAAGGAATTACAATATCTTTTCCAACAACCGAATCTACAAAGGATATATCAATTTTGTAATATAAATCGTTCGCCTTTCTAACAAAATGTTTATGCTCATCTATTTTGATATTTATTACAAGGTCACCGGGTTTAATATTAGGTATTCTTGGTTGCTCTCCTAATTCAGAAAATGCTGTTTTATAATTTTCATCTATGCCTTTCGGAATAATCATTGTCGCCTTTTTATCTTCATTAAAGAATCCTTTACCACTACATTGCTTACAATCTGCTTTTCCTTCAATCGTAATTCCGGACCCTTCGCATTTATCGCAAGGCAATTGAATTATTTGTTGCATTATACCAAGGCTTCTTATTTGCTGTATAATACCGCGACCATCGCATTTACCGCATTTTTTATTACATTTAAGACAGAATTTACGAATATTTATATTTAAATCTTTGTTAATACCTTCATATATATCGTCGAGACTAAATACAAATGTTTTCTCAATTGTTTGAGCTTTTTTGGGGCCTCTATTACCACCTCCGCCACCGGCGCCACCCATAAAAGAAAATATATCTTCATCAAAACCAGGACCACCGCCACCAAATGGGCCGCCACCAAATGGGCCGCCGCCAAATGGGCCGCCGCCAAATGGACCATTTCTACCTCTAAAAAATGCTTCAAAAATATCATGAGGATTTCTATTTACATCCTGTCCAGAACCATTATTATAATTTTGGTCTCCTGCTTCATCATAATTCCGGCGCTCATCCGCATTACTTAATACATTATATGCTGATGATATTTCTTTGAATTTTTCTTCAGCACCTGGATTTTTATTTTTATCAGGGTGATTTTCCATTGCAAGCTTCTTATATGCTCTTTTAATTTCATCTTGCGAAGCGTTTTTCTCAACTCCTAATATTTTGTATAATTTATAATTATCAGTTCCCATTATATATATATGATAAATATTAAATGTTTATATATATTACATTTGTTATTGTATATTGTATATTGTAAAATTTGTTCTATTATGCGTATATGTATATAAAAAATGATTCAATTACTTATTTTTGTAATAACAGCCAAATGTCTCAACAAATCGAAGATCGCAACAGCGAAGTCATTGATCATATCATTCAAACATCGTATCGCGAATTAGATAATATTATGGATGGTTGGTGCAAAAATCACGAAGAAAATTTTAGTGGAGGAAAAATGAGAGGAGATAGAGGCGAAGATATAGAATCATTTGTTAAGAATGTTATTACTATGTTTAAACAATTGTATGATGTAAATGTATATGCTGTAAAAGGGTCAAATGATAAAAAGGAATTATCGTTGATATACAACGACAAATCAATAACAAAGGACCACCAAGTTGATATTCATATATACAAAGATGATGTGTTTATTGCTGTAATAGAATGCAAAGCATATTTAGATAGTTGTTATTATGTCCGCGCATGCGATGACTTTAAATTATTTAAAAAGTTTGGTTATGATATTAAACAATATATATTTACATTAGAGAACTCAATTGATGAGAACACCAAAATATTTACTGATGTAATTACTGATAATGTTTGCGATGATATATTTTATATGTTAGATGGTAAAAGAGCTTCGGCAAAACCGGTATATGATAAAAAATATAAAAAACCAATCAGTAAGGAAAAACTTGCGTATTTTGTTAGGTCATTGCATCAATTACTAATATAATTGCGATGTAATATAATGTAATATCTTGTCATTTTAGTATATTTTGTTTTGCAATTTCATAGTATTTATTTTCTAATTCAATACCTATAAATCTTCTTTTTATATTTTTGCACGCAACTCCTGTTGACCCTACGCCCATGCAATTATCTAAAACTAAATCGTTTTCATTTGTATAAGTTTTAATTAACCATTCAAGCAAATCTGTTGGCTTTTGTGTGGGATGCAGAGGTCTTTCAACGCGATTAAACTTTAAAACAGTTGTCGGCAATCTCTTTCCATCACTTTGCACATAATTTTCTTTATGCGAGCCATAATTGCTTTGTTTATCTACGGCTGCTTGAGTATTCCATCGTGTATATGGAGTAGAATACCAATATTGAGGGTTATATGTTGGCTGTTTCTTGTAAAATACTGCAATATCTTCATTTGTTTTCATAGGTTTTCTTTTTGAATTTAAGAAATCCGAAAATTTATTTTTTTCCCAAACTAAACAATATCGAAACATATTTAAGTTTGTTGTAATCATTATAGATGTAAAGGGTTGTGACCCAAATAATACAATTGCCCCATTATCCTTTATTATTCTATTATATTCACTCCATAATTTATCAAAAGGGATTACAACATCCCATGCATTTTTTGTCATACCATAAGGTAGATCACATAATATCATATCAATTGATTTATCTTTAATATTTTTCATCTCAATTAAACAATCGCCATTAATAATGTTATAATTTGTATTCGGTATTTCTAATAAATTATCTTGTTTTTCTTCTTCATTTACTTCGTGAATTTCATTCACATCATTCACATCATGAATTTCATTTACTTCCTTGTCTTTGATTAAACTTATCAATTCGCTTTTATTTTTAGATTTACATTTAGTATATCCCAGTTCTTCACATTTTCTTAATAGTTCTTTTTTAGATAATTTTGCAAAATCCATATTCAATACTATTTACTATATTGACTATATTACTATAATCGATATAATTTAAATCAATTTTTTGTTATTATCTAATTAAAAAATAATATGTCTTGTTCTAAATGCTCTGTAATATTAAATATACAATGATTATATTAACCATATATATATATTTTCTTAATATATCTTTTGTAAATACCATGTATTGATTATGTGGTTTTTTATTTTTACTGCAATAGATTCTATTCTCATTTGCAAAATATTTATTATATGTTAATCTTTTACATATGCTCTTGTTAAATAACGAAGATTGGTTACATTTGCAATTATAAAAAATAATAAATAGAATAAAAACTTTGAAATAATTCTTTATTTTCATAATACTATTAAATTAGTTAGAGATTATTGTTATATCTAGAATGAATAGAATATTTAATTGCAAACATAACGCATCATAATATTCATAGTATACAACTCTTGATTAAGCAATTTGAATGCATAAGGCATCCTTACCTGCGCAATATCCGTATTATTTTTACAATATTTGCAACTGTATATATTTTTATCCGTATTTACATTTGCATGCATACCACATTTTTTGCAAATAAACACCCTATAATTATCTGACACATGAAGCATTCTCTCTGCAAGAAAGTTAGAAGTTCCATGCGCAATAAAGCAATCTCTTTCCATTTCTCCTAATCGCAACCCTCCAGACCTCGCGCGTCCTTCACTAGGCTGCCTTGTGAGCATTACAATAGGACCATTAGAACCACGCGAATTTCCTGTCCATACCGATTTACCACCCCGTCTTACCATAAATATTCCACTCGATACACTAATACAATATACGGGTCCATTGTAATTATAAACCTCTTCCTTGTGATGCTTCTCTTTGCTTACATTATTAATATTAACAAAGGGATTATTCTTCTTTTTAATTATGGTAATTTTCCAGATATTTTCTTTGTAAATACTTTTAATACCGCTCCAACCAGCATGTATACATAGCCTCATCATATCATCCGCTAAACTTTCATATTTAGTGCAAAACATATTGTCATATTTATAATTTCCGTTTATCATATTTGTTGCAATCATAGACTTCATAAGTATTTTGACTTGCTTGCTACTTAATTTCCATACCCATTCAGGCATACATAATGTATCTGCATAGATATTATTACAAAGATACGCAGTAATATATTGAATCACATTAATATTATGATTGCCAAACTGATATAGAAGCTTATTATCGCAATCGCTTGCAATCCATTTGCCGAAGAATAATAGCCATGCCTCCATATTAATTTCACTATTGCAAATAGGAATCATAAACTGATAATCGGGAACATCCCATATGCAATTCTTTTTATATCTTACGCATTTCCCAACAATATTATTTGCTTTTTCTAATACGAAATTATTATATTTATTATGCTTAATATACATTTTGTGTTCTTCAGTAACATTTAAATCAATTAGCGAATTGCTAATATTATACATTTTACCAGAATAATTTGGATATTTATGGACTTCCATTGGCTTTTCATATACAAGCTTATCATCTTGTAGAATTGCAACATTATCTTCCACTGT
>Ga0114968_10004253_pt1 | contig 10688 bp, 11 predicted proteins | sample M_130807_EF_Meta_FD_87020 | JGI IMG/M metagenome (GOLD analysis project Ga0114968, IMG submission 87020) | Freshwater microbial communities from Lake Montjoie, Canada to study carbon cycling - M_130807_EF_MetaG | ecosystem: Environmental > Aquatic > Freshwater > Lake | place: Lake Montjoie... | reverse complement strand
GGTAAGGGTGAAACGGTGAGGTAAGAGCTCACCAGCAGGCCGGGTGACCGGTCTGGCTCGGTAAACCCCATCGGGAGCAAGGCCAAGCAGGAAGAAGTTCGAGCCAGCCGTCGCCTCGGCACGGCTGACTTCGGCACGAAACGGCCCGTTTCGTCATTCCTTCCGGGTCGGCTGCTGGAGGCGCCGGGCAACCGGCGTCCTAGAGAAATGGTCGTCGCCCCACGGCCCTTCACGGGGCTCGTGGGGAACAGAACCCGGCTTACAGGTCCGCTCCAGTCCTTTTTTGTGAAATCCATCAGGCCCGAGTCGCCCGGGGGCTGTAAACGCCTGGTTATTTGGCGTTCTGGGGGAGGTTGGTCCCGGTCTTCAGCTCCCGCCGTCCCTCACCATCGACGAGCTTCATGAGTTTCGAGATGCAGAGGGCGTTGATGCTCACCCGCATCTCGTCCGCTTCGGCTTTGAGGGTTTCGTGGAGGGAACTGGGCATCCTCACGGTGATCACCCGCTGAACCTCTCGTTCGGCTGGGCGATCCCGCTGCCGCTCCCGGAGTTCGTCGAGCATTTCACGGATACGGGCGTATTGCGGACTGCACTCGAACCGGATCAGGGCCTCGGGAGTATTGAAGGTCCGCCGCACGATCCCCTCCACTCCCAACAACTCGCGAAAGAAGACCAGCCAGTCCGGGGTCATCGAGTGCAGGCGTTCTGCAACCTCAAGGACAGCGGCGGCGGCGTGATCGGTTTCAGAGTCGAGTGCGGTGGCTGGCATGGCGATGCTGTCCTTACTTCCGAGAGCGGTGCCGGCAGACCGGCCTGCGAGGGGGCATATGTCACGATCCGAGCCGGCGGGAACCTTCTCCGGCGGCGGGGATCGCAGCAGTTCGACGTCGAAGCTGCGAGCAACTGTTGCTAGCCGGTCAAGTGACAGCATTAAGTGCAAGCAATGCAACGACTTACGTCGACGCAGTAGGGCGCGACTTATTTGCGGGCAGCGATGCTCGTTTTGGTGGCACCGGGTCGGCTGCGCAATAAGTGGGCAGGCCCCGTGTTTCGCATTTCCCAAGTGTCCGGGTTGTGACGGCCCCGCAAAAATTCCTTCAGGGAAGGGATATTCCTCGGGCGAGGCGGCTTTCAGCTGCGTTTTTCCAGGTATTCGACCACCGCGTTCGACACGTCGAGCCCCGTGGCGGACTCCAGCCCTCGCCACCCTGGCACGGCGTTGACCTCGAGCACCACAACCCGGCCATCTGTCCCGGGCAACAGGTCGACGCCAGCGATCTCTGCCTCCACGGCCCGGGCAGCGTCCCGAGCGAGTTCGACCCAGGCCTGCGGAGGCTCGAAGGCCTCCGGCCGTCCACCGAGCGAAACGTTGGTCCGCCATTCGCCCGGTGCCGCGAACCTGCGGATGGAGTACGCGTCGTTCCCAACGATCAAAATCCTCACATCCCAGCCGTCGTGCGGAAGAAATTCCTGGAGATAGGCGACGGCGCCGGCAGGCTGGGCGGCAGCCGACGTGCGGAGGACCGCCGCGAGCGACTCCTGATCAGAGATTCTGATGATCCCACGCCCCCGCGAACCGAACAGCGGCTTGGCGACGCAGTCTCCCCCGAGCGACTGCCATGCCGCCTCGATCGCCGAGGGGTTCTGCGCAACGATCGTGCGGGGAACGGGCAGCCCGACGGCCGCCATCCTCGCCAGAGACAGATACTTGTCGATGGCGATCTCCAGCCCTTTCGGGCTGTTGAATACGGGTGTGCCGCGAGCTGCGAGTCGGCCGAGCAGGTCCATGCGGAAGACCACCTCCTCCAGGCCGCCGCCCGGCATGCCCCGCACGACGACAAGATCAGCCACGTCGAGAACGTCCGGCAGAAACCGCTCGACGGCGGTGCCGTCGGCAGTGGCACCTTCCGGAAAAGGTGCCGAAGCAACTTCTGCTGCCAGGTCGGTCCAACGGACCGCCGTGCCCTGATGACCACGGGCGGCGAGGGCGGCGAGCAGGCGACCGACATGCCAGCCCGTCGGTTCGCCGATCACTGCTACCCGCAGGCCGCCGGCAGGATGCTTCCGCGTCGGCATCACGCCCCCGGGCCGGTGGCCTGCGGTGTCGTGAACGAAGTGTTCACGATCTCGGGGGCCATGCCGCCGAAGCGGTGGCGGCGGCCAGTGTCGAGATTGACCAGGTCCACGAGTGCCGGCGCGAACAGCGCCGGATCGAGCGCATAGAAATCGCGGCCCGCCCGTTCGAAGAGCGTGCAGAACGACACGCCGTAGTCGGCCGACGCCTGGCTCACCATTCGGCGTCCGATCTCGACGAGACTGGCGTCGTCACCGGTCACCTCCAGCACGACATGACCGCCGTAGAGAATCGCGTCGTTGGTACGGCCAATCGCGACGAGATCGTCCTTCAGGGGCACAGGGGCAAGCGGCGCACGGCCGGAGCCCCTGCGGATCCGGCGGAGATCGAAGTGCAGGTCGTGGAGTTTATGGAGCGCCGTCTCCAGCGACCGGGCGATCACCTGCAGCGTGCCGGCGATGCTCGCCGTGCGGGCCACCAGCAGCACGAGTTTGTCAGCCGGCACTCCCGCGTCGGCTGCGAGCGAGAGACACACGTCGTGGGGCGGCAGCTTTGACGCTTCGAGCAGCCCGACGGCGGCATCCGGCCGCTCCCGCATGCCGATGTCATTGAAGAGATCCTCGCGACCGATCGCCGCCCGGATCGGTCCGCTGGCCATCGCGAAATAGTGCGGCGTGCTCACCTTCCAACCGGCGTACTGTGCAGCGAGGCAGGCTGCCAGTGGTGCATCGCTCTCGACAGCCACGATCGGCCACTCGCAGGCCGGCCACACCTGGGTAAATGCCTCCGGGGCATGGCCCGGTTGTTCTACGTGCACCTCGCCAAGCCCGGCCATGGCAGCCCGCGCGAGCAGCACGCCCGCCTCGACGCTTCCGGCTGTCTTCACGCCGCAGTCGACAACGCGAACACCGTCGACTGTCGTGTCGCACGCTACGCCGAGTGCGTCTGACCGGGAGATGATTTCCTCAGCGAGCCGCAGGGCCCCCGCATTCAGTTGCATAAAAAAGGTTGCCTGCCACCAAATATGGGTACTGTGGACATACCGACTCAGTCTATCCTGCCCAATGCTGGTGGCTGGCCCCTTTTTGTAAAACGGTTCGCCCGGCGGTACCTTCATTTTTTTGTGCCAGCGAGACCTTTCCCGTGCCAAGCCTGACCGTTGAAAACTACGTCAAAACGATCTACCAGATCGCCGCGGCCCAGTCGGGGCAGCCGGCCAGCACCGGCCAGATCGCCGCGGCACTCGACGTCTCCCCCGGCACCGTCACGAGCATGCTCAAGACACTCGACGCCGCGCGACTGGCGACCCACAAGCCGTACGAGGGGGTGTCGCTCTCGCGGGCCGGCCGACTGCTGGCACTGAGGATGATTCGGCGGCATCGGCTCATCGAACTATTCCTGCTCCGCACACTCGACATGAGCTGGGACGAGGTCCATGACGAAGCCGAGCACATGGAGCACGCCGTCAGTGACCTGCTGGTCGATCGGATCGACGCCTTCCTCGGCCATCCCGAGGTTGATCCGCACGGAGACCCGATTCCACGGGCCGACGGAGTCTCGCTCGAACCGCCTGTCGAACCGGCGACGCAGTCTCTCGCCGAATGCGTCACCGGCCAGCCGTTTCGCTTGAACCGTGTTCTCGATCAGTCATCGGAATTTCTCCGGTCCCTCACCGAGTCGGGGCTCGCCTTGGGTGTCACGGGTACGGTTGAGAAGAATCCAGACGGCGCCGGCCTGATGCGGATTCGATTACAGGACCGCGCGATGTCGCTGGCCCTCGAAGCGGCCGCCAAGTTGCTGGTCACTGAGGAGTGACTTCCCAAACCGCAGACTGTCCGAGGCACTCGTCCACCTCGATCGTCAGCCGGCCGGTGATCGGGCTGCCCGCAGCCGCCATGGCGTCGAGCAACTCGCGGCCGATCCAGCGTGCCAGCCATTCGGCGGTCGTGTTTTCAATCGGCAACAGCAGGCATTCGTCGGCTGGAAAGACCCAGCGGCGGTTCTGAAACCGCACGGTCACCTCGGCCGGACCGGCCACGCCGTCTCGAGTCGGGCCGGCGGCTGTTGACACGCTCAGCAGCGGGTTCTGCGTCGGAAGAAGCATGCGGTGATCGAGACGCAACACGATCTGCGTGAGCAGGTCGCGGAGTCGGATGAAGTCGATGACCATTCCATGCGGATCGGGCTGTCCCTCGACATCGGCGCCGACCAGCCAGTTGTGGCCGTGCACGGCCTCACACAGGTCGTCAGTGAGGGTGATGAAGTGACCGGCACAAAAAACGTGCACCGCCTTGCGAAGGCGGACCGTAAAGCGTTCGTTCATGTCATTCATGGTTTCTAACGGATGCTGTTGGATCACTCTGCTCACGGTTGTCCGAGCGTGGAATGTCGCCGAGTGGAGAAAAGGACCAGGCTGTCAGTGCGTCGGACAGCAGACTGCCCTCACGGATGAGAATATAGAGCGCCGCCGCAGTGAGGTCGGCCGTGGTCCCCGGATTCAGCCGCCGCGGCGACCGCAGAAAGCGATCAAACGCAGGGATCGTCTCTGGAGCAGCCCGGGCAAAGGCGGCATGGCGAGACACCTCGAGGGCGACGGGCAGACCATGCTTGCGGGCAATGAGCGAATCCGGTTCGCGTGCCAGTTGTGCCAGAAACGCGTCCACGATCGCGTCATGCAGTGTCAGGCCGCGGCAGACCGCCACACGCACGTCAGCCACGAGTCCGCCATGGAGCGATTCATACCCCTCGGTCCAGAGCCGCGCGATGGCATCGTGTGGGGCTGCCAGCCGCATCGCCGCCATCAGGTCGTCGGGAGGTGGTCCGGCGAGGTCGTGTTGTCCGCTGTGCCCCATGCCTCCGGGCTGAGCCAGCCTGATCGCCTGCCAGACATCGACGGCATCGGCAGGCGTGAGCCGTGCGAGAACGGCTGCGATGGCGGCCGGGTCGGCAGAGGCATCGGCCGCGGCAGCCATCGGGGCGATGGCCAGAACGATGCCGAGGTTGGCGTTGGAGCGGGTGACCGTTCGTGCCGCTGTCACCGCGTCAAGAATGGTACGGCCGAGGGGCACCTCCGTCGCTCGCTCCATCGCGGCCGCGACCGCCAGTCCGGCGGCCACAAGCTCCGCGTGGCTGAGGTCGGAAAATTCCGCGGACGGAGAGACGTTTCCGGGTTTGGCTGCCGAAGCCTCGAGGATGCTAGCCGCGGCTACAGACCAGCCGCGGCCGCGTGGCTGACACGAGCCGGGGAGTCGGGCAAGGGCCGCGATCAGCGGCTTGAACGTGGCATGAAGGTCGGGGCAGACCGCTGGAACGGGGTGAATGTGTGAATCCTGTGTGTGGAGTGAGCGGGGCTGCGGGGGATGGCGAGCCAACGCTACACTCATCCGCGATGCCAGCGGCTGAGTCAAGCAGCGATGGCTTCTCCCGATGTGAGCCGAGAAGCCGGGATCAAGAAATATCAACCTGCGGGAGTGCACGGTGACACGGGACAATACGTCGGATACGAAAATCGGTCCGGAGTGCTTCATCAACCGCGAACTGAGCTGGCTGGAGTTCAACCTGCGTGTGCTGGAAGAGGCGGAGAACCCCGAGAATCCGCTGATGGAGCGGCTGAAATTTCTGGCGATCTTCAGCTCGAACCTCGATGAATTCTTCATGGTCCGATTGGCCGGCGTCCGCGAGCAGGCTTTTGGCGAGAGTGCCCCTCAGGACCACGCGCCGGATGGACTCAGCGCGATCGAGCAGCTCAAGGCGGTGGCCAAGCGAACGCAGGACCTCGTCGCCAGGCAGTATCGCTGTCTCAAGGAGAGCATCGGCCCGGCGATGGCCGCCGAAGGCTTCGAACTGCTCCGCTACGACGCCTTGCAGGGGCCCCACCGCGAACACGTCGACCGGTTCTTCCGCGATCGGATTCTGCCAATCCTCACGCCCATGGCGGTCGATCCGGCCCATCCCTCGCCCCGCTATCACAATCGCGGCCTCTATCTCGGCGTCATGCTCGAACACGCGGAGGGCCTCGGGCCCAAGAGGCTGTTCGCCGTGGTCCAGGTTCCCCAGGTACTGCCGCGAATCGTCGTCGTGCCCTCGACATCTCCTGGTCGCACCAGTTTCGTGCTGCTTGAAGATGTTGTGGCGGCCCGGCTGCCGGAGCTGTTTGGTGGGTTCCAGGTGCGGTCGTGGACCTCCTTCCGCATCACGCGGGACAGCGACCTGGAACTGCTCGAGCAGGAATCGGACGACATGCTGCGGCTGATCGAGGACCGCCTCAAGGCACGGCAGCGCGGCCAGGCCGTGAGGATCGAGATCGCCTCGAAGGCAGACGAGTCTCTCGCCCACATGATCATCGACGCCGAAGACCTGCACGACGGCACCGGCGACGGCTATAGCGAGGTCTACCGCATCGACGGCCCGCTTGACCTGACCGCTCTGTGGGATCTTTACAAACTGCCCGGCTTCGAAAAACTTCACGACAAGCCGTTCACCCCAAGGATGTCACGCGGCCTGGAGCGGCGTCGTGGCGATATTTTCTCTGCAATCGCCGCCAACGACATCCTGCTCCACCATCCCTATGAATCGTTCGACCCCGTTGTGGAATTCGTCACCAGTGCCGCCAACGACCCACGCGTGCTGGCCATCAAGCAGACGCTCTACCGAACCAGTGGTGACTCGCCGATTTCACGAGCACTCATCGCGGCCGCGGAGTCGGGCAAGCAGGTGACGGCGCTGGTGGAACTGAAGGCCCGCTTCGATGAGGCCAACAACGTGAACTGGGCCCGGCAAATGGAGCGGGCTGGCGTGCATGTGGTGTTTGGCTTCCTCGACCTGAAGACCCACTGCAAGGTGTCGATGGTGGTGCGGAACGAGGGGCAGCGACTTCGCCGATACGTGCACCTTGGCACGGGCAACTACAACCCGACGACGGCTTCTACCTACACCGATCTCGGACTGTTCACTGCTGACGAGGCGATTGCAGAGGATGCGTCGGCGCTCTTCAACCTCCTCACGGGCTACTCGCAGGGCCACGCCTGGAGGAAACTGGTCGTGGCGCCCAACGATCTGCACAGGCGGACGCTGGAACTGATCGAGGAACAGACCCAGCGGGCGCTCGCGGGGCGGCCGTCGCGGATCTTTGCGAAGCTCAATTCGCTCGTCGATCACACCGTGATCGAGGCCCTCTATCGGGCCAGTCAGGCCGGTGTGCCGATCGACATCGTGGCCCGGGGCATCTGTTCCCTCCGCCCAGGAGTGCGCGGCCTGAGTGAGACGATCCGCGTCCGAAGCATCGTCGATCGTTTTTTGGAGCACAGCCGGGTGTACGTCTTTGGACCCGACGAAGACGCGCAGGTCTTCCTGTCGAGCGCCGACTGGATGCCCAGAAACTTCTTTCGGCGGGTTGAAGTGATGTTTCCGGTGCTGAAGCCTGAACTATCGAACCGAATCCTGAAGGAGATCGTTCCGGTCTATCTCGCCGATAACACGCGTGCCAGGCAGTTGGACTCGGATGGCGTCTTCACGCTGCTCCATCCCGCTCCGGGTGAAACGCCGGTGCGATGCCAGATCCAGATGCTTGAACAGACTCTGCCGGAGAGTGATTCGTTCGGAAACGTCGCATCCGCCTCGGCCGGTGGCGATTCCTCGGAAACGGCTCTCCCGCCCACTGCTGGTGGCGGCCGTGGCCGTGCGTCGACTGGCAGAACGCGAAAGTCGCGCGGCTCCTACGGGAAAGGCCTCTGAGACGGGTGGTGTGCCCGTTTCGTGGCGGTCGGAACTCGTCTAGAATGTCGGGTTCCGTTTCCGATCCAGGACAGTGCCCGGCAACGCAACTCCCAGAGCCCATTCGATGGCGGAAGACCACTACCAGACGCTCGGCGTGCCGAAATCGGCATCGTCGGAGGATATCCGTAAGGCCTATCGCGAACTGGCGCGGAAGTATCATCCCGATCTACATCCCGACGACGCTGCGGCCAAAGAGAAGTTCAAGCAGGTGCAGACCGCGTTCGACGTGCTCAATGATCCGAGCAAGCGCGAGATGTACGACCGCTATGGCAGCTCGTTTGAAGGCGTCGGAGCAGGAGGGCCAGGAGGTGGCTGGGCGGGCGGTGGTGGCGGTGGCGGCCCGTTTCCCGGCGGGGGAGGATTTCCTGGCGGCGGCGAGATCGATCTGGAGAGTCTCTTCGGCGGGGGTGGTGGCTTTGCCGACATGTTTCGCGGAGCAGGTGGCGGTGGTGGCGGCCGTTCAACTCGCGGCCGCAAGCGAGCCACGCAGGTGCCCGGCCAGGACGTCACGGCCCGGATCGAAGTGCCATTCAAACTGGCCATCGAAGGTGGCAAGACCGACGTGCGGCTCGATCGCGATGGCAAGACCGAGACCATCAGTGTCACCATCCCACAGGGGCTGCCCGATGGCGGCCGGATGCGGCTCCGCGGCCAGGGCTTGCCCGGGTCGGGCGGTGGGCCAGCCGGAGACCTGCTGCTGGAAGTGCGGGTGGAACCGCACCCGCTCTTTCGTCGCGACGGCGACACCCTCGACATCACGTTGCCGGTGTCTCTCGCAGAGGCGATCGAGGGGGCAAAGGTCGATGTGCCGACGCCGTGGGGAACGATCAGCCTTCGCATTCCGCCCGGCACGTCCGGAGGCCGCAAGCTTCGTGCCGGTGGCATGGGGGTACGACACGCCAACGGCGAAAAAGGGGACCTGATCGCCGTCGTGCAGATCATGCTGCCAGAGGCTGAGGACGCAGCGGTCCGCGAGCGTTTGCTGGAGGCCGCCAAGGCGGCCTCCGGTACCTCGTCGCCGCGTGCCCAGCTCCGCTGGTGATGGCGGAGCATGCCGGCAGGGCCGGCTTTCCACGCGTGGCCCGGCTCCTGTCCCCGGGGGACTTTGCGCGGGTGTTTGCCGTGCGGAGGAGTGCAGCGAGCGGTCCACTTGTGGTCTACGCCTGCCCGGCTGTGATCGGCACGCAGCTGCCGCGGCTGGGGCTGTCGGTCTCACGGCGAATCGGCAATGCGGTGGTCCGCAACCGTTGGAAGCGGCGGTTGCGAGAGGCGTTTCGTCATGTGCGGCTGCTGCTGCCGTCCGGCAACGACTTCGTCGTCGTGGTCCGGTCGGGCAGCACGCCCGCCGGAGCCACGGGTGCGCACCAGGTGGAGGAGATGATTGCTGCGCTCGCGGCCCGCGTGGTGAATCGACCAGGGTATGCTGCGGCGGCCACCGCCGTGAGTCCTGCCACAGGGACGCAACCCTCGGCGATTCAGCCGCCTCGACGTCGGAGATGAGCCATGCTGCGGGTGTGGGAGGCGTGTCGCAGCGTGGGGCGGGCCTGCGACCGGGCGGCATCGATCGGGCTCGTCGGGCTCGTCGTCCTCTATAAGCTCACGCTCAGCCCACTCCTCGGGCGGCACTGCCGGTTTCAGCCGACCTGCAGCAGCTACTTCAGGCAGGCTGTGGAAAAACATGGTGCAATCCGCGGCAGTCTCCTTGGCCTCGCCCGCATCTGCCGCTGCCATCCATGGCACCCCGGCGGCTACGACCCGCCGTGAGCGTGTGGCTGTTGACTACGGTGTTGCGCCGCCGGGCGGCATGAGACGCACGACACGTCGGGCATCCTCCTCGTCTCCTCCACCTTCACCGATCCCGCTCCTCGTGGAATCAGTGGAAAGAGTGCCGGGCAGGATGACCGGCTATCACCCGACGGATCACCTGCTCGTTGGCCGGGGGAAATGAGAGCCCCACAAGACCTGCGATGGCCACCCACGTAAACGGTGGCCGTGGCAGAGCGGTAGGATCGAGCGGAGCTGCGTCGAAGAAGAGAATTTCGATCGGGCCGGAGCGAGCCGAGCCCATCACGGTATCGAGGATCGCACCGACCCGTATGGCGATCCCGGCCTCCTCGAGCGTTTCGCGGGCAGCCGCTGCCGCGGGCGACTCACCCGGTTCGACCTTGCCGCCTGGAAACTCGTGGAGACCTGCTGCGTTTTCAGCGCGAGAATCCCGCTGACCGACGAGCACGCGGCCCTCATCGATCACGACGGCCACGGCGATCTGGAGTGGCGCCATGTCCATTGGTGGCCGAATCCTGTCGCCGCACGCGGTCTCATTCAGGCTTCTGCACCAGTTCCAGCAGCCGGCCCGGCGAACCCATGATGTTGTAGCCTGCGTCGACGTGAAGGATCTCGCCGGTGATGCCGAACGAGTCCTTCGAGAGCAGCCAGGCGCCGGCCTTGCCCACCTCGTCCTGCGAAATGTTGCGGCCCATCGGCGCCATCCGTTCGTAGAGGCCGAGCATCTCATCGACACCCGCACCGCGGCCAGCCAACGTGCGGACCGGGCCGGCGCTCACCGCGTTGACGCGAACGCCGGCGGGCCCGAGATCGTAGGCCATGTACTTCACGCAGGCGTCGAGCGTCGCCTTGCAGACTCCCATGATGTTGTAGCCAGGCACGACCTTCTCGCCGCCGAAGTAGGTGAGCGTGAGGATCGAGGCGTCCTTGGAGAGGATCTTGCGGCAGAGGCGACCGACGGCCAGCAGGCTGTAAGCGCTCGTCTCCATGGCGATCCGGAAGCCCTCGCGACTGCAGTCGGTGGTCTCCCCCTTGAGGTCGTCGAGCGGGGCAT
>Ga0114968_10004251_pt1 | contig 10690 bp, 13 predicted proteins | sample M_130807_EF_Meta_FD_87020 | JGI IMG/M metagenome (GOLD analysis project Ga0114968, IMG submission 87020) | Freshwater microbial communities from Lake Montjoie, Canada to study carbon cycling - M_130807_EF_MetaG | ecosystem: Environmental > Aquatic > Freshwater > Lake | place: Lake Montjoie... | reverse complement strand
GTAGCGTGTGTCATCATATGGGTAGATAAAAGTTCGTATGTTTTAAGAACGTTCTTTGTGTCTTCTCCCCAAATTCCAGCAGCAACTCTCATATACATGTGTTGAGGACTTTCAGCTGGCTGTCCTTTCATCTTTAAAAGATAACTTTTCTCTAATGTTTTAAATCCAAAATATTCAAAATTAAAATCCCTTTCATGTATAATACCACCATCAAACTTCTGTTTGTTTTTCATAACAGAGCTATATGTTTCTTCGTTGATTAAACCTGCAGGTTGATTAGTTTCTGGATCTATGTAAGAATATAGATCTTGAATTGTTTCCGAGAATTTTTTCTTAGTTGATTTGTGTAATTTAGATACCGCAATTCTAGATGCCAATACCGAATAGTCCGGATGTTTTGGTATTAAAGAAGCTGCTGTTTCTGCTGCAAGATTATCTAGTTCATCTGTTGTAATACCGTCATAAATTCCTGCAATTACTTTTTGTGCGATTTCAATCGGATCAATATAATCCCCATTTAGACCATAAGTCATTTTTCTTACTCTGTTTGATATCTTCTCGAATCTCACGGGCTCTTTCGAACCATCCCTTTTTATTACCTGCATTTTTTAGTTTAATTATTTTTATTTAGAAGTCTGTGTCGAAGTCGAACGAATCTTCTGATTTGTTCATTACCCCTGATTTTTGATACTCGCCAACTCTTTTTTCAAAGAAGTTAGTTTTCCCCTGTAGTGAAATGTTTGCCATGAAATCGAAAGGATTTTCTACATTGTATACTCTAGAACATCCTAAATCCATAAGCAATCTATCAGCTACAAACTCAAGATATTGTTTCATCAAATCCGAATTCATTCCTATTAATCTAACTGGAAGTGATTCGGTAATGAACTCTTTTTCAATTTCTAGAGCGCTCATAATAATTTCTTTGATTCTCTCCTCCGAAACTTTATTTGATAAATGATTGTTATGCAGCATAACAGCAAAATCCGTGTGCATTCCTTCGTCTCTCGAGATTAGCTCATTAGAGAAAGATAGACCTGGCATAAGCCCTCTTTTCTTTAACCAGAAAATAGAACAGAAAGATCCACTAAAGAAAATACCTTCCACTGCGGCAAACGCCACGACTCTTTCTTGAAAGTGCGGGGAGTCTATCCATTTAAGTGCCCACTCAGCTTTTTTCTTAACAGCAGGAATAGTATCGATTGCATGGAGAAGAGTGCTTTTTTCTTCCGGATCTTGAATATATGTGTCAATTAAAAGAGAATAAGTCTCTGAGTGTATATTCTCCATCATTATTTGGAAACTATAAAAGAACTTTGCCTCAGTGTATTGAACTTCAGACAAAAAGTTCTCAGCCAGATTTTCATTTACTATACCATCGGAAGCTGCAAAGAAAGCTAAAACGTTCTTGATGAAATATCTCTCGTCGTCGCTTAATCTGTTTCTCCAATCGTTTAAATCCTGAGCTAGGTCAATTTCCTCCGCTGTCCATATGCAAGCTTGTTGTTGTTTATACATCTGCCAGATGTCGTGGTGCTCTATTGGAAATAAAACAAACCTATCTGGGTTTTCTTGCAGAATAGGCTCAGGTATAGAATAAAAATCTTTCATGTTTTTAATTAGTTTTTTTAATAATTGTTTTCTTGTCTTCTGATATTTTCTTTATTCTTACTTAAATAATAATTATAAAGCTCATCTGCGGTCATACCAACAGAGACCATCATATTAAATAAGAAATGCTGAATATCAACCAGCTCCATTTTAAGTTCTTTAACATCTTCTGGAGACAGGTCAGATACCTTCATGGAATAAGCTTTCTTGTGATTACTTTTCCATGGCTTCCAAACTGCGTTACCAATCGATGTTTCTCCATTATTAGAAACACCGCCTAGAGCGTCATATGCTTCCGATATTTCATCATCTATTGCTCTGGTGTTCCAGAGCCAAAAGTCTTTAATCTCTCCTAAAGAAAGATTTGCGAAATCGTAACCATAGACTTTCTCCTGGGTGTTTTTTTGGAGTGTCATTAATGTGCCCAAGTGATGCGTGGACTTTACGTAGTCGTCCTCAACGGGAAGATCTTTGCATTGATTGTCTGTATTTGCCATATTTGTGATTTTTGACTAGGTTTTTTTGTCTATGCCTCCACCACCGGGTTTTTTATATATCGATCTGTTTCCGGGGACAGGGGCTTGACGTGATTTATTTTTATATTTTGCCTATCTTTTTTTTCAGCTGATCGATTTCATATTCTAACTCTAACATTCGGTCCTTAGTTTTACGACGTTTACCGTACAAATCCTTAATAATTATTTTAAGTATAGGATCTTCTTCATCGGAAGCAAAGCATGCCCCGGAGGCAGTTCTAATCCAATCGTCTTTGGGATTTACTGGATTTTTACCTCTATATGCTTCAGGCGAAATGTTCCACTGAACCATTGTATTTGGGTATAGCGATGCAAAGTCATAGCAGGCTACCCATTCATGTAATCCTTTTATAGGTTCTTTAACATATCCACCCGCAAACTTGACGTGTACCTCCTCTCTTTTTTCCACGACAAATAGCTGTTTACGGTCTAAAAACTTTCTAAGCATTAATACTTCCGTCGACCAAACAGGGGAAAGGCATCGATTTATCTCCACTCCGCTAATCATAGCGATTTTAAAGAAAGTCTGCATGGTCTTTAACTTCTGATCAATATAATGTACTAAAGCACAGTCAACTACGTTATAGTAAATAAAGTCCTCGAAGTTTGACTGGTAAAGGTCTCGGAGGGTTCCGTTATATTCAATCTTTTTAAGTCCTATTGCTTTGTCTGCTACGTAGTCCAATCTATTGCTTTCTTTAATCTTGATAACTCGGTCCCACTTCTTGTAGATTTCTAAGTAGTCAAACATTAATAGATGAACCGGAAGCTGTTGCTTCCCTATAAGGTATCCCCCAGGTGAAATAATTTTTGGATCAATCCCAAGTTTCTTCGCTCTGTTAATAAGATAAGGCCAGTCATATCCTAGCCAGTTCCATCCTGTCATAACCGGCATTTTAGGTCCAAGTTCTTTAAAGAATGTATACATCATATCATATTCGGTCTCGAACTGTTTATATTTAAAGGACCATTCATCTCCAAACTTCTTGAAATATTCGTTGGTTTTCTTATAGATATTAGCTTGTTGTTCTGGTGTCAATGGATCTAGCCCTAAAACTATCAATTTACATTTGTCTGTTGCAATACCTATTGATAGAACACGATTTTTAGCATTCTCTGTGTCTAGTGCTGCTGCCATATCTTCGGTTATCTCAACCTCAATATCGACAAAGTATTTCTTAGGGTTTTGATATACCCAAAGCGGGGCTGTTAATTCAGGATCTGCTTCGATTAGAATCTGAGCCATCCTATATTTGTCGTATTTTTGAGTTTTTAGTTTCTTTACCGAATCACCTGTCCAGGTTTTCCATTCTTTATCCTTAGAAGAATTACTGGGGCTGCACTTTTCCCAAACGAATCTTTCTGATTCCGGAATGGGTACATCTAGGAAAGCTAGGTCGCCTTCTTCTGTGAAATGTGATACTTTAAGATATTCCCCTCTGTTCTCAATGTCTACGATCATTTTTTTTATTTACGTATGTTTTATACCAATACCATCTTTTTATTTCGATCTTTACTTAAGTTTCATGAAGATATATAAAAATATGAAGAATTTAAAAAACATTTCCCAATTTATTAATGAGTGGCTTGATTCACCGGGTAGTATCGACGTTCCTGGTCAGAATTCGGAAATTAGAGTCAATTCTAGAAATTACAAAACACAGAATCAGCAGCTTCCCGAAGTTGTTGATGCTATGTTCGAGGCAGCATATTTTCACGATTTTCTAGACGAAGAGGGTAAATCGGAAAAATTCAATAAATTTTTAGGCGAGGGTAAAAAATCAGGTGCTCAGGTAACAAGCTATATAAAAGACTCTTTTAAAGACAAGGCATCTAAAAAGAGGGATTAATTTTTTTATATCCGCATTAAAACATTAGATTTGTAAGAAAAAACAATATGTACTCAAAAATATATGACTTTTGTAAGGTCAAAAATTTAGGAAATTGCTACAGAAACGGTGAAACCCCAACGCCAAGGGTAAACTTCATATTAGATCTTTGCGATCAAATGGGGCTTAAATACGAGTTGGATATTTTCGCAGACAACAGATCTAGTGCTGGTGATGATATGACAATGAGGGATTTCCGCTACATACTAGATACCCTGTCACCCGATAAAAGAAAGGATGCACTGGATCTATATAAAGAATTCACCCAAAAGGTAAAAGATCTTGACACCGACTTTGAAAATTCGGGTCTAGAGGATGATGATTCTGCTATCGATTTCCACGAGGAAAAATATTACCAGCTGGAAGATGAATACTCTGAAAAATTAAAAGGAATTGCAGGAGAGATAAAAAAAGGTGTTAATAACTACTTCAATATAGTTCTTCCTGGAACATCAGATAAATTTGTTGTAGCACATCACGATATAGTAAATAAAGATTCTGATAATGCCAATGACAATTCTTGCTCAGTTATAAACGCTTTAATGATCAAGAAACTAAGACCTGAGGTAAACGTGGTTATATTAGACGGAGAGGAATTCGGAGGTATAGGATCTAATCAATTAGCAGAAAGAATTAAAGCAGGTGATTTCAAATGTAAATGGGTGCTTAACCTAGAGCTAACTGGTAAGGGCGGAAAAAGCTTCTTCGTTGGAGCTATGGGAACACCTTTAACAGATTGGATCGCAAATAGATTTGAATGCCCAATCGTAAATGTGCCATTCAATGATTCAGTGATATTTAAGAAATATGGAATAAATAGCACTGTGATTAATCCTCTTCCTGTAACAGATGAAAAAAGCCCGGTTATAAATAAGGATGGTGAATATTTAAACTTTAAAATGCTATTCAACTGTCACAAAATGACAGACTCAGTAGACAGCATTGATCCAAAAGATATGGAAGAATTCGTTAATGAAGTTTGTCTAAAAATAATAGACGAAGCTTGAGACGTATAAAACTATTTGAAGAATTTATTGAGTATGTTATGCCGGTAAAAAAGCGTAACATGAAAAGCATAGTCATTATACCTAATTGGAAGGTCTATTAATAGACAGAAAACCCTTGTTCAATTTCAAACTTATCCACATCTCTACCGACTATGAATTTTCCAACTAAATTATTATCCCTTTCTATTCTCATTCCAGCTAGTTCCAATTCTTCACCTATATTTATTAATGGTGAAAGCTTAACATAGTTTGCAGGTCCTCTTCGTTCATACATAGCTACTTTAAGACTTGCTTGTAAAATTGCGGCTATTAATTTTCTTTTTTCAATTTCCATTTAATACTATTTTACTTATCTTATTGATTTTGTAGTATTTTGTTTCACTTTGAAACTTAAAGGTAAATTCTGTATAAAATTTCTTCTTATTTTATTTTTATAGAATCTAAATAAATTATTAATTTCTTATCTGTCGGTTCAACCGACAGATTTTTTTTAACAAAGATTTCCCAAGAGTCCCTTCCATATTTACCTATTCCTGGAAGCTCTATAGCATCATTAAATCCATCAACCCATTTCTGACTTAACTTTATTATCCGGGATGCTTTTACATTCTGAAATCCGGTTGTTTTTATGACCGCTGCCAGCCTTTCTGGATCACACCCAATAGTAGATATGGGCGTCGGGATAAGTTCAAATACGGAGCTTAAAATAGGTCTTACTTGCTTATTATTTGTTTGATTTAATAGAATACAACAAACCATCATTTTCCATGGCTCTTTCAGATAATCCTCCTGTATTAGTATCTCTCTTTCCTCCATTATATTTGTATTCCGGGTACCCAGTGGGTCATTCTACCATCATCGGTAATCTCATGAACTACTATGTTACCTAAAGGATCCTTATCCTTACGGTAAACATGAAAGGAGAAAACAAAATCCCCGTGGTTGTTGTCCATGTCAGTGTACGTGGCTAGAGTTGCTCCCCCTTGTTCATACGACGTTTTAATTATGGTCTTTATCCATTCGCATAGCTTCTCCATTCTATCCATCGTAATGTCGCATATTTTTAAATGTGGAGAAATGCCAGCTCTGTAAAGTGCCTCCGATTTTATATAGTTGCCTACGCCTGAGATGACCTTCTGATCCATGATAGCTTTGCAAATGTTTTTGTTTGGTGATTTGGTTAATCTAGCATAAAATTCAGCAAAAGGAACTTCATTATTTAACATATCTGGTCCTGATGAGTTTAGCTTCTTCCTAATCTCCTCGTGATCAGAATAGAAAGAAATGTTACCAAATCTCCTTACATCCTCAAAGAAAACTTCGGAAGAGTCTGAAAATCTAAGTACAAAATGCGAATGCTTCCCTCTAAGGTCTCTCCATCCCCCACTCATGCCCAACGTGTTCCACATAAACAGATCTCCAATTTTAGCATAGATAAATTTACCTTTAACTCTGACCCAGTCAACCTGGAGTGGACCTGCTGATAACGCTTCCCTGATAAGTGAAATCCCGGTGGGTTCTTTCTTTAACCATTTTCCTCCGAGTATTTCAGCCTCTGTTAGTTCTTTATAAACTATTCTTTTGGCTAATCCCTCAGCCATTCTTCTTACTTCCGGTCCTTCTGGCATTTCTTTTCTTTTTGCAAATATAATCAATAGACCCGGTATAAAAAAATAAAGCCGAGCTAATTTAGCCCGGCTTTACCTTATAATTTATTTATATTATTGCTTGATTTCTTCGTACTCTACATCTTGTAAATCTTCCGCACTATCAGAAGTTTGTTCGGAAGGGGATTCAGTTGCTTGAGCTTGCTGATCTGCTGCATATACAGCAGAAGCTATTACATTCATCTTATCAGAAAGAATCTTCATTGTGGATTCGATAGCATCTAAATCGTCACCGTCCATGATTTTTCTTAATTCTTCTATTTTATCAGAGATCTCTTGTTTATCTGAATCACTTACCTTGTCGCCAAAGTCGCTAATCGCTTTTTCCATCTGAAAACACATAGAAGAAGCTTCATTAGAAAGCTGAGATTTTCTTAATCTCTCCTTATCTGCATCTGCATTTGCTTCAGCATCATTTTTCATCTTTTCAATTTCTTCATCAGTTAGCTTAGATCCTGATTCGATTCTAATATTTTGCACTTTACCTGTTCCCTGATCCTTAGCAGAAACCTTAATAATACCGTTGGCATCAATATCAAATGTAACTTCAATCTTTGGAATACCCCTCATTGAAGGCGGGATATCAGTTAACTGAAATCTGCCAAGAGATCTGTTATCTGTAGCCATTGCTCTTTCCCCTTGTAATACGTGTATCTCCACTGCTGGTTGGTTATCAACAGCTGTAGAAAATACCTCGCTCTTTGTTACTGGTATAGTTGTGTTGGATTCGATCAATTTAGTAAATACACCACCTACTGTTTCTATTCCTAGAGAAAGAGGGGTAATGTCTAACAAAAGAACGTCTTTAATATCTCCAGCTAATACTCCTCCTTGGATAGCAGCTCCAATAGCTACCACCTCATCAGGATTAACGCCCTTGGAAGGTTTCCTACCGAAAAGTTTTTCAACTTCTTCCTGTACCTTAGGTATCCTTGTAGATCCGCCTACTAAAATAACCTCATCAACCTGAGCAGCTGTTAAACCTGCATCTTTCAATGCTTTCTTACAAGGTTCTAATGTTCTTTTAATTAGATCCCCGCACATAGACTCGAATTGAGCTTTAGATAATTTCTTTACGAAATGTTTAGGCCCATTTGAATCTGCACTTAAATAAGGAAGGTTAATCTCTGTCTCATTAGAAGCAGAAAGTTCAACTTTTGCTTTCTCCGCACCTTCTCTAATTCTTTGATAAGCCGTAGGGTCTTTAGAAGCATCCACACCGGTTTCATCTTTAAATGCAGCAACTACCCAATCGATAATCATTTCATCAAAGTTGTCACCACCTAAGTGGGTGTCACCGTTGGTGGAAAGAACCTCAAATACTCCAGATCCTATTTCTAGGATTGAAACGTCAAATGTACCGCCACCTAAGTCATACACTGCAACCTTAAGATCTTTGTCACCTTTATCCAGGCCATAAGCTAAAGCTGCTGCTGTTGGTTCGTTAATAATACGGAGTACTTCTAATCCTGCAATTTCACCAGCCTCTTTAGTTGCTTGTCTTTGACTATCGTTGAAATAAGCAGGAACTGTAATTACCGCTTGGGTAACAGCTTCTCCTAAATACTCCTCTGCAGTTCTTTTTAGATTCTGTAAAATTATTGCCGAAATTTCTTGGGGTACGTATGTTTTTCCGTTTGCTTCTACTACTACCTTATCACCCTTTTCTTTTTTTACTTTATAAGACATTTTACCTGCCTCATTTTTAATCTCCGAATACTTAGATCCAATAAACCTTTTTACTGAATAGATAGTATTCTCTGGGTTAGTAACCGCTTGTCTCTTTGCAGAGTCTCCGATTCTAATGTCACCATCTTTAAAAGAAACCACACTAGGTGTAGTTCTTTTTCCCTCCTGGTTAACAATAACTGAGGGTGTGCTTCCTTCAATTAGGGAAACACATGAATTTGTTGTTCCTAGGTCAATACCAATTACTTTTGCCATTTGTTTTAAATTTATTATTTTTAGTTGATTTCTGAGAAAAGATTCCGTTATAGAATCATATTTCCTGTAATAAATTAATCAAAATTAGATCCGAAAGAAATTTTTAGTCATATTGTCATTTCATTCCCAAATAAAGTGACTTTTTGTCTACCGAAGCCCACAAAAAAACCCGATCTACCGACCGGGTTTGTCATATCAATGAAATATTATTTCTTCTTTCTTCTCTTTACGAATTCAAGATAATTATCAACAGTCTTTGCTTTCTTTTTCTTAGCTGCTCCTGTTCCTGCAGTAAGACTTGTGAATTTGTCACCGGACCCATTATTAGTTGAATCATAAAATCCGCTATTAGTTGCACCTGCTGAGCTAGGTGGAGATGGATTACCCATTCCCGATACGTTGCCCAATGTAGCTAATCCCGGAGCTGGAGCTGCTGCTCCCATATCCTCATTCATTTTATCTTCGTCCATGCCTTTAGCTTTAAGATATTCTTTTAGCTGCCAGCTTTCTACACAGTAATCATTCTCATTTAGCCATTCGGTAACGGCTTTAACGTATTGTTCTGAAGATTCGCAATCACAAATAATGTCATCTAATTCTTCTTCCTCATCCATCATGCAGATTAAGGTTTTTCCATTTGGTAATTGTCCTGTTGGGTGAAACATATTATTAGTCTAAGGTTTGTTTTATATTGGTTTTAAAAATACGAACTATATTGCCGTCCGGATTCTTAGTGATATATCCTATTATATCATTGTATATATCATATATGGGAGACTGTATTAGTAGTTTTCTGTTTAGATTGTCCAATACCCATTTGTTTAGGATCTTGCTTTCCTCTTTTGACATATCTCTTTTAACAGACTCAAATTCAAAACTGCTTCCTTTACAATTACACATTATCTATAATTTCCTTTTTCTTGTTTACGTTTAATATATTGCCAAAGGTATCTTAATCCCTTTGCATACTCAGAAGGTCTGCTAAAAGGCTTGCCAAAGTCTTTTATATCGTTTCCGTTACCCTCCATTCTTTCGCCGGGATTATCCTCATTCTTTAGTGGATTATATCTTCGAACCTTTCCTGTTGGGTGGATAGTGTAGAATACTTTATCGTGGCCCTTCTCGTTTTTATTGTTGGTTACCCTAATAAATTTTAGAGTGTTGTTGATTTCCTGCTGATGTGATGTATCCTCTTTGAAACCAAGTTCTATTAGTCTCTTATAGTCAACTGTCTTTCTAACAAGATCCAGGTTAAGTGATCTTCTAGAATCTGATTTGTATTCCTCATCCGGACTGTATTTTTCATATTCTAATAGGTACTTCATACTCTATATATATTTACTTTAACTCCTCAAGATTCATCCGGCTTCCCTGACCCCAGTAATCTGCACCCCCGTAATAGGTGCAAATCTCTTCATTTTGTTCTATGTCTCTAATTGCATAGAAGAAAAAAGTCTCCCTTGGTTCTGAACTTTTCCATGCTGCATTGGGAGAATTTGAATGATTATAAAGGGCTCCGTAACCAGTTGGTATAACCTGTGTAACCGGAGACACGCTAGGCCACATAAATCGATAGTGTTCTAGTACATGCCAACATGATGCATTTACGTGTAGATCCAGTCCTATAACTGTGCATTCTTCTATGATCTCACCCTTTCCTATTCTGGATTTAGCAAAAACACCATATCCGTGGATTGGACTAGGTGAAACGTAAACTTTTTCTGGTAAATAAATTTGTACTGCCATTTGATCTGTTTTTTAAGTATAGGTTATACACACAAAAAGAAAAACTGTTCCGGCTTAATACCTATTTAGAATCTAGCCAATCCCTATAATCTTTTAAATTCTCCAGATTTTTCTTCCCTTTTTTCTTTTGCTTAGAATCGGGATCAAGAAAAGGTACTATTTTACCCGGGCCTTTTGGCTGGAACGTCGGAATACTGTCAGATCCAACAGGTTCCAAACTAACTGGCATATCACCAATGACTTCCTCATCCACATGGTGTGGCAAGTTCTTATGTTTCGTAGAAGCATAT
>Ga0114968_10004250_pt1 | contig 10691 bp, 3 predicted proteins | sample M_130807_EF_Meta_FD_87020 | JGI IMG/M metagenome (GOLD analysis project Ga0114968, IMG submission 87020) | Freshwater microbial communities from Lake Montjoie, Canada to study carbon cycling - M_130807_EF_MetaG | ecosystem: Environmental > Aquatic > Freshwater > Lake | place: Lake Montjoie... | reverse complement strand
TCGTTAATAATGTTTGTTATATTGTGATCCATAATATTTTTATATATTTAATAATTTTATATATAAGTTTATATTTTTATTGTAATTATTATTCAAGATTACAAATTACTTGTAAAGAAAACTGAAACGTAAAAATATAAAAATATAAAAAAAATAAATTTGATTATAAATTACAAATTATAAAATAAACTACTCTAACAATTTTAAACATACATACCTCTAATTGCCATATTATCATCTCGTTCTTTTTTAATTAATTTATCCACTACATCTTTTGTTATAGTAAAAGGAAATTCTACTTTAATAGACATATCTTCTTCAAATAAATTAGATCCTGGTTTCATCAATCTATAAAGATTTAATTTTGTATGAATAATTTCTAAACATCTTTTTAATGAACGTACACCATCTTCTTTATTGCAATGATTTTCAATAATATAATGAATGCATTCTTCTGGTAATATAATTTCATCATTATTAAATTTAACTTGTTCTTGAATTTTTGGTAATAGGTATTGATAAGATATAACAGTTTTTTGTTTTTTATCATATCCTTTTGTTTGAATACGATACATACGATCACGCAGAATAGGATTTACTTTTGATTCGTCATTATAACTGAATATAAATAAACATTTACTTAAATCAAAATCAATATCCGCAAAATATTTATCATGAAATTGACTATTTTGAGATGTATCTGTTAAATGTGTTAATATACCAGCAATTTCTTCACCCTTTGGTGTATCACTAATTTTATCTAGTTCATCAAAATATATTACTGGATTCATGCATTTACTATCAATAATAATTTGAACGATTTTACCCCAAACACTACCTTCATAAGTATATGAATGACCTTCTAGAAAAGAACTATCCGTTGCACCTCCTAATGCAATAAATGCGAATGGTCTATTTAAGATTTTACTAATACCTTCTTTAACAATAGAAGTTTTACCAGTACCCATTGGTCCCATAATTGCAATAGCTGAACCCATAGCATCTGGATTAGTAATTAATTGACCTAACATCTGCATAATTTGCATTTTAGCATCATTTAATCCATAAACGGCATTGTTAAGTGTTTTTTGTGCATTTTCCATAAATTCATGGCATTTTTCGACACCATCTGAAATATGGATTGGAAGAGTGCGATAATTTCCAAATGGTATAGACATAAATGTATCAATCCAACTTTTTAATTTAGCATATTCTCCACTACCAGGTTCTGCGTAACGAAGAGCATTTACTTTTTTCATAGCAACAGCTTTAAAATTTATTGGAATAGTAGATTCTAAAATGGAAATTCTGTAGGGTTTTTCAATACGTGTAATTTTGTTTATTTCGCGTAATTCTTTAATTAATTTTTTTTGTTCTGGTATTTTCATTTCTCCAAAAACAGATTTATCATTCATTGTATTTTTATTATGAATGATATGATTGAAAATACGTGAGTTTTTTTCAGATTGACGTTTTTTTCTTTTTTCTTCCATTTTTTTTTCATATTTTAATTTTTTTTCACATGCTTTTAAACATGTTTTTGCAATATCAGAGTTTGAATTTTTACAAATTTCTTGAAGTTTTTGTAACAATTCTTCATCTGTTGTATTTTCATTTTCTTTCATTAAATTTTCGACAAAATTGTCTTTTTCTTTTTCGTCGTTAGATTTTTCTTTAGATTTTTCTTTTGTATCTACTTTTGATTTTTCATTATTTTTATCTTTAGTTTTTTTTTTAGATTTAGCATCTTTCGTATCTACTTTTGATTTTTTATTCTTCGATTTTTTATTATGTTTTTTCTTTAACAATTCTTCGTCTTGATCTTCTTGATCTTCTTGTTCATTTTCTTCTGATTCTGATTCAGATTCACTACATTCAGAAACTTCTTCATCTACATCTTCATCTTCAGTTTCATAAAACTCATCTTCATATTGTTGATCCAAGTCATCATCGTCATCATCATAGTCATATTCATAATCACCATCTCCACCAATAGTTAATACAATATTTAATTTGTTTGATTTATCGTCATCATCATTGTCATCATCAATATCTGAATCTTCCTCATCATCGTCATCTTCATCACGACTCTTTGATTTTTGCTTAAGTTTTTTTTCATTTTTTGATTTAGATTTAGAATCATTTTTAGATTTAGATTTAGATTTAGACCTAGATTTTACTTTAGATTTTTTAGTATGTTTTTCTTCCTCGTCATCATCTTCATCTGATGATTCTTCTTCTTTGTTTTTTTTTACATTTTTAATTTTTTCACCTAATTTAACAGTTTTATCTAAATGTTTTGATGGAAATATTTTTTTTAAAAATTTTCTGTATTCATGAGAATCAATACTATCATCATCTTCATCATCATCTTCATCTTCATCTTCATCTTCATCTTCATCCTCGTCTTCGTCGTCATCAGTTTCCCAATCAGATTCTAATTCAGATTCTAAATTAGATTCATCATCACTTTGTTCAGCGCGTTTTTTATTTTTGGTTTTATCCATTTTTTTTGATTTAGATGAAAATTTGGTTTTGATTTCTTTGACCATTTTAATTAGTAAAAGTTGTAAATGAGTGTATATAATAATTTGAAATATTTAGCAGTTGATTCGTAACGTATTTTATTTAGTATATCAATTAATAAATAAAATTTAAATCAATTTTTTTTTTATACTCATATAAATTTATTGGAACATAAAAAAATAAAATTGAAATAGAATAAAAATTTTTTATTATTTTAAAACAATTACAGAATAAACAATCTAAACATATCTTATAATAATAACGAAGGTATAATTATACAGTAATAACATTTATTATAATATAATATTATTATACTCAAAATACAACTATGTCTAATTCAAAAGCATTAACTACCGTTGCCAATGTAAATGATAAGACAATTGCATTGAAAAATTATTCAAAAATAATTGGAGTGCAATTTAGTATTTTATCTCCAGATGAAATACGTAAAGGTTCCGTTGCTGAAATTACCAGTAGAGACACGTATATCAATAATAAACCAGTAATAGGTGGTTTATTTGATCCTAGAATGGGTGTTTTAGAGTCAGGTTTAATTTGTCCAACAGATGGTTTAGATTACATGCAAACTCCTGGTTATTTTGGCCATATTGAATTAGCTCGTCCAGTATTTTATATTCAATATTTAAGTACAATACTTAAAATCTTGCGTTGTGTTTGTTTCAAATGTAGTAAACTTTTGATAAGTAAACAAAAATACAAACAAGCGTTGAAATTGGTTGGAGATGCTAGATGGAAATACGTATTTTCATTGGCTAGTAAAATTAGGCGTTGTGGTGAAGACACCGAAGATGGTTGTGGTTGTTTACAGGCAAATAAGATTCGTAAAGAAGGATTATCCAGTATTTTTGCGGAATGGAAAAATGATGCAAATGATGAAGAAAATATTGTGATTAAATTGATCCCAGAGTTGGTTTTGAAAATATTTAAAAGAATATCGGATGAAGATGTTTCATTTATGGGTTTTAGTCCAGTTTGGTCACGTCCAGATTGGATGATTTGTCAGGTAATGGCTGTACCACCTCCAGCTGTTCGTCCATCTGTCAAACATGATGCTCAACAAAGAAGTGAAGATGATTTAAGTCATATTTTGGTAAATATTATAAAAACAAATAAAACTTTACAGGATAAAATTCAAAACAATGCGCCATCGAATGTAATTGATGATTGGACAACTGTATTACAATATTATATTGCTACGCAAGTTGATAATAAAATACCTGGTGTCGCATCAGTTGCACAACGTTCAGGTAGACCATTAAAATCGATTAAAGATAGATTAAATGGTAAAGGTGGACGCATGAGAGGTAATTTAATGGCAAAAAGAGTTGATTTTAGTGCGCGTTCAGTAATTACTGCTGATCCGAATATTTCAATTCGTGAATTGGGTATTCCAATGAAAATTGCCAAAAAAATTACAAAACCAATTGTTGTAAATCGTAATAATAGAGCGTTTTTAACTAAATTGGTTCATAATGGTCCAGATGAACATCCAGGTGCTAATATTCTAGAGAAAAAGAATGGGGATTCTATCACATTGCGATATATTGATAGAGCATCTATCGTTTTAGAAGATGGTGATGTTGTCCATCGTCATATGATGGACGGTGACGCAATTTTATTCAATAGACAACCTACTTTGCATAGAATGAGTATGATGTGTCACATTGCACGAATAATGCATAAAGGTGATACTTTTAGAATGAACGTTGCGGTAACTAAACCGTACAATGCCGATTTTGATGGGGATAAACTTTAAATGTGCAGATTTATCTTGTCCCCAACAGGTGACCGCTTGTTAAGTTGTAGATAATACTTAATAAGGAAAACGTTGTAATATCTACTAATTCATATCAGAATTAATATAATCACCTAGTCATTTAAATATAAAAGAATATAAATGTTTCTTGCTTTATTTATAATGGATCATTTATTAGAAAAAGAAGATTCGCATAAAATTATTGGTGAAATATATAAAATAACAAATCTAATAACAAATAAAATGTATGTTGGACAAACTAGAAGTCATTATCTAAATAGAGGAAAATATAGACCATTTGGATATATTGGAAGATTTAATAGTCATATAAGCGAATCAAAAAATTTAACTAAATTTAACGCATGTAGATATTTAAATAGTGCTTTTAATAAATATGGTATTGAAAATTTTAAATGTGAATTAATTATGAATTGTGAAATTGGACAATTGGATAATTATGAACGACAATACATATATGAATTAAATACAAAATTTCCAAATGGTTACAATTTAACAAACGGTGGTCAAAGTTGTGGTTTTGAAAAAGGGAAAAAAATTGTTTTGAAAGAAGTTTTTAAACCAAAAATAGATTTGTCGTTAAATCCAAATCTAAAACGAAGTGAAAAAACAAAACAACTTATTTCCAAACGTTTGAAAGAGTATAAAAGTAATCCACAATTTAGAATTAATGAAATGAAAAGAGTCCAAAAACAACATTTAGGTAATAGATTTGAAAAATATAAAGATATTAATATTGATGCAAATAACATTGATAAATATATTTCAACCATTAAAAATAACATATTGGGATATGAATATGTTGTAATAAAATTTAACAAAACGCGAACAACTTTTGTAGGAAAATATGAAACAATAGAAGAAATAAAAAATAGAGCAAGACAATTTATATTAGATATATTAGAATGGCAACGCATCCAAACTGCTGGAACGTCCTTAGAGCCTTCACTACCACTCACATATGGAAACATTCGTGAGGAACTCGTTTAATTGACGACTCCAAAGGTAAAAACGTGAATGGATTGGATAATCAGCAACCAAGCCCCTAACCTCGTTAATGGTAAGAGTATGGGGAAGGCTCAGAGACTAGATGTTTGCGGGTTTCAAATGATAACTTGACCGGTTTAATGAAGCTCAAGGTATAGTCCAATCCTTACGAGAAATCGTAAGGCATTTCCAAGTCGCGGAGATGAATCTTCACATGGCTCAAGACGTTGAATCCGAAGCCGAATTAAAGAATTTGGCGGCGGTCCCATACCAATTAATTAGTCCAGCAAACAACTCGGCTATTATAGGTATATTCCAGGATTCAATGTTAGGTTGTTTCAGATTTACACGAGAAAACATTAATTTCACACCGCGTGATGCGATGAATTTATTAATGATGTTTCCACGTGTAAATGAAAAAGTCCTTTTCGAAAATGGAAAGGATAAAAAAATATCAAATTTTGAAATTTTATCACAAATAATGCCACCAATGTCACTTCAATATAAAACAAAAAGATTTGGTGATAGTGATGATTATTCAAAATCGAATCAAGTAATAGAAATTAAAAATGGACAATATATTCGTGGTCAATTAGATAAGAGTGTTTTGGGTGCAACTACAAAAGGATTAATACAGAGAACATGTAATGATTTTGGAAACATGTCAGCATCCGATTTTATTGACGATTTACAAAACATCGTAACAGAATACATGAAATCCAGTGCATATAGTGTAGGAATTAGTGATTTAATTTCAGATCAAAAAACTAATAATTCAATTGTTAAAGTAATTACAGATAAAAAGAAAGATGTAAAACAATTAATTGATAGAACTCAAATAGGTATTTTTGAGAATAATACTGGTAAAACAAATGAAGAAGAATTTGAAACACAAGTGAATAATATATTAAATCAAGCATCAGCGGAAGCGGGTAAAATTGGTTTAAAAAGTTTAAGTAAAGACAATCGTTTTGTTATTATGGAAAATGCGGGTTCAAAAGGTAGTGAATTAAATATAGCTCAAATGATTTCATGTTTAGGTCAACAAAACGTAGATGGTAAACGTATTCCATATGGTTTTGAACAAAGAACATTACCACATTTTACTAAATTTGATGATTCGCCATCGGCAAGAGGTTTCGTAGAGAGTTCTTATATTAATGGTCTTTCACCTCAAGAATTATTCTTCCACGCAATGGGTGGTAGAGTTGGTTTAATTGATACGGCTGTTAAATCTGTAACATGGGAAACCCCCATAGTAATTATTGAAAATAAACAAGCTAAATACATTGAAATTGGAAAATGGATCGATGAACAATTAGAAGAAAATCCAAGAGAAATTCAACATTTTACAGAAAGACAAATGGAATTATTGAATATTAATGAAGGAGATGTATTTATTCCAACTACAGATGAAAATGGAATTGTTACATGGGGTGAAATAACCGCTATTACAAGACATGATCCTGGAACTGAATTGTATGAAATCAAGACAAAAAGTGGTAGAAATGTGATTGTTACTGAAAGTAAATCATTATTAATTTGGAATCCTGAAACAAAAAAATTAAAAGAAATGCCAACTCCTGAAATAAAAGTAGGTCATCGTGTTCCAGTTACAAATTCATTGTGTGAACCTCCTATTTTATTAAACGAGGTAGATATGCAAAATTACTTACCAAAAACAGAATATGTTTATGGAACAGATTTTAATAAAGCTTCTCTTAAAATGAAGGAGGATATGATAAATAGAGGAAAAATACCATCTGGTTGGTGGGGAAAAAATAATGGTGCTAGTTTCACACTTCCATATTCTAAAAAATGTTCTCTAGAAAGAACAAATAAACGATCCAATGTAGATGTTATTAAAAATGGTTATATTTATCCATATCACGCTGCTAGAAAGAATACTTTATTTAAAGAAGTATTTGAATTAAATGAAGAAAACGGTATTTTCATAGGTTTATTCTTGGCAGATGGAAACGCATGTAAATCAACTGTAACAATTACAAACCTAGATGAAAATATTAGAACATTTGTAAAAGAATGGTTTACTAAACATAATATAGAATGGACTGAAAAAGAAAGAATAAATAAAATTGGTGGAAAAACTATTACTATTGTTGGAAACTGCTGTTTATTAGCAACATTTTTGAAAAAATGGGTAGGTCATAAAGCAGAAAATAAATATGTTCCTAGTGAAGCATTTATTGCTAATGAGCAATTTATAAAAGGTTTATTAAACGGTTACTATTCTGGAGATGGAACTATTTCAAAAAATTCAATTGATGTAGGTTCAGCATCAAAACGTTTAATTGAAGGTATAAGTATGTTATGTTCTAGATTTGGAATTTTTGGAAAAGTTTCAATGTCTCAATTAAAACAAAACAATTTGGGAACCAAGAATATTAAACCAACATATAGGTTTGCTATTCGCGCACAATATGGAAAAATATTTGTAGAAAACGTAACTTTATTAGAAAACAAAAAAAATGAAAAAATGAAAAGAATTGTTTGGAAAGATAATTTTAAATTATATACTACCTATAATGATGTATTATTAGATGAAATTACAGAAATTAATATTATTGGTGTAGAAAAACATCCAAAGGTTTATGATTTAACTATACCAAGTACATTAAACTTTGGTTTAGCAAATGGTCTTCAAGTAAGAGATACGTCGACAACAGGTTATATCCAAAGAAGAATCATCAAAGGTTTGGAAGATCTTATGGTAAATTATGATATGACTCTTCGTACAAATAAAGGAAAAATAGTGCAATTTACTTATGGCGATGATGCTATTGATTCAGTAAAAATAGAAAATCAGCAAATTCCATTAGTTGGAATGAGTATTCAAGAGATATATGCACATTATAATTTACCAGATGAATCAGCAAAATCGAAAATTATTGGACAAATTTTAATTAAAAATACATATTCTAGATTTAAAAAACAATTAGAAATGACAAATAAGAAAAATAAAGAGTATACTGAAAATATGATTCAATTAAGAAATGAAATTATTCAATATGTGTTTAAATACAAAGGTGACAATGTTGTAAATTGTCCTGTTGCATTTTCATATATTATTAATAATATTCAAGGACAACAAAATATTCAATCCAATTCATTGGTTGATATTACACCATTAGAAGCATATGAAATGATTGAACATAATTTAGAATTAATGGAACAAAATATGTATGTAAAACCAACAAAATTGTTTAAGGCTTTATATAATTATTATTTATCACCAAAAGATTTATTGTTTGTTAAACGTTTCAATCGTGCTGCCCTAACTATTTTATTAGAAACAATATCATTAAGTTATAAACGATCCATTGTTGCACCTGGTGAAATGGTTGGAATGATTGCAGCGCAGAGCATTGGCGAGGTATCAACGCAAATGTCGGTTCCTAGTAACACACAGAATAAAATTATTAGCAGGAATAAGCTCACGAATGAAATTTCATTAAAATCAATCATTGTTGGTGAATTTTGTGATGAATTAATTGAAAATCATCCTAATATGACATTTAATACAGGTCATGAAAATAGTGTTGAAACATTATTAGATAATTGCGAAGAAGAATATTATATTATTGGTGTTTCAAAAGACGAGAAAACAAGCTGGAATAAAATTTCACATATTAGTCGTCACCCAGTAAATGGACAAATGATGAAAGTAACTACAAGAAGTGGTAGAACAGTTGAAACAACAACAAGTCATTCACATTTAATTCGTGGTGAAAATCATACAGTTGTTCCTATTGTAGGTACGGATATGAAAGAAGGAATGAGAATTCCTGTAGCCAAACATATTGATAGTGTTTTTGAAAAAGATACAATTAAAATAAACAATCAAGATCATAAATTAGATCATCTATTTGGCTGGTTTGTTGGTGCATATTTAGCTGAAGGTAGTTTAAATCATAATAATATTGCAATTAGTAATATTTCAGAACATTATATTGAAAATACAAAGAAATTTGCAGAACTTTTTGGCAAAGAATGTAATGTAAGAGAATATCAAGGTGAATATGGACCATCCACTAGTACAAAATTTAATTCAAAAGAATTAGCTGATTTATTATTAACAACATGTGGTAATGGCAGCTTTGTGAAACGTGTTCCAGATTTTGCATTTACTGCACCATTGGAATTTAAAGCCGGTTTATTTCAAGGATATTTCGATGGAGATGGTAATTTTAATTGTGATGAAAGACATCATGAAATTCGTTGTTGTAGTAGAAGTGAACAACTAATAAAAGATTTAGCATTAATATTAAATTACTTTGATATTTTTGGAGTTTTAAAACAAAATGTTAGATTTGATAAATCATTGTATCATTTAAATATCAGTCCAAAATATGCAAAGATTTATAAAGAAAAAATAGGAACCGTTTTACACCAAGATAAATTAGACAATTTAATAGGATACATTGAAAGAAATGACAAAGTATTCGTATCAGAACAAATTGATAAAATTAATGGGTTAGAAGATCTAGTAGCACATTGCGGTAAAACATTACAACTTCCAGGACAAAGCAGAATTTATGGACATTATAAAAGAAAAAATATAAAAAGTATTGGACGCAGAACTTTGGAAAAATATTATGAAACATTCAAGACACATGAAAATGCATATTTAATTAGAAATGAACTTTGCGTAATTGAACAAGCTCTTGCAGCAAATGTCGTATGGGATGAAATTACTAAAATCGAATATTATACACCAGATCAGCAAAATTTCGTCTATGATTTTACTGTTCCAGGCAATCAAACTTTTATGACTGATTATGGTGTCATTGTGCATAATACTCTAAATTCAGTAACATATGAAACTGATATTATTGTAAGAAATAAGTTAGGAGAAATTAAAAAAGTACAGATTGGAGAATTTATTGAAAATAAAATCAACATAGCAAAAAAAATGGAATATTATAAAGATAAAGACACTACATACGCTGAATTGGAAGATTATTATGAAATTCCATCATGTGACGAAGATGGTAATATATTATGGAAACAAATTGAAGCCGTAACAAAACATCCAGTTATTAATAAAGATGGAACAAATACCATGTTAAAAATAACAACTCATGAAGAACGTGAAGTTACGGCTACAAAAGCAAAATCGTTTTTGAAATTGATGAATGGTAAAATTACAGCAATTGATGGTGATGAATTAAAAGTAGGTGATTATTTACCAGTTTCTAAATTACCAATTGATTTTACTGAAAAAAGAGAACTAAACTTGCGCGATGGTATTTTATGCCCATCTGAATACATTTATTCATCAGATGTGGAAAAAGCAAAAATGGTAATGCATGAACGTAATTGGTGGTCAACACATCAGGGAAAAACATTTAGACTTCCATAT